>Ga0138275_1001646_pt1 | contig 13228 bp, 1 predicted proteins | sample M_130207_X_mt_FD_106907 | JGI IMG/M metagenome (GOLD analysis project Ga0138275, IMG submission 106907) | Freshwater microbial communities from Lake Montjoie, Canada - M_130207_X_mt (Metagenome Metatranscriptome) | ecosystem: Environmental > Aquatic > Freshwater > Lake | place: Canada: Quebec... | reverse complement strand
GTCAAAATCAATTTATTAAATTCATCATGTAGAAGATGTAGAATCTCTCCAAATACACTGGAGCGCGCGGGGTACAGTACTCAGTCTTTTGGGCGCCATGTGTGCGGGTTACTCGCTCATCAGCAACGCGACACCTGCAAGGACCCACTTGGAACTTGGCTCATCTGTCTTCAGCTGCGCTTCAAATGTAAACGTGCCTCCACGAATGCCAGTGTAATAAACTGGGCATGTGTACAGGCCCTTTGATTTCTTCTCAGCAAGCGGAATGGCGACAATGTTCATGACGGGCAGGGGAGGGAGCAACTCCTTCAGGAACGAGTCTTTGAGCATTCCTGAAGCGTTATCCCATCTCGCTCCTTGCAAATACATGCCGTGCACATACGCACTCTCCTCGGGCTGCTTGTCGATGCCCTCAGGCTTGAGCCCGTTCCATTCGTAGGATGTGATGTGGGTCTCAAGAGTGACATTGTCCAACGCCCATTGCTTCTTTCGCGCAGTGACTTGCATGACTGCGGTAACAAACGCCATGGGGTTGAACAGGCCGCAAAGCCAGACGGAAGGAGGAGATACCAAAGTTTCGCTCCACTTGTTGAGCTGCTCCACCCGCTCAAGCAGATTTGGATACCAATCAGCAAGAGAGCGGCTGGATGGGTATGCATCCTTTTCCCAGATGGGGGGAACCTTGTTGAGAAAAAGAGAATTGGCCAAGTTGTCCATGGCATCTGAAATATTGAGGGCTCCTTCGAGACCAAGTTTCAAGTCAGACAATGTCTTTCGGATGGAATCCAGCAGTGTGTTCATGCGATCGATTTCTTGCATGAGAACCACGACAAATGGGTGCCTATCCTGGATTCTAAGGTTGATTTCAAAAACATTGTACGAAGCAGGGCACTGTCCCAGCAACTTGAACATAGAATCCTGCACAGCTTTGTCCTTTCCACCGCCACCACCTCCTGAGCCACTTGACAGCTCCATTACAGTGGAAAACAGAGTGTTGCATTCTGTGGTGAGGAAGCCGATTTCGGCATTCGGATGCAAACCGTAGAGACCAGGCGTCTCGCCGGGCAGTTGCTTTTTGATGTACTCTTCATAGCTGAGATAGTCGCCATCTGTGATTGCCTTGAATCCGGGTACCATATCTTTGCCAGTGAGGAGGCCCTCGTTGATGCCAACCTCTAGGTACGTGTTGTTGGTGCGCCTATCATATTTGTCTGTGATGTGACCGCCATACATGATTTCACCAAATATGTAACGGAGATCCTGCCAAGGTGTAGCGTTCGGAGCCTTGCTTTGAAGCTGGTTCACAAGAACATCAGCGCACTGTGTCAAGTCGCCCATGTTGAAAGAATATGCTCTTGACCATCCTTGGTAGCCGAAGCGGCGACGTCCGAGAACGAGTGAATGAAACACGCACAGACCAAGTAAAACACTTCTGAAATTTTTGCGCTTGTTTGCATCAACCTTGTCGAGAAAATCCTGATCGAAAACGTCCCAAGCACGAACAAGATTCGCTTTCATGTCTTGAGAAGGCTCGTTGGCGATTTTGATAGAATTCTGCAAGATGCTCTCTGGAATGGTTTTCATTTGAGGGTCACCTGGAGGTTCAGCTGACAAGAAACAGCGAAAGTCAGGGTGAACAGTGTCACTTTGAGATGCCTCCAACTTGCGTTCAAGAACTTTGACCCACATTGTCATCAAATTTATGTTTTGCAAAAACACCCATCCACCGTCTTTCATGCACTGATCAAGGGCAGCCTCAGCACCCGGCTCTTGGCCCTGCCCCATTCCAATGCTGATGAATTTTCCATTTTCAACTGAATAGCCTTTCTTGTCCAAAATTGGGGTCAAATCTTTGATCACGTCAGCACCAGGGAACAAATAGAAGAATAATGCGGTGCCAGGGCTGCATTCGCGATAAGTTTTGAAAATTTCAAATGGTGCCTGATCGATGTACTTGGGACCCATAGCATCGCGAATGTATTGTGTCAGCGCATTGACAACACGATCGGGCCTCAAAGCGCGAAGGACGAGAAGTTTCTGAAATCGAGACAATTCGTCATATGCTCCAGGAAACTTGACATTTTCCGGGGCGGCTTCGTTCACCCAGGGTTTCCATAACTTTTGATTCTGCTCCAAGTCCATTAAGAACTTGTCAAAAGGTTTTCCAAGATCCTGCAGGGCAACACTCTGGGTCCAGTTGGACTCAGTCAACCAAGTACCAACTTCTGCAGACAAAATGGGACCATCAAGACGCTTTTTGCCAGAGATGAGGTAATTGAGTTCAGCAGGATTCAGGGTACCGTCCCTTTCCAAGATTCGAAAGCTGACCAAAGATGCAAATAGCAATTTGTGCTTGCCCAGCAGTCCAGCACGAGTGTAGTCATAAACTTGCATCGTGACAGAGTTGATGAGCTGCGGAATTCGTTTGTCAAGATCAACTTCTTTCGAGGGTGCAATCTTTCCATTCTCGGTAACTCTGCTGATGCCAGCTTTGAGGAAAGTGGCAACCCATTTAACTTTCTTGAATGAATTCTTCTGCATTGCAGCCATTACCTTTGTAGTAAGCAGTTTCGTCTTGAAGACAGTTTTTCCGGCTTGCGCTATGGCACGCAAGAAAACGGTGGTGAATGAGCTGAGGGAGTAGTGGTAAAATTGATGGATTTTGAACATGTCCGACAAGATGAAAAACAAAAGAGACGCTCTGGTGGCAATAACTCGGTAAAACTCTCGCGCATCATTGATTTTAATTTCTGTTTCTTGAGCAATAAGAACTTTCTCTCCAATTTCGGTGGAAAGAGCTTTAGCTGCTTCAAGGGATTCAATGAGAGCCACATCCTCTAAAATGTCACCCTTCGCTTCAGATAGCTGCTTGAGGAGCCCATCTTCAAGGTCTTTCAGTTTGATGCGAAATTCATTTTGCTGACGGATCAAAAACGACTTTTGCTCCTCCAAATCCGGGCGTTCTTTCTGCACAACCTTGGCAAGAAGTTGATCTTCAAGACCAACCTCCGTAACAGTAAAGTTGACGAGGGTGCACTCAGCTTGAATTTCAGGAGGATAATGGGGATTGGCGAGCTTGGTTTGAATGTACAATTTGAAAGTGGGCGACCACTCGACCTCCTTATCGCCAAGCTTGACAAAATAATTGCGACTTTTCTTGATTTTGTTTCGTCCGATAACAGGACCGAGCACAGCATCAATGCTCTCCTGAATGTTCTCAATCAATACAGTGAATCCATTCTCCAAAGCACGTTCCAAAACGTTCAGAGTATTCTTTTGGCCTAAACGAACGAGCTGGAGGTTATTCTTGCTTTCTTTTTCTTTGAGCCACCCAATGCCTTGCAACTGAGGATCGATAAGCAAGGACCAACGCTCTGCAGTTGTGATGATGGCAGCATTTTCAACAGAAACCGGATCTGTTGGAAGACCTTCATTGTTCCACCCAGCGATCTTGGCAGCATCAGTGAGAATCGCAACAGGGTCTGGGTTATCTGATATAGGAACCTTCTCTTGTTTGAGAAAGGGAATGAAGTTCTGGAAAATCAGAAGCTGACGATACTTCTTATTGAAGCATCCTACATAGGAGCAGAAAGCGGATGCCATGAGCACATCACCAACGAGCTGATTTTCTTGTTTCTTAAGATTGTCTACCGAGATTGTCCAACGATCATTCTCTGATCCCAATGCATTCATAAGGCGAGTTGCAAGATCAAGTTTCGATTGAAGTTTGTCTGCTTCAGCTACAACCCTGTTCTTTTCTTCCACCACTGCGTTGAATTCAGACTCAAGTTTGGCCAATTTGGCTTGAAGATCACCAACGAAGGCGTTAATTTCAGCCAACTTGGTTTGAGCAGCTTCGAGTTCTTCTTGAGCAAGTCGAAGAGCGTTGCGCTTAGGTTCGACAGTTGTGACTATGTCATAGTACATCACAATGTTCAAAACGAACACGCACAGACCGGCAGCCGCATTGGACTTTTTCTTCATCACTTCGGCTGTGAAATGCTCCAAAGCAAGGAAAGGACGAGACCCATCCATATCTTTGGCCTTCATGTTGCCAGTGTCAATGATTTGCTTCATTCCTTTAAGCTCCTGAATGAACCCGTTTACGTCTTTCATCATCGCTTTGGCGGCATTCCAACTGCGATCTTTTTCACCGCGCATTGCCAATATGGCACCGGTCACGTCATCAATACCTGCAGGAGGCTTTGCGAGGGACTTCAATTCTCCCAAATCCTTTTTGTTCAGAGTGTCAAGCGCTTCTTCAGCAGCCTTAACGGCAGGCTCGGCCTTGGCAAGATCTGCCAAACAGTCACGTTCTTGAATTCCGCATCGCTCAGCAATAACTGCGCATTTCTCGGCCTCGACTTGAGCTTTATCTGCTTCTGCACCAACTTTGCTCTTTTCTGCTCCAACTTTCTCCATAAGTTCATTGGCTGCGTGTTTCTTCTCATCCACTTCCACCGACTTAATTTTCAACATTTCTTGCAGAGCGTCAACATCTTTTGCGGTTTTTTGAAGTTTGTTCAAACCGTTTTCCAAGCGGTCGATTGCTTGGGTTGAAGCAATTCGTTTTTTCGCCAGCATATTCTTGTACAAGTAGATCAATTCAAGAAACGACTTAGGAGTGGTGTAGTTGTAGCGCCTTTCGACTGCGAGATACTCTGCCGATGTCTTGTTGACGATTTGAAATGAGAACGGCATGAACTTACAGACAGCCTCTTTGGTCTTTGCATCTCCAAGGTCAACTTCATCTAGAAAACGCTTTGAAACTGACAGAAGAGCTTCCTGTGGCCATGGCTGAAACCAATCAATGACCGAGCAGTTGATAAGAGACGGGAACCTGGAAGCGCGCCTTCGAAAAGTTTCGCCAACTGGCGAAAAAGCGAGACAAAGATGAAGGTTGCTGCGGATCTTCTGAATGAAAAAATCGTAGAGAGTTTCTGGAGTATCTTTGACACCCGCACTCTTGGCTTCATTTCGAACTGAATTACAAATTCCTTCAATTTCATCGGCAGGGAAAAGGTCAGGAATATTGCCAGATGCCAGCAGTTCATTGAGAAACACCAAAAACTTCTCATCTGCAATCTGGGAATCCGTGAATAGAAACAAAAGCGGCTCGCTCTTCACGCCTGCTCTGGTGTACAAACTCTTCAAATCTTCGCGAAATTCGTTGACTCCATAATTTCCAGATATGGCGATTTGGAACGTCGACTGCTGACAAATAAAAGCAGCAAGGCGAGATAGGGATTGCTTTCCACTTCCACCAACACCGACGAGAAGGGCATTGCCTGTGCTGATGATGCGTGAAATTCGGCATACGTGACGCATGGCATCTTCAAACAAAACAAGATCCATTGCAGCGTTTTGATCGTTGTATGACGCAAGAGCATCCTCAAGAATGCGGCGCAATTCTTCCAATTTGGGCACCCTGTTGTATGATTTGTCTTCCAAATCCTTCCAACAGTTGCAAAAGACATTAAAATCAGGGAAGACCTCATTTTGATTCAAGTCTTTGAAGTACTTCTTGCCAATGTCTTTGACTGATTTCTGAAATGCCTGAAGATCAGCCTCAGAAACCAACCGATCACTGTAGGTGCGCTCACTTTCATGAACCCAAAGCCCAGCAAATTTGGACGGCTCTGTGAAGTGTGTAGGTGTGGCCAACATGAGTCCCTGGAAGACGCTAGATAAATGACGCACTGAAAACTCGTAATGAAAATTGATGGCAGTCTTCCTGAAAGTAGATGCAACCTTGGCCTGAAGTTCAAGAGCAGCCTGAACAACCTTGTTGGTAAACACAGGATCCTTAATGCCATCAGCGAAGTTCTTGAGGTGGCCGTTCAAAAATGTCGAAAAAATGGTCATTAATGATTCATTGGCAGGGAAACCGATTGCAAACGTGACAAAGTGCCGTTGCAGACGAGGGTTGATCAAAAATGAGCCTGCCGTAGGATTCATGCAAGCCAGATACTGTGAATTACCAATGTTCTTGATGGTCATCTTGGCACGATCATACCAGCACCCATAATCGATATGCTGGCGAAGCAAAGCGATCGCACTCTGAGTGTCATAAGGATCAAGCTGGGGCATATTGAGGTCGTCAATAAAGTAAATCAATTTCTTGTTGCCAGGAGGACCGTAATTTTTGCCCGTTTTCTTTACCAAAACTGACTCCAAGGTGGATTGAAGCAGCTTAGAATCTGTGTAGTAGTTGAAATTGACAACCATAGACATGAAGTCTTCGTTGAGATCCTTCAGTTTGCCCTTGACAATAGCAGTTTTGCCACTGCCTGCAGGGCCAATTAAGCAAACAGGACGCTTGAGCTCGACTAAATTGTCTAGTAGACTGCGGACGGCAACTGTTTCGCCAGTGGGAACAAAAACGCCGAGCATCGGCATGCTGCTGTCGTAGGAAACTTCTTGAACAATTTGGGTCCAAGGCACGAATTTGTAGGTTGCTTTGTCGACAAAAAACTCATAAATGGATTGTTTTCCAGGAAATTTGATTTGAGTCCACTTAGCCTTGTACCACGTGTTGAACTTTTTGCGTTGATCCACTCCATCTTTGATGGAAAAAGCACCACCGAAAGCCCAGATGGCAGCGAAACCAAAATAAGTTTCAACAATCTTTTTATCATCCGGAGTTCCCTTGGGGATATTTTCCAACGTGAGCAGCGCATCCAAGATGTAGCAAAGGTTTTGAACCATGCCAAAATCGAGAATTGGAATAAGGTGTTCGAACTCTTTCCGGATGGCCTTGATAGTTTCTGGGACCCACAATTTGAAGAGGGAGAGAAGGTACGCTTTGCGCTCAGGAGTATCTTCATCGCGTTTGGCGATCCAGCTCTGAACAAAACTTTCCCATTGCTTGGTCTCGGTTACATACACGATACCAGCACGTGAAACAGTGGCTGGAGAAGCATATCTCAAATCGCGAAGTTCGAAAATAATCTTCATGTTCGGTTTTAACTGGATTCTTTCGTTAGATGCAAGGGTAAGCAGCTTGTTATCGTCCATGACAGAATTCATGGATTCAATCCAATTAGCATCAAGATCACCATCTAAAATGATCCACTTGGGATTCGAATCGGTTGCGTTGGAGAGTTCACGCATGGTGATTGAAAAAATGCCATCTTTCCATTCCCGAGTTGCGAGTTGAATGTACCCATAAAATTCGTTGGTGCTGATGGATTTGGGGTTGATGACTCTTGTGCTGGTACGGTTTCCAATTTTCGTATTTGCCTTGGTGAGAGTTTTCCAAATTTCAGATTTACCTGTCCCAGATGTGCCCAAGATGAAGACACTGTGACGAATGGCCATCAACTCAATCAGCTGCACAACTTTAAGCTGGAACTCAGGTTCGGGCTGTAGCAACATTTCGACTGCTGACTCCTCAATCGCTTTTTCCAAAGTTATGTCACGTTTGCGTGGGATAGCAATTCCAGGAAACAAATCATCGAGCAAACCAGTGAAAACAACCAAATCATCACCAACAATCTTGGGAAGATTGAAATCTCGAAGTGCCCTAAACAACAACGCGAATTCATCAACTGTTGGTTCACCTCTCTTGAAACCTCCAGCCACAACCAGAACGGATTTAATGGCTCTCATGCCCCAATCATAATGCATGGCTTTGGAAAGCAAATCTCGGAGGAGAGCGTACAAAGTTACGAACTTGAGGGCAAGAGGCTTTGCTTCAGTGAAGCCTTCAGCCATGAGCATGTTTTCGCAAATCAAACCCATGTCCGGAACGACCACAGTCACGGGTCGGAAAAGCACTTTCAATGATTCGGGAAGCTCTTGACGCCCAAGGTAGCCGGGATTCATGGTGAGGAAAGCACCACAATCTCGATTGAGTTTCAGCGTTGCACCCATCAGTGTAAATGTGTCTCTGTGGGCTCGAATGGCATCGATGATGCAACGGTACTGAGCTCCGGCAACTGACAGAACCTCAGCTATCAAGCGATTAAACTCATCAAAGCAACCAAAAGCACCAGATGAAGCCAACCCTTTGAAAATGTCACCGAGAGAGCGGTAATCCATTTCAGGAGAACAGTTGAAGACGTACACCGCTTTAGCAGTCATCGCTGCAAGATCTTTTACAGTTTCTGTCTTGCCTGTTCCGGCTGGTCCAGCAGGTGCGCAGCCCATCATCAAGTGTAAGGCTTGGGTACAAGTCACATAAATTCTGTCAGTCAATGGGGTGATAACAAGTCGGGGACCATTGCCTTGATACTCGAAGTAATAATGAAACTCAGCATCGCAGATGTTAATCATGCAGTCTTGCTCCTTTTCACTCCAAGAGAACCTAAGCTGAGATTGCCATTGGAATGCTTTCACATCTGTGACCTCTTCCTCCAATATTTTGTCGATGATGTCACGAGAGTGCGCGTCCAGAGTGATAAGGCACATAACTTTCTGGCGTTCACCTCTGGTCAGATCAGAGCGAACGAGATCAATCAACTCAACCAGCTCAGCCTGCTTTGTTCCACGATAATTTTTCATCGCATTGGCATTGCCTTTGGCAATGCTGCCAAAAACATCTTCCATTTGAATAGTGAAGTAAACCAACGATGTGCTGAGCATGACTTGATTCGGAACTTTTCTGGCCCAATCTGTGCGCTTCATGACGGCGTATTCTTTGTTGGAACTAACCAGAATTACACGAAGTGCCTCAGCGATAGCTACAATTACATCTTGAAGATAAATTTCAACACGGCCGACCAGTGGCAATGGTTTTGAGAGGACAAAACGTTCTTCTCCGACGCAAGAATCAATATCGATGGCGCTGGGTCTGTCATTAGGGGTGTTGCCATCTTTCAAAGTCATTGTACCAACTGCCGCAATGATTTTGGACATATGCACCATGACTTTCGCGGGAGAATTGCCATTTGACAAAATGTCAAGGAGATCGGCAGTGGAAACGAAGAAGAAACGGGGAAAAATCTGCCTCTTATTTTCGAGATAGTTGGCGAGAGACTTTTCGCACTTTATCAACTTGTCTTGCATCTGCTCCATGTCATCGTAAAGTCCAGGGAGATTGGCACCATCGACTGCTTTCTTCGAGGCAAACAGGGATCGCAAACTTTTTTCCATTGTGACATTCACTTGAGCGAAGCGTACCGTATCTTCGGGCAATTCTTTCTTTACCTCTTCAGAGCCAATAAACAGCGTTTCCAAGTAGGCCCAAGTCCTCTGAATTTCACTCATGATCCCATTAACATCGGAAACTTTTGACAATTTGCCCTGCCATTCCACGACATCCTTTTCAAAAACAGCGACATATTTCGATGCCATCATGTTCTGAATCTGAACCTGGTGATCTTCAAGTGTATCAAAATCCTCCTCTTTCAAACGAATGAGATGCAGATCAGTATCTTTGTGCTTTGTAAATTCGAATTCAACACCAATCCATACAGAGCTGATCTTCTTCAAAGCCACTTCCATTCTCTGTTCTTTCTGAGCTCCATTTACAATTTCGCTGATATCTTCCTCAAAATTGAAGAGACCGATGTCGATGAGAGATGAAAGCTTGAAAGAAGCATCTACAGTAAAGCTGGATTTCGTGACCTTCTTTACGGCATCCCAATGCCTATCTCGCATCGATGGATGCTTCAAATCAGCAATCAAAGGAATAGACGACATAAACTTTTTGGATTCAGCATCCAGATTGATGTAAGCGTCGTGAGTGCGGATGCTCTTGTCCATTGATTTGACAAACTTGATGAAATTTTTGGTCGCCTCCTCCATCTCATCGGTGTTTATGTCTTTCCAAAGTGTGGAGCGCCATGCTTCAAATTGAGTGTTTATCATGGCGATTGTGTGCCAGAGCTGCGTCACTTTGGACAGGTCTTCGAAGTTCTTGGCCAACATTTCCTGAGAGGGCTTCATAATGTCACCTTGGTCAAAAATGCGCGCATTCTCCGCAAGTAACTTAGATTCCTTGTCGAATGCAAGAAGTTCACCTCTAGTAGAAAGAATGGATTTGTAAGCCGCTTCTGATCCCGTTTCGTACTTGAAGATATTCTTTGCCTCAAATTTTTTGCGCTCTTCTTTCATCTTGTCATGAAAAGTTGTGACGTTAACTTTGAGTTTCTGAATCTCCTTCTCCAAAATTGGTCGCACATTTTCACGTGATTCAGGAGCTTGCTTCTTAACGCTTGTCCATCGATCCATGGCATCTTTGAGCTCCTTTTCTTGGCGATCAACATTGGTGCCAGTAGAGGCCAAATACGTAATTGACTCACGCAAAACCTCAAATTGAAGATCATAAATGGGCATTTTCTGCTTGATGTCGTGGATTGCATTCATCGCTTGAACAAGAACTTTAAATTGACCTTCAGCACTGATTTCGTCCTGTGGCCTGAGGGTGAGCTGACGCATCGATTCTCCAAGCATCTTGTCGAGATCACGCATTTCCTTGGCAAAACGGCCGTTGATCTTGGCAGTCACGCTCTCCTGCTTCCCAAATTCTAACACTCTGACCTCATCCCAAGATGTGCGCGTTGAAGATATCGAAACAACTTTCTTTTGAACCATAACATTCAGATTGTTGTCACCAATCCAATGATAATCGGACGCGTAGAGAATAGACCACTCCATACTTTCAGGATCTAGCATATAAAGTTCATCAAGAAACTTATTCTTCTCATTGTAGCCTCCATAAAAATGAATCTTGCCGTCAATAAAAGCCGAGGTTGCATTCCGCCTTGGAGTGGGGACTTGACCAGATGTCTGCGGACGAGACCACACGACAGCATTCGTTTTTGTGTCAACAGTGCCAACAACAAGCCCAGGGAAGAATACTGTTTCAGGAACCTCTTCTTCTTCTTGAACCTCTTTAGTAGTGCCATCATCATTCTCGACAGTCTTTGTCATCATCTTTTTGGCAACACCAAGAGCTTCCCAAGGACAGACTCCACCAAGTGCGTAGAAGGTTCCATCACCGAAGGCAGCGCCTGCATTGACTACAGGCAGTGAGGTGCCCTTCGGCGCCATTTCAGTCCATTCCATTTTCGTCAAGACTCCTGTGGTCAGCAAATGCAGAGATGCGCTGAGCTCATTGGCTTGGTTGGAACCACCATAGACAAGGATCTTCTTCTGAGCGGGGATAACAACACAACCGGGGCCAACTATCGGGGCTGGGGCTTTGCCAGTGACTTCGTTGACTTTGGTCCACTTGAATGTTTCTTTGTCAAGATGGGCGACCCACATATCAGTGTTGATCGGGCCTTTCTCTTTGCTACCAGGTTTGGCATCTGCAGGTACACGACGGCCCCCCATAAGCAAGGCCTTATCGGCGTCAAAAGGCACCAAGGAATGACTCTCTATGAGAGGAGGCGGATTTTCAGAAGCGGGAGATAACCATTTCCAAGTGTCAGTGTTCAGGAAGTGAACAGCATTGTTCTGAGCAGGGCAATTCAAGCCAAAAATGCGACCAACAGTAAACGATACGGCAGAAGAGTCACATTTGGGAGCATCTCCAGACACTTTTGGAGGCCTAGTCCACGGATCCTCAAACGATACAGTCCAGGGAGATCCCTTGATTTCCTTCGGAATGTTCTGATCATTTGTGTCCTCAAGCAGCACAGACACAAGGTACTTTCCTTCACGCCTAGGCATGTAAGTAAGCTCGTAGGTGCCGTTTTTGTTATCTTTGACCCATCCTTCAACATCAGAATCATCTTCGACGCGTTTGACTTTGAGACGATAAACATCACTTCCAGACGTGCGGTTCTTACCGGCTCTGTCTTTGGATTGAACGACAATTTTGGCGGGATATCCCCAAAAACCCTCATCATTGATTCCAGGGCCGTATGCAACGCATTTGGCAGGCATTGTGTTGATGTAGAAATTGAACCTCACACGATTGACGGTGAATCCTTCACCTTTCATGTTGACCCTGACTTCAACCTCACCGGCACCGAATTTTTCCCAGCTGGGAGTCCTGCACGTGACTTCGGTACTAGAAACCCACTGACCGGGCACGTTCTCCTCCTTTTCACCATTGGTGAACTTGACCATCACGTCTTTTGCTTCCGGAAATTGTATTCCGTAAACGCGAATGGGAATTCCTCCGGTGATAGGGCCTTCCTTGGGTTCTGTTCCAGTCACGCAGAAGGGGGGACCGACAATAGGCGCCACATCGAGCGAGTACAAATCATTCAACCAGCGGCCACTCCATCCTCCAAACACAAACAGCTTGGATGACTTCCTGTCATAGGCCCATTTGTGATCTTCGCGTGCACATGGAAACTGGTCACCTTTGACAACAGTGGCATCCCACGTTTGAGAATTTGTGTCAAAAATGTTGATGCCGCTGCTATAGTTCCACTCCTTTCTCTCCGCAGCAGATCCAGTTTGACCGCCAAAGACGAATACTTTGAAGGAGGGAACGGCTTCGATGGACACTGCGGTGTGTCCGCACAACGGAAGCGGCATGGGTGGATTGGGGTTGTTGTTGAGGATTGTCCATGTGAGGGTCGCAATGTCAAAGACATGGCTGTCATCAAAGTAGCCCAAGTGATCGCGACCACCCACAACGATCAGCATTTTGCCGTTGGCAATGGGAGTCATGCTGTGGGAGCAGCGGGGTTTGGGTGCGACGCCCTTGTGAGCATGGTGAACCCAGGTTGCCTTGTCATCAGCAAAAACTAGAGAAAACATGTCGTTCATGAACAAACGAGACTTTCCTTCGCCTCCGTAGCCTCCAAAATAAAAGATCTGATTCTCAGCAAATACGGCTGCATGGCTGCTTCGAGGAAATGGAGCAGTTCCTTCTGCAACAATTTGAGTGAAGGTTCCATCACCGTTAGCATCGAATGAATATGCGTCGGCAAAACGCTCTTTCTTTGAGCAGCCCCCAAATAAGACCATAGTTGTACCAGAAGTTGAGGTCATGGAGTGGTTCCATCTTGGAGCGGGCACAACAGATCCAGAGACTTCAATTTTCTTCCACTCGCAGTTACTCATTTCCAATTGATACAGATCGTTGAAAGCGGCAGCATTGCCTCCAACTTCTCCGCAGCCCCCAAACAAGAAGGCACGTCTCCCAACCACGGCAAAAGAATGTCCAGAACGCGGGCAAGGGGCATCGCCGCCTTGCTTGGGAACATCCCATCGGGCAATGCCTATTTCCGCAGGAGGCATTTAGAAGGACTCTTCTTACGAACTAACGCTACAGCTAAAGAAAGCAAGGACTTGTTATCGCAGAGGGTTCTCAAATGCG
>Ga0138275_1341036_pt1 | contig 13234 bp, 24 predicted proteins | sample M_130207_X_mt_FD_106907 | JGI IMG/M metagenome (GOLD analysis project Ga0138275, IMG submission 106907) | Freshwater microbial communities from Lake Montjoie, Canada - M_130207_X_mt (Metagenome Metatranscriptome) | ecosystem: Environmental > Aquatic > Freshwater > Lake | place: Canada: Quebec... | reverse complement strand
TTTTAGTTTTACTTTAACACTTAGATGGAAACTAAAAAGATTAAAAGTATCTAAGTACTTAATACTTTGAAGGCAGTGATCCAAAATGTTTTTCTACCTCTTGGATCAAAAACTAATGCTTAGGCAAAATTAATTTTAACTAAGCTGTCCTCATAAATTCAATAATCATCGCAACAAGTGCAAGGAACCATTACAATAGAGTTGCCGTATCCGATTGAGGATATTAATGAAAAAACTTAAACAGATACAAAGCAGTATGAATAATTAATGGAAACATATGAGGCGTCACTGGAAAGCTGGAAAAAAGTTATACAAGAGACATTGTCAAAAGTGAAAGCTCTGAAAATAGAAACCAGAACGTCTTCCTCTGAAATTGAGATGTGGAGAAGCAAATCTGCTATATTGAGTACCCTTCACCAGCAATTGATAAGAAAAGAAATCAATATAGTGAGAGATTTAGTAAAAAAACATTATGAAGGGACTACTGGAATAACAAATCAAGCAGTTCAAGAATTTGAATAGTAGACGAAAGAACTGAACAAATAATTCAACGAGGCAAAGGATAATGTGAAATTCCTGAATACCCTGGAAAGACAGTTCAAGAGTCTTGGTGTTGAAGGACTATCCGGTGTAGAAGAAACTCTTCCAAGTCTAATGAACGGGCTGAAGACAGTCTGGATAATTTCAAGGCATTACAAAGCTGAAAATAAGATGCAAGACTTGATAACATTAATCAGTGAAGAAATCGCCGACAAAGTGGAAAATTAAATAAAAATCAATGAACTTTTCAAACTGAACGAAGACAGCAATTATGATCAATAACTTTCGCAATCCATCAATGATATAAAATAAGGAAAAAGTATCTTAAACCTTTGGTATAACCTTTGGAAGACAACTAAAGCGAAGATTGAAGATGAAAATATTGATAGGTGGGATTTTAACCTGCTTGTGATGAGCAACAGAATTGAACATATGATTTAAGTGCTGAAAGACCTTGAAAAAATGGCAGAAACTCTAAAGAAATTCCTGGTTTTCTTACCAAACCTGAAATCTGTGACGGGAAACTCTGAAGGGATTGATCAATTAGTGAAAGAAGTTAAAAATCTAGTGAAGCCCCTTGAGCACGACAAGCAAAATTTTTTTAATAAAGCTAATGGCATGGGTTGGAAAACGATGAATCAAAGCTTTAACTCTAACAGATAAGTGATCGAAACCAATACTATTCGGTTGATTCATGAAACATTCAGAGACCTGAGAAGTGCTGAAAAGGCTTTTGATTTGTTGCAAGAATTTAAAACTGTAGGAACTCTGGAAATTATCTCTTAGCATCTGTAGTCAAAGTATTCAGATATTTTAAACAGATATAGCCAAGAAGTAGAGACTAATAGGCAATTGTTCGAAAAGGGTAAATAATTATTTGAATAGGGAAAAGAATCTTTAGTGATAAACAAAGGAAAACCCTCGGTTGCAGGAGCTATCAGCTGGGCGAGATCAATTTTCTATAGGATCAGAAGGCCCTTAATGAAATTTTAGACGAAAGAAGATAGTTTGAACAGCGACCCGAAGATCTAAGAAGAATTTATTGATAAAAAGAATGATTACAAAAATTTATCAAAATAAATTGACAATTATCAAAAATAAAAATTCTAAGAATGGATAGATAAAATTATTGACAAAGCCACAACTTTTTTAAAAGCTAAAATCTTAGCTAAAGATCCAAACAGGGAAAATTATTTCTATGTGAACTTTTCAGATGAATTCAAAGTATTGATCAAAGAAGCTAAGTAATTAGAAAAAATGGGGTATCCTATTAGTAAAACAATAATCAATATCTCTCTTCAAGAAAACGAATATTATTAGTATATCGACCAATTAAACTAGATGCTTACTGAATACTCAGATGCCATTCATTCTATGTCTGAAATTGAGAAAATTTTGCTTAAAAATTCTATAAAAATTTTGAATAAAACCCTGGAACCAGGTGTTGATTCTCTGAATTTGTCCTCCTTAGGAATCAGCGACTTCATAAAAAATTGCAAACTGGAAATTAGTAATTTCAAAGATATTAAGAAGAAAATCGATAAAAGTGCAGGTCATATCGATGAATTTGTGAAAGGGATTGAAGATGCGCAGATTTTAAGAGAATTTGACTTTGAACACAAAAAAGACTCTTTGTATAACCCAATGGAGTTTTTATCTCATTTTGATGAACACATGAAAAGAATTATCCAAGAAAAGGCGGACAACTATCATATGGTCGGGGACTAATTTTTGAAGTAAATTGAAGAATTTATTTTCAGCACATCGAGTAAAAAGCACCCAAACATGAAGGAGTATTATTACTACTGGGAAAGAAGAATTTATAATGCTTTAGTGAAAATGGTTTTAAGAGGACTGCTATCCTATAAAGCTTTGATATAGTAGCCGAATTTACCAAATTAAAATGAGAGAAGAGACCCAAAAGGTGTGCCCCTGTTCTATATCTCTGCGGAGTATGACCACCCTAACCTAAACTTCCAACCCCCTTTGCAAGAATTGGACGATTATTTAAAGAAATTTAAAAATAATATCAACGAATCAGCGATGCATTTTGCGAGATGGAAAGATGGTAATTGCACTTTTTGTGATGAAGTGAAAGGGCAAAACGATGAAAAAGAACAAAAACACACTTTCAAAGAACAGATAATTTAGAACCCAGTGATAACAAAGATTGTGTTTGAAATTGGAATGCAATTTTAAAGGACTTTTGAAAGAATTAGAAGTTTCAAAAGTATGTGGGAAGACGAAAATAAGAAGGCTTTGTGGGACCACAAGAAAAAAATGAATATTGAAAAGCAAATAGAAAAATATCACGCAACGTATCTGATAGAAAGACACATGAAAAGTTTTAAGTAGTTGTATCAAGAGCTAGACGAGATGTAGAGAGAAAGAAATTCCTTTTTTATACAAGTGAGATTTGATTCTGTGATTGAATAATTCAAGAAACAGGCGTCGGAATGGTTGGAAAAATATGCAAACGGTCTTAAAGCTTGGGGTAAAAGAGAACTGCTTCAGATAAAGAAAGAAATAGATGAAAGTAGAGAAAAGTTGAAGCATGACCCTAAGGAAATCGATGATCTAAAGAAAATGCTGAATATAATTTCTGAAATATTGAATTCTTCGATGGTGATGGAGTTCAGAATTGCAGATGTGACTGAAAAGTTCAGAACACTGAAGATGTACTAATAAAAAGTTGAAGATGAATTAATGACTGACGCTTTTGGACTGGATAAATAATGGAAAGATTTGGAAAAAGAATCTAAAAAAAGAGACCATAAATTATCAGAAACAAAAAAATAATTTGCAGCCGTGACTCAAGCCTAAGTAGCTGAATTCAAGTTATAAATAAAGGCTTTATACACTGATTACAGGGCATCGGGGCCGGGTTCCCCTGACATAGACTTAGATGAAGGTCTGAACTAATTAGTTCATTATAAGGAAAAAGTGTAAGAATTCAATAAGAAAAAAGATGAATTAGTGCTGGCAGAAAAATTATTTAATTTAGAAATTTCTACTTTTAAAGAATTAGTAGCCATTGATGAAGAAAACAAATTACTGAATCCTTTATACGAAACTTTCAAATAATTCAAGGAAAATCAGAGAGAGTGGTCTCAAATGTTGTGGGCAAAATTAGATGCCGAAATTTTGAGACAAGGTTCAGAAAACTATGATAGAAAAAGAAAACAGTTGACGAGAACATATGAAAATAACATTGTGTTTAAAAAATTATCAACAAAAATAACTGAATTCAAAGATTCTATTCCCTTGATCTAATAACTCAAATCAGGTTCAATCACAACCAGACATTGGGAAAAAATAATGAAAGAAACAGGAATCTAGCTTGATAGCAATCTCAACATTAAATCTCTGACGCTTGAATAAGTTTTCGCTTTAAATTTGTAAAATTTCCCAGAAAAAGTATCAGAAATAGTCAACGAGGCTAACCAAGAGCACAAAAATGAGGAAGAATTAACAAAAATTGACTAAGCCTGGAAAACTCAATCTTTTGAATTAATCAAATATAAAAAGGGAAATGAAGACAGAGGTTATGTCTTGAAAAATACTGAAGAAATCAGAGTTCTTTTAGAAGATTAGTAAGCCAACTTATAGACAGTTGCGAGTTCAAAATATGTGGGAGCCTTTTTGAAATAAATCAGATATTGGGAAAAATCACTGAATTAAATTTCAGAATGCATTGATGTCTGGATGACAGTCTAAAGGAAATGGATGTATTTAGAAGGAATCTTTATCGGATCTGAAGATATCAGACAGTAATTGAGAGAAGATGCTAAAAAGTTCGATAAAAATGATAAATCTTTTAAGAAAATAATGGAAAATACTTATAAAAACCCTAATATTTTAAGTTCATGCAACGACAGTAAACTGATGGAATTGAAAACATTGTCAGCTGAATTAGAAAACAGATAAAAATCTTTGAGCGAATATCTGGATTCTAAAAGAAACATTTTCCCTAGATTCTATTTCTTGTCTGATGAAGACTTGCTGTCTATCTTAGGTAACAGCGAAGTGTCTGCTGTGTAACCGCACATGCTGAAACTGTTTGATAATTGCAAAGAATTGATCTTGGCGAAAACAGGGAAAAATTTATTGGGGATGGTCAGTGATGAGGCTGAATAATATACCTTTTTAGAACCATAAAAACCGGAAGGAGCAGTGGAAATTTGGATGAATAAAATCGACGAAGAAATGTAAAGAACTTTACATAGAAAAACGAAAGAAGACACATTCAATTACCACAACAAAGAAAGAATTCCTTGGGTACTTGAATCGCTGGGTATGATCGCGATCGTAGGAGCTTAGATCTGGTGGACCTGGAGAGTTGAAGACGTATTTAGAAAAGTGAGAGAGGGAAACAAACATGCGATGAAATAAGAAAATGCAAAACAAACCCAAGACCTGAATGATCTGATTGATTTGGTGAGAACTGATTTAGACTCTTTGCAGAGAAAGAAAGTGAATACTTTAATTATAGTGGATGTGCATGCCAGAGATATTGTTTCATCCTTCGTGAGAGACTCTATCTTAGACAAAAGTGAATTTGAATGGGAATCGTAGATGAGATTTTATTGGGTGAATGAAGTCAATGATATGAGAATTAATCAATGCACAGGTGAATTCACTTATGGGTATGAATATCAAGGTTTGAACGGAAGACTAGTTATCACTCCGTTGACAGATAGATGCATCATGACTCTGACAACTGCGCTGTCATTTAACATGGGAGGAGCCCCTGCAGGGCCCGCAGGTACTGGAAAAACGGAAACAGTGAAAGATCTGGCAAAATCGTTAGCCATCAGATGTTGTGTAACAAATTGCGGAGAAGGTCTGGATTATAAAGCGATGGGAACAATCTTTTCAGGATTGGCGCAGACAGGGTTCTGGGGTTGCTTCGATGAATTTAACAGAATTACGCCTGAAGTGCTTTCAGTCGTGTCAGTATAGATTAAGAAGATCTAGACAGCGCTGAAAAATAAAAGCCCGACTTTCGAATTAATGAAAAAAGAGATTTCAATTAAACCGACTGTTGGTATTTTCGTAACAATGAATCCGGGTTATGCAGGAAGAACAGAATTACCGGATAACTTAAAAGCTTTGTTCAGACCAGTGACAATGGTGTAGCCTGACACAGGAATTATCTGCGAAATTATGCTTATGAGTGAAGGGTTCAATGAAGCTAGAGTTTTAGCTAAAAAGATGAATGTTTTGTATAAACTGGCAAAAGAATAATTGTCGAAATAGTACCATTACGATTTTGGTCTGAGAGCTTTAAAGTCCGTGTTGGTGATGGCAGGGGCCCTGAAAAGAGAGGCCTAAGACATAGCTGAAGAGTTGACGCTAATGAGAGCTCTGAGAGATATGAACATGCCAAAATTCGTGTTTGAAGATGTGCCTCTATTTATGGGATTGATAAAAGACTTGTTTCCCGGAATGGAAGTGAAGAGAAAACCTTTTGAGAAAAAAGAAAGAATCATGGAAATCATGAGAGGCCTTGGTCTTTACACAGATATTCCGAAATAAATCGATAAGGTTGTGTAGCTGTATGAAACTATGTTGACGAGACATACTACGATGTGTGTGGGCCCGACGGGTTCTGGTAAATCGGCAGTGATAGAGATTTTAAAAAAAGTTGAGAACGCTACAATCTACTGCATGAACCCAAAAGCTATTACTGTTAACGAGCTGTATGGTACAATGGATATGGCGACTAGAGAATGGAAAGACGGGCTTCTGTCAAAGAGTTTCAGAATTGCAAATGAAAAACCAAGTAGTGAAGATTAGATGAGGTGGATCTTATTTGATGGAGATGTAGATGCAGTGTGGGTTGAAAACATGAACTCTGTGATGGACGACAATAAACTGTTGACATTGATTAACGGAGATCGTATCAGATTAGAAAGGTACTGTAAATTACTGTTTGAAGTTGCTGACCTGTAATTCGCTTCCCCTGCTACGATCAGTAGATGCGGGATGGTTTATGTGGACCCGAAGGACCTAGGGTATCATCCTTATTGGGAGAAATGGATGAATAAATGGAACTCACAAAAAGACAAATATGAAACACTGTGTGAATGTTTGTAGGAAAATTATGTGAAATTTTCGCACCCGCTGATAAAATTAATCTACGACGGGGAAGATGGAGAAGAATTAGGAGCACCCCTTTAATTCACGATCCAGAGAACATAATTAAATTTAGTTCAACAATTAACCATTATGCTGGATGCACATATCAACGAAGAAGACCCGAATCAACCAGCAACTCAGGACCCTGATAAAATTGAATACATTTTTATTTTTTCGTTGATTTGGAGTTTTGGAGCACCGCTAAAACATGATTCTAGAAAAAGATTTGAAGATCTTTTGAAGAAAATCAGTGCCAGAGTATTCCCTCCTTCATCTTTATTTGATAACTACTGCGATTATGAAGCAAAGAATTTCTATAACTGGGAAAAAATGGTGTAGCCGTATGCACCCCCACCCGATGGAAAATACTATAAAATTTTGGTGCCAACACAAGATACTTAAAAATTCCAATATTTATTGAGCAAGCACGTGAACGACAAAAACTTCAAGAGGCCGATCATGTTAGTGGGAGAGTCAGGAACAGCGAAATCCGTGATAATACAAGCGTTCACGAATTAATTGTAGACGGATTAATGGATGAAATTGATAATAAATTTTTCATCCAGAACAACTTCTTCTGATCTTTAAAACACTCTGGAAGATAATATAGACAAAAGAAGTGGTCGTATTTTTGGACCTAAGTAATCAGGAAAGAAATTAATTTTATTTGTAGATGATGTTCACATGCCCAGAGTCGATACTTATGGAACTTAATAACCGATCGCACTGCTGAAATTTTTGATTGAATTCGGATATATCTATGAAAGAGGAGGAAACTTAGATCAGAAATACATAAAAGATTTCTAATATATTTCTGCGATGCTGCCGCCCGGAGGAGGCACGAACAACGTTGATCCAAGATTTTTATCTCAGTTCAGCACCTTCGTTCTCCTTTAACCTGAAACTGAAATTTTAGAAAAAATTTATAATTCAATTTTGAAAGCGCACGTAGCGACTTTTGATAAACCAGAAATAGCAGAATTAGTAACAAAAATTGGAGTGGGAACTCTGAAACTGTATAGATCTATTACTGAACAACTGCCGAGAACACCATTAAAATTCCATTATATTTTCAACTTAAGAGACCTTTCGAGAGTTTATGAAGGACTGCTAAGATCCACTGTCGATAAATTCAATACTAGAGAAGGGTTCCTGAGACTATGGAGAAACGAATGTGAAAGAGTTTTTGTGGATAGACTGGTGATTCAAGAAGACAAAGATTTAGTGCAGCTGAAAGTGTTCCCATTGATTTTATAAGATGGGCTATCCGATGTCATGGAAGCAGTGCTAGCCGAACCCTTGTTAATTGGAGATTATATGACTGCTAACCCAGCCGACCCGGATGCCGTGGACCCTAAAGTGTATGAAGAATGTGGGAGTTACGAAAAAGTTGGAAAGAAATTCAACGACCTGCTTTTAGATTACAATGAATCGGAAGGCAACAAAGAAATGAGTTTAGTTTTATTCAAAGACGCCTTGTGGCATTTAACAAAAATTCATAGAATTGTCAGATTCCCGAGAGGACATGCCCTTCTGATCGGTTATGGTGGAAGTGGTAAATAATCGCTGACGAAACTGACGACTTTCACTGCCGGATATGGTATTTTTTCAATTCAGCTGACGAGAGGTTACAGGGAGAAGGAGTTTAGAGATGACCTGAAGTTACTTTATGAACAATTGGCAAAACAACCAACAACTTTCCTGTTCACTGATGGCCATGTGATCGAGGAAGGTTTCTTAGAGTTAATCAACAATATGCTGACAATCGGAATGGTGCCTGCTCTGTTTGATGAAGAAGGCAAGAAGTAGATGGGAGATCTAGTGAGAGAAGAAGCTAAGAAGCTAGGAATCAATGAAACGAAGGAAGATCTTTGGACTTATTTTATTGAAAAGGCCAGAGATAACCTGCATATTGTGCTGGCAATGTCCCCGGCAGGAGAGTAACTCAGAGTTAGATGCAGAAACTTCCCAGGGTTGATCAACAATGTCGGAATCAACTGGTTTTTCAGCTGGCCTGCTGAAGCCTTGGTGTCCGTCGCTTAGAAATATTTAGAAGAAATCGAGTTGCCCCCCGAAAACAAAGAAAATATCATTCAGCATATCTGTCACGTGCACACTTCTGTTCAAGAATATTCAGTTCAATTTGAACAACAATTAAAAAGAAAGAATTTTTCAACACCTAAGAATTATCTGGATTTCTTGCAAAACTATATCGGACTTTTAAGAAGTAACAGAAAAACGATCATAGAGATGGTGAAGAGATATGAAAACGGGCTTGTGAAATTAGAAAACGCCAGTAATGACGTGGAGGTCCTGCAAGCCGATTTAGAGATAAAAGAAAAAGAAGTAAACATAAAAAAAGGAGATGTTGAATAATTGTTGGTTGAAATTAAAACAAAATAAATGCTGTCAACAAAAAAGAAAATTGAAGCAACTGATAAGAAAAATTAATTAGATACGGACTCAAAGTTAATCGCAGTTCAAGAAGAAGAGGCTAATGTTATCTTAGATGCAGCTTTGCCAACGCTTTAGGCAGCATAAGCAGCCCTGGATAATGTCAATCCTAAATAGTTAGATATCTTAAAAACTTTCAATGCTCCTCCAAAAGAGGTCGCCTCAGTGCTAAAATGTATTGCTTACCTCAGACCACAAGGAACTGAAAACGCAGAAGGTGGATGGTAGGGAGCTAAATAAATGCTGTCTCAGCCCAAACAATTACTCATGGCCATGAAAACATTTAACATTGGCAAAGTTAAAGAAAATATTATCAAAAAGATTAATGAAACAATTGCTTCAGAACTGCCAGATGTAGCGCAGATTATGAAGGTTTCTTAAGACGCCGGAGGTATGTTTGTCTGGGTCACAAACACATTGAATTTATTCTCAGTGCACAAAAAAGTTGAACCTCTGAAGAAGAAAGTGGAGGAGATGAAAAAGGTAAAAATTTCTAATGAAAAAGAATTGCAAGAAACGGAAGATCTTCTTCAAAAACTAGAAAAAGAACTGAAAGAATTGAACGATGTGAGAAAAGAAAAGTAAGAGGTCCTAGATGAATTGACTGCACAAGCAACACTGATGGCAAGAAGATTGAATGCCGCGAAAAAATTGATCAGTGGACTGGGAAGAGAAAAATCAAGATGGACAGAAGACAGAATAGTTCTGTTATAAAAAATTGATATGTTAGTCGGAGACTGCCTTTCATCAAGTAGTTTCCTTTCTTATTCAGGACCTTTCGATTTCGGATTTAGAAAGAAAATGGTATTCGACGATTGGAGAATAGATATTTTGAATAGAGGACTACCGTGCACTCCTGAAGGGTTCAGATTGGAAGATTTATTGACTGATGAAGTTGAAATTTCGCAATGGGCCAATGAAACGTTGCCTATTGATGAACTTTCAGTGTAAAATGGTATTTTGACGACAAGAGCGAGTAGATGGCCATTGTGCATAGATCCTTAACAATAAGCAGTGAATTGGATAAAAAGAAGAGAAGAAAAGGAAACTGGGTTCAAGATCTTAAACTTAAATGAAGGTGCTGGAGTGTTTTTGAAACCTTTAGAAAATTGTATTAGATTCGGTAAACCATGTCTGTTTGAAAACGTGGACGAGGAATTAGACCCAACAATTGACCCGATTTTAGAAAAGAATTTTATCGATAAAGCCGGTATTAAATTGATTAAAATGGGAGATAACGAATTCGAATATAATGATGAATTTAAACTTTATTTCACCACAAAATTATCCAACCCTAAATACACGCCGGAAATCATGGGTAAAACCATGGTTATTAACTTCACAGTCACGATGCTCGGGCTGCAAGATCAATTGTTGAATGTACTGGTTGGAAATGAAAGGCCGGATAAGGAAAAACAAAGACTTGAGCTAGTGCACATGATGTCTGAAAACAAAAGAAAATTAAAAGACGCTGAAGATTCGCTGCTGAAAAGTTTGTCAGAAGTCTAGGGCTCTCTGTTGGATAATGACGAGCTGATCCAGACTTTAGAAGAAACAAAAACTAAATCAATTGAAATAGCAGAGGCCATTAAAATTGGGCAATAAACTTAAATTGAAATCGAGCAAGCGCGTAATGCCTACTCGCCTGTTGCTAAAAAAGGAGCAATTCTGTTTTTCGCGATGAGTTCGCTGTCGGCTATCAGTGAAATGTATGAATACTCTTTGAATTCTTATTAAATTGTATTTAACCAATCTTTGAAAGACGCGAGAAAGGATAATATCCTGTAAAATAGGCTCAGAAACATCGGTGACAAACTGCTACACAACGTTTATGATTACACGTGTCTGGGTATATTTGGAAGACACAAGCTGATTTTTTCATTTTAGATGACAATGATGCTTATTGAAGGAGACGGAATGTTGAATAAAGTAGAATTAGATTTCTTCCTGAAGGGTAACACCTCATTAGAAGGTGTTTCTAGACAAAAGCCTTATAAATGGTTGTCCGAGGGAGGGTGGAAGGATATGCAAAAACTGATATAAATAGGAGAAGAATACAAAAACTTGATCGTTGATATAGAAAACAACGAGGGTGATTGGAAAAAATGGTATGATCTTGAAAGACCAGAACTGGAGGAATTGCCTAGAGAATTCGGCAAACTATCAAACTTTTAATTAATGCTGATTCTGAGGGTCTTAAGACCTGATAGAGTGATCAACGGAGTCAACCGTTTCATCTAATAGCACCACAATAATTCCCACTATATTCAAAGTCCTATCTTAGATTATAACAAAATTTTCTAACAATCAAGCGAAAAATCCCCTATTGTGTTTATCCTTTCACCGGGAGCTGACCCCCTATCAGATGTCATGAAAATAGGAGAATAATACGGTTTTTCTTCAAATAAATTCAAATATTTGGCTTTAGGTCAAGGAACTGAAACAGAAGCTTCGCAATTGGTTGAAACTTCAGTCTAGAGAGGACACTGGCTGATGTTGTTGAACTGTCACTTGTTGACATACTGGTTGAAGAATTCATTAGAAAAAATGTTAGAATAATTGTCGAAACCACATAAAGATTTCAGAATTTGGTTGACTACTCAGCCAACTGATAAATTCCCATTGGGTATTCTGTAAAAATCATTGAAAATTGTGACTGAGCCCCCCGATGGATTAAAAGCGAACATGAAGAGCACTTTGACGAAAGTTAGTGAAGAAGATTTGAACTCTTGTCCTCACGAAGCCTTCAAGCCTTTGATTTATGTGATTGCCGTTTTCCATGCGATAATTCAAGATAGACGTAAATATGGAAAAATTGGTTGGAATGTGAGTTATGACTTTAACGAATCCGACTTCAAAATCTCTTTCTAACTGCTAGGTCTGTATCTGAACAAAGCGATAATCAATAAAGATGAAATAATTCCTTGGAGTTCGCTGAAATATTTAATCGGAGAAGCCATGTACGGTGGAAGAGTCACGGATGATTATGATAGAAGATGTTTGATGACTTATCTTGAAGAGTACATGGGAGATTTCTTGTTTGATAAAAACAGAGAATTTTTCTTTTCCAAAACTGAAGATTTCAACTATTGTTTGCCCAAAGTGTTTAATTATGAAGGATTCCAAAATGCCATCAACGACATTCCTACTATCAACACTCCCCAAGTATTTGGTCTACACCCCAATGCCGAAATTACTTATTTCACCAATTCTGCTAAAAGTCTGTGGGATAACATGCTTGCACTCTAAGCCAGCGGAAGCTCTGGTGGTGCTGAATCCTCGAAAGATGAATTCGTTGACGGAATAGCTTAGGATATTCTTGGTAAACTACCAATGGTGTGGGACACGATACAGATGAGAAAAGAAAAAGAAGGAGACCTTCAACCAGTTCAGGTGGTGCTTTTCCAAGAATTAGAAAGATTCAATATATTGATCTTAAAACTTTAATCTTCTTTGAACAATTTAAGGAGAGCCCTGAAGGGAGAAATTGGTATGTCAGCTGAATTGGATGATCTCGCCTATAGTTTATACAATAGTTTCCTCCCGAATATGTGGGCAAAACTTGCTCCTTAAACGCTCAAAAAGCTAGGTTCTTGGATGGAACATTTCTAAAACAGAGTTCAATAATATAAAGAATGGGTTGAAAAGGGCGAACCAATTGTCATGTGGTTGAGTGGTATACACATCCCTGAATCCTATTTAACAGCTCTCATTCAGACATCATGCAGATAAAAACAATGGGCTTTAGATAAAAGTACTCTTTATACCCAAGTCTCCAAACACAAATCAGCTGAGGAAATTAAAAAGAGACCTGAATAAGGTTGCTATGTGAAAGGATTCTATTTAGAAGGAGCTCAATGGGATATTGCTAGAAACTGCTTGAAAAGACAAAATCCTAAAGAATTAATCTTTGATATGCCAATTATTTAAATTATTCCTGTCGAGGTTAATAAATTAAAACTTAAGGATTCTTTAAACACGCCAGTGTATGTAACATAGGCTAGAAGAAACGCAATGGGATTCGGTCTAGTATTCGAAGCTAATTTAAGGACGGAAGAACATCCATCTCATTGGGTTTTATAGGGTGTATGCTTAATCC
>Ga0138275_1298103_pt1 | contig 13307 bp, 1 predicted proteins | sample M_130207_X_mt_FD_106907 | JGI IMG/M metagenome (GOLD analysis project Ga0138275, IMG submission 106907) | Freshwater microbial communities from Lake Montjoie, Canada - M_130207_X_mt (Metagenome Metatranscriptome) | ecosystem: Environmental > Aquatic > Freshwater > Lake | place: Canada: Quebec... | reverse complement strand
GATATATCATAAGGTGGTGTTGGGGATGGTTAGGCGCTTCGATGCTATCGATGCGAAACATTTATCTTTTTATATCGCATTCTTATCTCATATGAAGGTCTTTGATGTCAATCTGAAGCAGCAATTTCTTCCTGTTTGACGACGGCAATCAACGACGATGCAGGAGTGTGGTCTGGTAGCGTTCTTGCTTTTGATGACCACAGGGTGGCATGTAGCAAAGTCCCATACACATATACAAATCACTGGGGTCGATGTCCCATCGGAGGAAGTTTTTTTCTCCAAGATATCCGATCCTTTCTATGCGTTCGAAGGATTTTCTACCGGATATGAAGTGAGGCTTGTAACGCAACCGGTGTCTACAGTTTTTTTGAATTTTTCATCGGTTGATGGAAAGACCACCATTGATCGTCCTTTTGTTGTTTTCAATTCTAGCAATTGGGATGCGTTCCAACTGGTCTACATTACTTCTAATCAAGATTTTATGCTACTTGATTCTCCTTACCAGAATATGCTTTCCCTACAAATGCACTCAACGGACGAGCATTATAACTTTGTGAATTTAACTGAAGTTACAGTTCTTTATTTGGTGAACAACACAGATGTCGCTGCTGCTGTGCTGTCATTGGATTCGACGGATTATCCATATCCAGCAAGTATTCCTGAAGGACGGTTCGCCGATTACAATGTGCAGCTCTCGTCGAAACCATTACAGGACGTAACTCTGTATTTTTTTACCGACCCTTATATTACAACCGCAGTGACAAGTTTGCTATTTTCTTCCGCCGCTGATGGATACAGCAATTGGAACGTCAATCAGCGCCTGAGAATTTATGCGTTAAGTGATGTTGAAGCTACCACATCAACGATCCCGTCATCATCGCCTCTGCGTATTGAGTTTCAATCAGCGGATCCAAAATTTAATAGTGTTTTCACTATTTTTAATGTTCCAATTGAACCGGCAACCTCAAGCAGCTTCTTGGAATCCGCCTCAATATCTTGGACCAGCCTCGTGTCCACTTCAAGAACATCCACGATAGAATTTAAGTTAGCGGTTACATTTGACCGTTCTATTCTCCTCTCCACGTTGCATTATGATCCGATTAACCAACCAGGAAGAATCTTATTTCCAAGTTTTTTGGAGTTTGGAGACCGAACTTCAACAGACGTTTCTTACTTTCAGATTGACAATGTTGCAGTAGATGGGGTCAACATTTCAATTAATTCACTGGCAATAATATCGCACATGTATACTTTGAATAACGTACCGGTGAATTCTTTTGAAGCAAATTTTGAACAGTGCTGTAGATCTCGGACAAATAGCAACATGGACACGAAGCGTTTATGGACCTTTTCTATTAATATTCCAACCATTTCTTCATATGAAATTTCGGCTGACATTGCGTCTTCTATTGGAGTGGCCTACTCACCTAAGCTATATCCAATCAATATTCCTTTATACGTGAAGGCAAACTCAGCAATGCGGTTTTCTCTGGCTGCATGGAGTTTAACGCATCCATTGTCATTCCGATTAGGTAAACCGGGAGATTTTGGCCATGCGGGTGCTAGTAATCCTGCAGGAATGACAATTGATAGTATTTCTGGTGTTATAAGTTGGGGTGAGGATCATGATATACCTTATATATCTAGCGCAGGTACGAATTGGAATGTTTTGGTGTTGGTGAAAGATTTGTTAAGTCGCAATGAAGTGCCTTTGGAGCTAACCGTACGAATTCTAGCCGCTGACAAGCTGTCGCTACAAGATACATATTATCCAGCTCCTAAACAACGGTTGTTTACTAATGCAACTAGAAGTTTCGTAGTTGTTGGCAGTACGGTTATTTTCAACAATGTCTCAATTACTGATCCAAGTGTTCATGTGACTGTTATTTCAAACATTGAAGAATTTCGTGGCGCTTTGATTCCAACTTTCTGGATACCAACATTATCACAAGTCGGATCGAAATATGTTTGCTTTTATTTGTATTCAAATTTAGATCCATCAAATAATTTGTATGCGTATCCATCTCTACCAGAATGTCAAACTTTCAGTGTATCAGATGAAATATCAGTTATGACCTACAGTTTATATATTCTGTCAATTGCATATGTGGTACATGTAAATAATAGAGTGTTGCTACTTCCAAATGCGTTGCTACAGAGTAATTCTGCTGATCTTATATCCGGAATTATTTTTGAAATCATAAGCGTGAAAGATGGTACATCGGAAGTCCTTTCAACGACCTTACCTGCATGGTCTCCACTAAAGATATTGCAAACTTCCCCGCATTCGATTCTTTTTTACGGCATTAATACCAAGGCTGCATATGAAAAGGCATTGACGTCAGTGTACTATTCACACGACGGTATTCGCCCTCAAGAAGGATCACGTGATTTAAGGGTCTATATTTCTGTGCAAGGCCAGCTCATTCAACTTTATGAGATATCTATTGTTTTAACTGTGCAATCGATAGTACCACAATTATCAACAAATGTTACAGGAGGCAGTTTTTCAAATGAGTTTATACAAGATAATTTGCCTGTTTCTATTCTGTCAAACGGGTCATTCAGTATTGTCAGCCGTGATAGCGATGTCATAAGTGCAGATGTTTTGATAAATAATTGTTTTGACCAGCCAAAAGAAAAATTAGAAGTTACATACATTCAAAATTTGAAGTTGACTCCTCCTGCCATATTTACAGCATCTGAATTAAATTCAGACGATTCATTGAATATTTACTTCAACTCCTCAGTATCGTCTTCCATTGTAATTCCGAAATTCCTTGACGATATTACATTCGAACGTGTTGACGTCGTCTTGTATGTTAATCATTCTGAAGTAAGTCAGTTGGTTATAACTATTGAACATCAGGGACTTAATGTAGTTTTGGCAGCTCGACCGGCGGGCTTGAAATGCAGCGCAAACGATATGCTCGGAACAACATTTTCAGCTTTCTCTGTGGTAGATATGACGATTTGCGAGGACGGAATGCGTGGATTTTTTTCCGCTCCCGGGTTGAAATTTTATTCTGAATATAAGATGGATGGTGATTGGAGAATTTCCGTCAACGATTTATTCTTAGACCACAATTCCGGGGTGTTTGTCGATTGGGCTATTGTTCTGTATCCTAAAGTAGAAATGTCAGCTGTGGTGGTATCACCAATGCCATCGCCTATTTCGACCTCGTTCGGCGATAAGTATGAGCTGGAAAATAATTTAATGGGAAGAATTACTGACATGCAGGTTTCAGTCCAGCTTCAACTTAGCCAGGTCCGAGGAACAACTCTTACACTTGAACACCCGGATGGAAGCCAACTAATTCTTTTGTCACCAAATGCTCTGTGTAATTATCAACCACCAGCATATATCCTTTTTTCAACTGTTGGATCAAATTTTGTGAAGCAAGATTCGAGTTCATCCCAGCCTTGTTCACGAGAAGGATTGTCTCTGATTGATTATTATGCGCCTACGGATTCATTTGATGCTTTTTTCAATAAAAGGGCGGTTGGAAAATGGAGAATTAGTATTAACAGTACCAACCCAAATAATACTGTGACGATCCTCGGTTGGCAATTACATTTTGTGCTTGAGCCGAATATTATACCTTCATTTGAGAATAGCAGCTGTGTATTGTCTTTAATCGGACAAGATTCTACCGTCAATTATCAACGAATTATTCAAAGTATTGTTTACAGTAATAGACATGTTTTTGCTAATTCAACTCAACGGCAAATTTCTATCATTGTTTCCAATTCAGTTGGACCTAGCAATACTCTGAAGTCTACTATCAGCATTCCGCATCTTTTGAAATTAATGCTTCCATCAATATATACTACAAATGGACTAGATGAAAATATATTTGGGCGTTGGATTAACGTTTCATCGATTTTAAACGAAGCCGTTCCACTCGAAAGGGGACTTCAGCGTCGTTTTTCTGGTATCGCGATTTTAAGGACCATGGATAATTCTCTAACTACAAATAATGGGCAATGGCAATTTTCGATTGACAACGGTATTACTTATGAGTCATTTTTTGGTAGTAGCTCACCGGAAGGCATTGCGAATGGAGGTGGAAGTGAGTACGCTCTTGTGCTTGGTTCTGTTAGTACTATGATTCGCTTTCAACCGAAAGCATACTTTCATGAATATTCTTCTTTCGATTTTTTGGTTTGGGATCAATCACTTACTCAGAACTTAGCTTCCGGAACAAAAAATGTCAACATTTCCGATTATGTTACATACCCTCGAGGTAACGCATTCAGTGTACTCGAAGAAGCCACGACAGCAGTCCTAAAGGTAGAATTTTTGCATTTTCGCGGAGAACTTCAAGTTGTTTCAACGAATACGCAACAATTGGATGATATTCTTGAAGATGATTTCATTAATATCGGTACTTTAATCTCGAAAATCATCATGACGACATATTTAGATCATGATAAGGCCACCCCTTCAGGTGTTGATTTTCAAATGGGTGTTGCTGTTGTTGGATTTAATAGTAGCAATGGGCAGTGGGAGTATCAATGTCCCAATAATGGAGATGTTTCATTCAAAAAATTCATCGGAGGTGTACTTGAAAACGGTGAAATTTTTCCACTTGATCCAACGCCGAAAAAAGCTACTTTGTTAGCAGCAACTTGTTTAATTCGATTTGTACCACGCTACAATTTTAACACAGAACGATTCTCAAATGGTTTAAAGAGGCCGATAGTTTCGGATGAATTATCTGAGAAACCGTACATTATCCTGAAAGCTTGGGATATGGCTCAATTCGGAAATAGTGGTAATATCACAATTGATACCACTGTGAACAACGGTGACCATGGGGCATTTGGTATTAACGCCGAAAAGGCCTTTGTTAATGTCATTTTTATAGATAAAGCGCCCAAATTGCATATCTCAAACAAGGTGGACAATTTTGAGGTGCTCTATGTCGATGGGCTACCATACCCATTAATTTCATTGGTAGACGTGGCAACTCTCAATATTACAGATGAGGACAACTCGTTCCTTCAAAGTGCACATATTGTTTTATTAGATTGCCATGATCCTGGTTATGAGATTCTTACGTTTCAAACAGAAGCGAATTCACTTTTTATGATCGTTCGAGAAAGCGATCATAAATTTGTGTTTTCCAGTGTTGATTCTGTCGTGCCCATGTGGACTTTGACCGCAACATATTTGTCGGATTGTGATTCAAGTGATTCTATTTCCATTGAAGTGACAAATGAACAGTTACCAAGCAATATACCCATCGAAGCTTTCGAATCTGTTTTGAAAAGTGTAAGATACGGTAATGGCGCGATTATACCTTCAAATTTGTCACGAGCTGTGCAATTTGACGTCTTTGATGGTTTTAAATATAGTGAAGTTGAAACAACAAAGATTTCGTTTCAGTTATCTGATAAGTATCGTCCCACAATATCGCTTACCAACAAGTCTTTTCTCAGTGTTATGATTGAATCTCGAAATATTTCAATCGTTCCCTCAATCAGCATATCTGACATAGACAACGAACTTTTCTTCCTAACCAAGGCCGTTATTCGTGAAATGAACTCCGAGTATATTCCAGGAACTGATGTCCTTGCATTCAATCCTGTTTCGATCTGTTACTCTGAAGCTGGCTCTGGCTCAGGAGAGAGAGCGACCGTAGACTGTGCCGTACCTTACCACCTTACTGCCTCTTACAATGAGTTGACGGGAACTCTGACCATAACAGGACAAGGTACTCCTAGCCAGTATGAAATGGCATTGAAGACTGTAACTTTTGATGTACCAGAAGAGCAGCCTCAAAATTATACAAGACAAATCGAAATTACAGTGTATGATACGATTGGTGCAAGCAATTCAGAAGTTGTTGATATTTTTATTAAACAAACGAATGCGTTCCCCTGCTATATAACTGACACTACAGAGTTTTACCAAGTGGAGGATTCATCTCAGGAAGCTCAAATAGGAAATGATCTTAATTTAACTGATCAAGATATAGGACACTTCCCCGTTGCAAACGCAACGATGCAGTTGGTTGGTCGATTGGGCACAAATGAAGAAGAATTGTTGTCAGCTGTTAGCTGCTGTGGAATAACTGTCAGGTATGACGCAAATTCGTCTACTCTTACATTTGTTCCCACTGACACAACGGCGCACTTGGAAAATTTTATGCAAAGTATGCGTTCGGCCATGTACAAAAACACCATGGCTATGCCATATAATAATACTAGAACCGTTGTGATAACAGTTTGTGATGGTCAGTGGTGTTCTAATTTGAATTTAACCATCTATTGGACCACAGTGAATCACCCACCAACGGCCACAAATATGGACTCTGTAATTAACTACGTCGAAGGAGATTTGCCTATCCAAATATTTCCTACTGTTTTTTTTGATGATATGGATGCAAAACCTAATGATGCTGCTGATTATATACCCGTAGATCGTCTGACAACTTTGGTGGTAATATTGAATTGCGAGGTTTGTTTGAATATTGGCGATGAAATCATGCAATTACAAAGTAATTTTGTAGATTTATTTCCTGAATTGACTGCTACGAATACAAACAATGTTTTAACTGTTTCAGGCATTGCCACTGTTTTGGAATACACTAACATTGCTCAAGGAATCACTTATCGAAATTTAAATGGTTATGGAAATGATCCAGCATCGAAATTGAAGATACCAGGAAATCCCATTAAAGGGAATCGTACATTCTCTGTGTATGTATATGATGGTATGAACTTTTCAAACTCTGTCAGCAATATTATTAATTTAGTTCCGTTTTCGGATCCTCCAACTATCACCGATACTTCCTCTACCGGCAACCATTTTGCATTTCGATATGTTGAGAATTCGAATTCAGTACAATTTGTCGTCGATAACAGCACTGTTGTCGACGTCACAAATAGTAATTTTTTCCCTTGGTTATACTCACTCGATGTCGTTATAACGAATTACATTGATTATAATTTCGAAAACTTGCATCTTTTAATGTCCACACTTCCCATCGGCCTGACATTGAATTCAGACCTTCAAACTTGCGAATACATCTGTTTGAAGATAGAGATAAATGGAACTAATTGTAATTCGATGTGTGTTGCTGGTAAGTTAGAGGTGGAAGATTTTTATGCTGCCTGTCATCTTTCATCGACACAAGCTCCAAATCCAAATGACGTTTTGTTCGAACAGAATTGTGATAAATCTGTATGTCAAGCTCCTTCAAGTTCAGGTTGTGTTTATTATCGCACGGCACAAGGTTCGCTGCGGATTACTGGTCGAGCTGATGCATCTGTATACGAAACCATACTTAAAAGTGTCGCTTATTCTAATACAGCCGTGCTTTTTCATGTACAGCCGAGAATTATTTCTTTCTTTGTGTATGATTCGCAAAATTTTAATCTTGATTTTGTGACGCAAATTGACATGATTCACGTGAATCACAAGCCTGTATTACATTTATGGTCTGACAAAATCACTTCGGATAGTTACGAAACTGCTTTTACGGAACATGGTTTACTTTTAAATATCGTCAACGTTGCAGCAGGTTTTTCTGGGATTCACATTGTCGATTTTGACAGCTCTATAATGTCAAAATTAGTAGTTAATATCACAAATGCATTTGATGGAGCTTATGAAGGCATTTCTCTGAAAACGACAAGTGCAGCATTAGCTAATTTTTCGGATCCATCTAAATATGATTCTCTGTTGGGGTTGCAAAGTGAGCATTATCCTTTAAGCCACGTATTTTTTTTCACAGGAAATTTCACGACTGCTGACTACGTTGCCGCAATAGCAAATTTAGCATACTTAAATACAGATTCTGATCCCAATGAAACAACAAGGATTATATCCTTTCAAGTATTTGATGCCGATGGCGGGGTTTCTGAAGTTGTTACGACCATGATTACAATAACATTAGTTAATGATCCACCATTATTAGATAAAAATTCTGAATCGTTGGTGACATCTTTAAATTTTATGGAGGACGACGGCCCAAAAAATTTCAGTGTGCTTGAAGACTTTTATGATGCAGAAGATCGTCCATCATCAGACAAACCCTTATTACGCATTCGCATATCGCAAAATGCATCATACGGGCAGGCTATTACAATAGGGAACAATATACAATATACACCGGCGCTTTATGATTATGGAAACCGTAGCTTCGAATATACAGTTTGTGATAAAGAAAGCCTTTGTTCTAAACCAGTAACTATTTTTGTTTCGATAGTCTTTAAGAATCACAAACCCGAAATTGCAGCAGGAAAAATTCTCCTCTATACTCTAGTAGAAGATTCGGTGGCGGTAGGAATTGATCTCGACAAGTTCTTGTATGACATTGAAGAGTGTCATGGAGAGCCTTTTCAACTACATTCAACTTATCCATCATGTCTATCTAATTTAACTATTTCTCTTCCTTCTAATCAACCAAAGCTTACAGGTATAGGTGGTGTTGGTTTGAATCCTGATAACAATCATATTATGGTATTCGACGCCCGTCTCTATTATGTTGGTAAAGCTATGGTAGAATTCACTGTTTGTGACACGATGATGGAATGCTCTGTGATGAACATCTTAATTAATATTACTCACGTCAATCACAAACCGAATGTTGCGGCAGCCATATCGGCTAGTACAGCAGAGAACACAAACTTAACGCTGAGTATTGTGTCATCAGATATCGAAGATTCTGGTTGTCCCATTAATACACTCAAATTTCGTCATTGTATTCCTTTGGTTGTTTCCATATTTACTCAAGGAGTAAATGGTACTGCCTCAATCATACAACCAAATTTATCAACTGAAAGTTCTATGGTGCTGCATTATATTCCTCTTCAGGATTTTTATGGCTCAGATTTCGTTGTGGTTCAAACGTGTGACAGTGAGGGTGCTTGTACTAAGACTTCTGTTACAATTATAGTCTCATTTGTGCTATACAAACCTTACCTTATGCTAAGTAGTTTGACGGTAATAGAAGAAGAAACTCTGGTTCAAAATTTGTTTGGACTCGTTCATGACGGTGAAAAAATAATTACTCCTTCAAATCTAACTATAATAACATTCCCAAGTAATGGTACCTTTTTTTACAATTCTACATCAGGATTTATAATTTATACTGGAAACCAGGGATTTTATGGGGTTGACAGTTTCCTGTTTAAAGTTTGTAATGGTCAAGACAGTTGCATTACTCCAAAAATTGAAATTAATGTCATTTTTAAGAATCATGTACCAAAAGTATCTTCTATTACGCTCGAATTAATGAATTTTGGAAACGGAGTATCCATTTCTTTCAACCTCACTCAAACTGTATCGGATGTTGAGGATTATACATGGCCGCATGTGAGTAATTGGAGTCTCTTATTTGCGCCAAATCATGGAGGCACTACTTTTAATACTACCACGGGTGTCGTTACGTACCAACCGAAATATGCATATTTCGGTAACGATACCTTTGTTTACCAAATTTGCGATCAAAACAAGGCTTGCTCCAATGGCATAGTATATGTAATAGTAAACCGTGTGAACAAAGCTCCGTTATTAAGACCTTCTTTTTCTTCTCCGGTACATTTTAATGTCCAAGAGAATGATCAAAATCTAATTCCAGTTCGAGACTTTCATTATGACCCTGATTTTGAAAACCCAGATAGTCAATCTGTTTTGCGATCAGACGATTTAAATCTTTTTATCACCGTATTAAAACTAGCACTTCATGGCAAATTTACCATTTTTCAACTTGAAGGTATAATTGCGTATCAACCGGATTATGGTTATGTTGGTGAGGATTCTCTCGAATACATGGTATGTGATGAATGCTCTAATAGTCGAAATGTCGAAATTGGTCGAGTTGGGCCAAGCACTGATATTTTTTGTTTGCAAGAAAAGGTTATACAGCCAGATCCTGTCAAAAGAGGATGTCTCAACGTTTCTGTGATTATTAGAGTACAGAGTACAAATCAACCTCCAACTGCAATACCACTGTTTTTGGTTGTCAACGGTTCCTCTGTTAATGTTCACCCTTTGAAATACGCCTTTGACCAAGATGACATCCAACGTGATGATATCCTGAGGCAATCTTTAAACTTATCCGATTTTAGGCTTAACCTGCAACATGACTTGGATTTCAAAAGTGTTCATATTGATTCTCAGCCACCACATGGAGTCGCAACACTGGAGATTGATGATTCTAACATGAGCATAGATACTTATGTGACCATCAGATACACTCATAACATCGGTGCTCCTGGAGGTTACTTTGATTTTTATTACTCATTGTGTGATATACACCATGCATGCGCCTCAAGCTCCATTACTGTTCTGGTTCCAGAGGTTGGGCCAGCAATCCAAAGTTTTACTGCATATGGTGGTTGTACTGATGGAGGATCATTTGATAATGTTTATGATAGCAACGGTGAAATTAAAAAATCCTTAATTATGAATCTTAATTGCAGCGCGCCATATATGTATACAGATTCTACCATCAGTCCTCTAGATTATTTTATTCTGAAGTTTGACATGCCAACTAACATGCCACCTGTCAAGGCAGTAAGATCACTTATTAGCCAGGTAGACTTGTTGCAGCTACTAACTTTTAGTATGCCACTTTTTCGAAGTAAAGATGATGATAATGCCATCGTTGGTTTTTGGCTGGACGATTCTAATTTAATCATTCGTTTACTGAATCCCGGGTATCCTCAAATTGTGTTGAACGGTTTAAGCGTTTCCTTCAATTCCAAAAGTGCCTTTTTTTGCCAAAGATATAATATCTCTGATGTCATTCTTGTTCCATTAGATAGAACTATTGGCGTAGATAAATTCTGTCTCTCAAACCTTGCAGCCACTTCCCTCAATGCCGATTCTACTTCCAATGCTGTTAAAGGTAACTTCGGGTTTCGTCTTCCAATACCAACAGATCTTGCATATACACCACCAACAGGTTTTGATTTTAGTTTCTTTGGGGCCGGTTCTGTGCTCTCTGTAGTTGTCTCGCCACCATTTACTGCCGATCAGCTGTTTAACATTCAAAAGGCAGGTGCTGGGTCCATGTTCGATCTTGTGGAATTGGGAGCTGGTTTAGTTGCTGAATTGTCAGTTTATAACCTGTTATCTGATGGTTCTCGAAGCGAAATAAATTACACACCTGAAGAATACGACTGTCAATTTAAATATTCATTCTTAAGTCCCGCATTACAAGCTGTTTGTGATGAAGTAGTAAGAGAAGAAGACGAAGAAAGACGTGATGTGAGTTCGAAGGGGCGTCGTGAGTCATTTGGTCCTGTGCGACCTCTGTCCAGTGTACTTGAGTTGACTTTTACAAAATGTGATTTCTCGACGCTAGACCCCAGCAATAAAGCTGATTTTTTTGCTGCAATTAAATCAGCTTATCTCTTTGAAGGTGCAGCGATGGCGGTTACACTAAATCCGCCTGGCAGCTCCGACCCAACAGACTTATCGCTGATAATCGCTATTTCTCAGAACATTTCCAGTGTTTCAACATCAGCTGTCGATAATAACACAAAAACAATGGGACAATCGGGAAATATTAAGGATACTCCCCTGGTACATTCAATTGAAGCTTCTTTTAACACTTATTCGCTCTTTCTTTCGATTCAGTTTACATCCGATACAAATATCCTGTCAACCACATTTCCATTTAGTCAAGATTATAACATCAATTCGACAGACCTTAGGAAAATGATCACGTTAACCCCAGATATTGGAGCTCATTCCGCTATTTGGATCACGGCAAGCAATTTGCGCATAATTATACCCATTCAAAGTGCTCTGGTTTTTAATGCTCAGTCAATTTCAGTTAATTTCAATGATCCTGAGCTTCTAGACGGTACATCTTCTGGCGACCCTTGCAAAGGTGTACAAGTATGCGGTAAAGGAGCAATAACATGGGGTATTTGTAACAAATTAGAAACCTCGTGTCGTGCATATGGGTCATTTTCTGGTTCTTCAATTAGCGGAGTCTTTCCGAACAAAACTACTGCTGAAAATATATTGCTCAAACTTGGTGCATCTTCGTCTGACACGGTTATCGTCACAGAGAACAGTAATTTGTGGTATTTATTTATCATTCCTGCAGTTTTAGTTGTACTTTTGATGTGGCTACTCATTTCTAGTTATCGCGATAAGTTACGCAATGCGGAGAGCAAGGAGATTTCAAGGGTTGTACGAGCCTGGAAGACTAAATTTAAAGATGATAAGAATGAAATACCTTTTGGTGATTCTGCTGAAGTTTGGTCTCGCCCTCCTGCCATGATATCTATGCGCAATGATCGTGATCCTTTCTTAAATACGGAAGGATCTTCAAATGCCGCGGAATTTGCTCCGAGAGGGTTGCCAAGCCTTGGTACACGTGGTTCGTCATCTGTCTTGCCATTGCTGAAAGTTGAAAACCAACGGTCAGTTTTATCCCCTGCATTACCACCTTTGGCTAGCATTCGGCGCTCGGTGGATGCTTCCAGTCCATTCAAACTACCACCACCTCCAACCATGCGTCGTCCTTCGCTTGATGCAATGACTAATTTGAATATTGTCAAGAGACCATCGTTTACAACAGTGGGCGGACCTGTTCAATCACGAGGAAATGATTTATTAACTGGCCCTCCAAGACGCGAGTCGTTGGTTGGTCATATCGATCCGTTCGCAGCAATATCCCTCAAAAAACCAAGCATAATAGCATTAGGGAACTTTCAAAAATCTATAGGTACTGTATCGCTAAACAACGAGCCGCCTGGGCCTCTTCGACCTAGAGGATCAATTCCTGGTCTTTTCAAGAAAAACGAAAACGGCGAGCAATCGCAGGCTCGAACGTTAATTGATGCGCAAGCTAAGATTGGACTGAAACAAGAAGAAAAATTCGAGAGAAAAGAGGCCGATCTGCGAGTGCGCTTGCTTATAAACAAAACCCACGACACTCAATCGAACAATGAAACTCAAGCGACCCTCATTGCGAAATCTTTTGAAGATAACATGGAGCAGCAAGAATCGGAAGACGAGAAGATCCGAAACCAGCGGACGTTGGACCTGAAGAACCGCGCTCAGTTAGAAAGGACGCAGCACCCCGTCAGTCTCAATCTGAACGCAGACACAAGTCCCAAAACCTTATAATCCAAGCGAGAAAACACTCAAAAAACTTTGTGAAGTTTGCTACGGTTTTGTTTGTATTTCTGATTCCATTGTCTTCCCCCTCTTCGAAATCAGAAGAAAATAAATAAATAAAAAGGTAGGATAGTGATTAATTTATTTATTAACAATGACCTTATGAATGCTTCGGCAATCGCAGATAATGATATATCAAAATAAATACGAT
>Ga0138275_1226555_pt1 | contig 13433 bp, 25 predicted proteins | sample M_130207_X_mt_FD_106907 | JGI IMG/M metagenome (GOLD analysis project Ga0138275, IMG submission 106907) | Freshwater microbial communities from Lake Montjoie, Canada - M_130207_X_mt (Metagenome Metatranscriptome) | ecosystem: Environmental > Aquatic > Freshwater > Lake | place: Canada: Quebec... | reverse complement strand
CCCGTTATTATTCCAATAATCATCAATCGTTATCATTCAAAACCAAAGAGACACCCTGCAAAATCCAATGACTTTCGTGTTTCTTAGTAGGCAGAAAAGCATTCTAAACTTATCCTTCACCTGAATTGTTAGTTCGACTGCTAGTGACATAGACCGGACACCTGTAGCGATCTCGCATCTTCAACTTACTGATGAGCACAGGCTCAATGTGCATGATTGGCATCTCCTAAATAAGTACTTTCGGGTTCTGCTTCTTAATTACTTGTTGTTCAATGTCGAACTTCGCTCCTTCGATCTAAAGTCCACTAATTTAGCGTCCATTTTTAGGCTTGTTAGTTATTTTGGAAGGATCCAGGATTTTGGTAACCTTGGTGTCAATGGTCAATTTGTCCAACTCCAAACCGTTCTGCTTGCATTATTGTTGACACAGAGCAACCAGCTACGAGTATGGAATGTGAATGCCACTTAACCAGGTAACGTTAGGTTCGCACTTAATCCACTCGTTCTACTGCTCTATTCGACGTTTTAAGTGGTTCATCCAACTTGCTAGTTTTTTATTGGTCTGTGGAGCAAAATCTTTCCATTTCTTGGGAATAAATCCGTTGAAAATGTCGTTAAAAATTGTTTCTAGATCATAAGACATGCCTATTATACCGTTGATAGCGTCATTTAGGTCTTTTAAGTTGCCCTTTACCCTCTTAATCAACATATTCACTCTCTCAATTTCTTGTTTCAGCACCACTGCAGTGAAATAGAATCGTGGATCCTTAGGATCGTCTACAGAACTATCAATTTGATCTTTGACTTTGTCTTCCTCGTATGGATTCTGTAGCTTAGTCAGAATGTCATTAACACTAAGTTTGACTATGTCATCCATATTGGACACTTCTCCCTCTTGATCAGACCCTGATTGCATGCTTAGCATGGTGTACAGGATGCCATTGGAAGAATCTGCATTTTAGATGATTTCGGCATTGATGTTGAGTCCGAATACCATCGGAGGGTTTTTAGTAGGCACGTTATTCTAAATCTATTCTTGTTACTCGGTAATGTTGTTCTACTGGGGGATGACTTACTTTTGAGTGCGTTGCTTGTTGATTTAGAGTTAGAAAGGTTCTCTATCATCAAACAAAAAGTCTCCTAAATACTCGTCCAAATAACAATTCAATACCCTACGGTCCCAATCATCAGTTACTCGTCCACCCTACATTGCCTCCCCAATTAAGTACTTGAGTGAACTCCAAGGACGCATTTCGTCTTTGTCTTCCACACTCTTGCCCAAATACTAGTTTAGCAGTTTCATACTGATATTGAAGTCTGATTCGTTGAAGTCTTACATTAAATTCCACCCAATTTTACCGAATTTCTTTCTCTCCTGAATGACAGCGTGGAAGAAAGAGAGACAATACACCAGCGGTTTGAATTCTGGGTTGATACACGATTCGAACTCCTTCTGGTTCATTTTGGACCAGGATGAACGTAGGTTAGCGTCGAGACCATCAGGCGGCTCAATCACAATCTTGTTCGACTTATGCAGCATGCCCAGCGGGAACGAGTCGGTTGGTTTTGTGGTTAGCCACAACCTGAAGTCCTTGTGCGCTTTCTTAACTTGGTCTGATTCCAAGAGGCGGTCCAGTACAGGCAGCCACTTCTTCAGCAGGTGGCAGTTCTGCAGCAACACCCAGGTACCTTTTATAATTGCTGTCTTAATTGCATCCTCTGCTTTCTCTTCTGACCCTTGACCTAAAGATTCTTCAAATAGATTTATATCCTGTTCATCTTTCTTGCCCACTATGTCAGCGCGCGGATCTGCCCCAGGACTGAGTATTTACAGACTAGGGGTCTTGTTATCAGACATATTGAAGATCTCGTGAATGTTAGGGTACTTTGGCTTGACCTACTCTGGGCCCATTTTATCAACGATCTACATGGAGATGCCTTCCTTCAGACGGTCCACCCTAAATATCTTGAGAATACAGATTTTGGAGAGAATGTCCATTCCATTGTATCCACAGGGGATTTCAGCATCTTCAGGGTTGGGGCAGTCCTAGTAGTCCCTCCAGAATTTCTCGTTGGCAATGATGTCTTGCATGAAAGGACTGAATTTGGTGGAGAGTGTAGTCAACAATTCAATGTCTTTCCAGTTCTGTTCACTTAACCACTGAATGGGTTTTGGCATTTTGGCAGGGTCCAGACTTGTGTTTCCTCTCAACAGGAAGTTGAAGAGACCCAAATCGATTTTCTTTTGGTTCAACAGAATTCGTGAGGTCAGGTGGAATGAAAACATTAATTTGTGTTTCTCAAAAAGACCCAGGCACCCCTAGAATTAAACATAGTTGGTGTTGGTATTTATGATGTTTTTCAACCTGTTAGTTTTTGAGTTTTTATCTGGTTTAGAAGTTTTGAGTGTTTTATCAAAGAGTTTTAATTAGTAAGACAGACTATAGTTGTACATTTACTCTATTTCAGATAGTATATCTAAAGCGAATTACAACACCTGGCCTCTAATTGCACCATTTTCTTAACTCATACGTTCTTTGTCGATTTTATCTTTGGAAGATTTAGCCTCAATCAAAATTTGATTGATTAGTATTGATTTTGCTTTAGATTCTTCCAATTTTTTAACAAGAGCAATATTCTGTAAAAGATCTCCTTCTTTCGACAATTCTTTTAGTAATTCATCTTCCAATTCTTTCTTTTCTTTTCTATTTCTTGACATGATTTCAACATTTTCTTTACGCCGTCTTTCTAAATCAGCATTTTCAAAGTCTACAATTCTGTTGAGCAGTTGTTCTTTTAGCCCATCGGGAGTGACCATGTAATTAATAATGACTGCAGACGCAAAGGTTTCAGGGGTCTACTTAGGATTGCTGATTTTGGTCACAAGTTAGAGTCTAAAGTTGTCGTGCACCTCTGTCTCAGTCCCGTTGAAGTTGATGGTGCGCAAGTTAGATTTACTCTGATAATTCTGTTCTAAGATTGGGAGGATCATTGGGTCAATTTCTTCCCCGACACCTTCGAACAAGAAAGGGGTACCCTGTTTTATAGCTATTTCCAGGTATTTACTGTACTCGTCATTGATTGACTTCGATCTAAGAGTTTGTTCAAAACTTTTCTTCAACCATGCTATAGCTTGCATTTGAGGATCAATACATAGAGGATATCTCTTAGATTTTAGTGTCAGAATACCATTTTCAGTTGATTGGGTGTCAGCGCTTAAGCCTTCAGCCTCCCAATTCGTTTTCTCAACTTCAGATGCTAAGAATGCGGTTACCTTGTATTCCACGTCAAAAGGTATCTGGTTTTTGGCAATTGCAATCACCCAATCCCCTTACATTATGTCGCGCCTAAATGTTGATTCAAATGGTCCTAATTATGTGATGAAAGCACAAGATAACAAACAATCCCCGACTAATTTCTCTTACGCTCCGTTTAAAGTTTCCCTTTCTTTGTCCCAAGAGATTTTTTCATCTCCTAGACCCATGACAAGTCTTTCTGCTATTTCCAAATTGGCTTTCTTATTGGCTAAATCTGCTTCCAATTCTGCAAGTTTCTTTTTCTTTTCTTTCAAAGTTGCTTCCATCTGACGCATCTCGTTGTTTAACCTTTCAAGTGACTCTTCTGCCTCTTGTTTTTCTCCTGTTACTCTGGCGAGTTCGAGGGTTGCTTTCTGTAAAATTTCACTTTGTTCTTCAAAATTCTTTTTACTTTCGAACCAGGATTTCATTTTAGTGACCCATAGATAAAGTGCACCTGTTTCACGAGATATTTTATCTTTAATCTATCTAGCTAAATCCCACCCCTCAGGCACATCCTTTGAACACAGCTTGACAAGCTGTTTAATGTAGTTTTCAGAGTTATTGATGTGGGATGTCTTGAGAACCTTTCCATTCCCTAATGTTTCATCCATCTAGTTCTTCACTCCCTCGTAGAACTGCCCTGCCTTCTGGACCAATTGTCTGCTGCCTTCCCAGGTGTCAGGGTAATTTTGACCCACGACTGGGTTGAGAGCGTTCACTGCTTGCAAAATCAGTTTAATTTTATCACTAGGCTGGTTCAATAAAGCTTGCATTCCTTTTATGGCTTTTTCATCTAGATTCTCTCTTACTGAGGTTTCGACTTCTTCTTTAATGACTTTGGCAGTTTCCATAACTATTTTGGCTGTCTTTTCCTTTACTTCAACGGACTCCATCAACTTTGTGATTTCTATGTTTTTGGTAGACATTTTGATTGTAGCTTCTTCACATTTGATTTTCCTCTCTTCAATGTCTTTTATTAGTTCATTCACATTTTCATATTCACGCGTCACTTCTGTCATTTGAATGCCCAGTTCTTGCTTCTTTAGGGACACTATAGTTTCAGACTCTTTAATCTTACTCACTCCGTTCTTCTACTTCTTGATGTTTTCTTCAAATATTCTCCTGTTTTCATCCAATGTTTTCTGATAATGTGATATTAGATTCAGGAAATGTTTCGGGGTGGTATAATTTAATCTCCTCATCTTTACAAATTAGTTTTTACTTTAGACACTGATTGAACTATGGATGTAAGCAAAGAATTTAATCACATCAGGTTTTATGTCATCTGAAAGGTTGTATTCTGCAAGTTTTGCATTAGCTACATCTACTAGAGCGTCATCAGGCCACTCGAAGAACCAGTCGATTGTTGTGTTACTTATGAGTCCAGGGAAATTCCGACATCGGTTACGCAGTTGATCTCCTGCGGGGGAAAAGCAGAGAGACAAGTGCAGATTGTCCATCAGTTTGCTAACATACTAGTTCCACTCTTCTGAAGCTGGCACAGCATCTTTCTTCATGTCCGACCGAAGGTCACGCATGAGTTCTTCCTTCTCACCATCATTATACAGTCCCTGCAGCATACCATTTGTTAGAATGGTATTGATGATTTCAATAAAATTTTCTTGTAGCACATGAGAATCATTGAACATAAATACTTTTGGTGTTTTTACTACTCGATCTTACAAAAGTTTTAAATCTTCTCTCATTTCATCTACGTTATAGTTCCGCATAAGAGTTAATGTGTAGAACTTCAACCCAGAAGCAAACGCTGCCAAGCGACAGGTGGAAGTCTTGCCTGACCCTCCTACTCCGATCATCAGTGAATTCCCCCTCGGGAAACGGTAGATTCGGGAAATGGTGAACAGATGCTACAGAGCCTGGTCGAACATGACCAAATCCATGGGGGGATTGTCTTCATTGAAGAAATCTAAAATCTGCAGCCATTTCTTCTTTATGGTTTTGTAGTCCACACAGTCTTCCTACAATCGATGTTGGTCGCTGAAGTCTCCCTGCATCAGGTCTAACATGAGGAAGTCACCTTAAATTAGGGGGTCCTGCATCACAAACTCCAGGGTTTCCACTTAATCTCTTTTAACTGCTTCTCCAATAATTTCAAGTGAAAACAGTTTGCGATCTTCAATTGTGGCTAAACGGTCGTATACTACTTTGTGCATTTCATTCCTCCAAATTCGAATGAAGTCTCTTGTCGAGTCGAATTTGTCAGGCGTAGTTTGCATAATTCCTTCTTACACTTTATTGATATCACGAAGATTGAAAATATAGTGGTATTTTATAGGTGTTCGTGTAAGTTTCTTGTTTATTTCGTCAAATGTTTTGATAGTGGTGGCAGAAAGATTTAAGGCTAATTTCCCGATGCTGTTATTCCCACTCCACTAGCGGTCGGTATGACCTTTAAGCATCTGTGTTTAAATTTGTTTCTTGATGTCTTCCGAGGACTCATGCATCACAACCGAATTTACATGGGAAAGGAATCTTGGATCCACTGAATTTCTGCCTCCGCCTGGTGGCAACATCGACATGATGAACTTTACCTTTTGAATTCTAATCAACTCCAGATTCCCTTTGCGTTCCCATACCGACTTGAATTCAAACAGGAATTTCATTAGACCAATCACTTGCTGAGTGTTCTAGTCGTCTTTTTTAGGCATACTCATGTCGTCAATTTAAATTATTAAAGTTTTGTTTTTGGGTTTCATTAAGTATTTTCCTTCCTTGTCAAGCATATCTGTCATTTAATTTTAGAAGTTGATGGACTTGGTACTGGAACTGAAATTGATTGGCAAAATAATGTTTTGATCGGAGTCAATACTCTTCAGTTAATTCTTGATGATAACAGTTTTAGACACACCACTTTCTCCGATTATTACAAATGGGATGTTCTTTTCAATATGTTTTTGACACAATTAGTTCTATTTACAGGTATCCTCAGTAGGCACCAGAATTTTAGAAAATTCTCCATTTTCAGGATGTTTGTAGGCCAGTTTGAGTACTTTCCAGTCTTTTTACTCCAGATCATTCAAATCAATCCATTTGTCCTAAATTGATTTGTTTCCAGGGCTGCCACCTTGCAAATCTTCGTTATCAATGATGGTCTTCAATTTGTCACCGAAACGTTTCCGTTCGTTGAACTCTAGACAACTTCCCAACCCCCATGCACAAGAAAACACAAATATTCTGTGCATCAATTCATCATCAAAGGTTTCCATGTACTTTGTGTCTTCTATAAGGATGTCCATCAAAGTGCACATTTGCTTCACTAAATTTAGTTCAGTTCTGGGTTGGATTTCCAGCAGAGCGCCTAGTTTCTCTTTATTTTCGGTCAATCCTTCTTTTATGAATCGGATCATAGGCTCAATTATCAAATCACAGAAGCCTTCAAGTTTCTCCCTCATCTTATCTGGTCTTTTCTCATCGGATTTCTTTTCCAGATTCCCTCCGAGCTTACACCAGCGGTAGTAGTACGGTTTGTATCCTAGGAGAGCATTGTCCAACTAGACCACTCCACATCTTGAAATAGTAGCTTTACTAGAGTAGGAAAGATCGTCCACTTCAAGGATGAGTTTGCAGTGTGGCAGCAGCTGGATTCTATCAGACCCTGACAACGTCAGCAGTTTGGAGTCATCCATAACTGAATTCATGTCTTCAATCCATTTGGCATCCACATCTCCATCGAATAGTATCCATTTTTCTTCATCTTTTATTTTAACTCTGATGTCATTGCAGATACGCTAGATCTTGGAGAGGAGTCCGTCGTTCCAGTCTCCAGTGTCAGTGTTTAAATTACCTTACAACTCTAAAATCGGGCGGTCTTTGGGGTTGATTGTTTAAATACGTGTTTTTACTCCATCCTCTGTCTTAGCAGTTTTGAGGGTTTCAATTACAGTTGTTTTCCCTGCTGATGTCTTTCCAACGACCATTGTTGTGTGTCTGGTTTACATAGTTTCATACAAATGGATAATTTTTGAAACGATATGGGATGTTTGAGCTTCACAGTTGTCTTTGTTCATCTTATCGTCTCTCTCAAGAACTTTGATGATAGTATCCTTTATCGGGGGGAAATCATTTCTAACCACGTCCACATCGGCGAACAGACCTTGAATCAGACTCTAGAACAGCTCTTCATCTTCGAACGTGAATCTAGGAGTGTTCATGTCTCGGAGTGCCTTCATGATGATGTCGAATTCGTCTCGCTTGCCGTCATCCCGCTTTAACTCCCCTGCCATCACCAGAGCTGCCTTCAGTGTCCGCAATCCGAAGTCATAGTGCATTTGCTTGGAAAGTTTCTCGTCACACAGTTTTTACAATTTGGCCATTTTACTGGCGAGCCCTCTGGCATCTTTAAATCCTTCGGACATTAGTTTTATCTCACAAATCAGGTCTATGTCGGGAACAATCATAGTCATGGGTCTGAAGAGGGCTTTCAAGTTGTCTGGGAGTTCGGTTCTGCCGATTTAAGTGGGGTTCATCGTAATAAAGAGTGCCACCGTGTCCTTCAAGGTACACCGCATGCCGTCGAAATTTATTATATCTTTCTTCTTCTTGAGTGCTTCTTGGATTTCAGAAATCTGAGTGGCTGCGACAGACAATACTTCTTCATTGATTCTGTTAAATTCATCAAAGCAACCCCAAAACCCTGCTGATGCCAATCCTCCAAAAATGTTAGCTAAGTTATTTTTTGTCATGGTCTCACCGCAACAAGTAACAACACACCTAATTGCCAAGTTTTTAGCTAGATCTTTGACAGTTTCTGTCTTCCCTGTACCTGCAGGACCTGCTGGTGCTCCACCCAAAAAGAACTTCATAGCTGTTGTCAGAGTCATAATACATCTGTCGGTTAGAGGAGTGATGACCAGTCTATCCCGTAACCCTTGGTACTCCTAGCAGTAGTTCTACATCCAGGTGCATTGTCTTATGCGAATGGTGTCAACATCATTGTCAAAATAGAACCGCAGTTGAGATTCCCACTGGAATTCTTTGACGTCCAGTATACTGTCACGAACGAAGTTGTTAACAATATCCCGAGAGTGTACATTCACTGTAATCATGATGTTAATCTTTTTACGCAACTTCTTGTCTGTAGTCTGTATCAAAAGGTCAGTAAGATCTTCCATTTCCTGTTACTGCTTCTGGAACTCAAGTTTCATAGCTTTCTTATTCCCACTTTTAATCTTCCTAAATGTGTCTTCAACCCTCCATGTCCACCACACAGTCTCTGTAGCGATGACAACCATTCCCAAATGGCTTTGGAGCCATTCTTGCCTCTTGAATTTGGATTAGAACTATATTCCTTCCTTACACAGTTTTTTCAACGAGTTTACCATTTCAAGTTCGACTTTGTTCAACCAGAATTCAATTTTGCCGTCTGGTTTCACGTTCTCTGCCTATTTGAAGGTTTCTTCTTCCTCGGAAATCATGCCTTAAATTAATACTGTAGGTGTGAACAAAAGTTCACTGCAGTTGTCGAACAGTTTGGAACAGAACTCTTGAAGCACTTTCGGGTCTTGGGAACCAAGGATACAAAGGAGGTCTTCGTTGGATACAAACTAAAATCTTGGACATTTTGTTTTCTTGTCATCTAACTATTTTGAAAGATTCCTCTGGCAGGTTTCCAATCCTCTAAGTATGTCTTGGAGTGCGTTGAAGTTTGTCTTGTTGCAGATTCCTAGAATCATTTTATTTATGTATGCATTTTCAGCAATTTTTGTATACATTTTGTCGAGAAACATAAATTGTTTTGTTTCATTTTTGAGCTGTGTCTTGATTTCATCATTTTTAAAGATAATTTCCAAATTTAGGTATTTGCTCTGAACCAAGGACCATTGTTCTGTTGTTTCAGAGACATCGTTTAGAGCTTCTTCTATTTTCTTAAGTTTAAGTTTGAGCTCAGGATTGTCAAGCAAGTTCCTATCACTAGCCATAGTAGACACGTTGAGCTGATCCTCTTCCAGGTTGGTCCTTATAACATCTGTCTGTGTGAGCAAGTACACTGCCTTGTTGTCACGTTATTTAGGGACAATGACCATTGCGAATTCTTTCCACTTGGACTCTATCAGCTGTATTTCTTTCTCCAGGTTCTCCTGGCTCTTGGCTTTCTCTGCAATCTCAGTTATAAATTCCATATTCAGACTCAGCTTGAGTTTGAGCACGTCTTTAAACAACATGGTTTTCATATCGGTGTTGATGGGCACTTTAACTTCATCGGATATTTCTTTGAAGTGCATTTCCTTTACTCCTTCCATTTTCAAACGTTCAACGATGTCACTGGACTTCTTGAGGTTGTCGATGATCTAATTCAAATTGATATATTGAGCCTCGTTTTCCTAGTTCTTCCCTCTAAGTTTGCGCACTTGCTTGGGCAGAATATCTGTGAGTTCCCGCAGGTCTTTAACGTTCAGCTCCTTCCATAATTTGCTTTGCAGGTCTTCTATTTTGTTCTTTTATTCCCTGTAGATCGAATAAATGCTGCCCATGAAGGTTAGTCTGTCGTCTACCGCAGTGAGTTGGTCATATTTGCTAATGGGAATATCAAAGAGTTTCTGGTCCTTAATGATTTGATCCTTGATCTCCTTCATCTTATTCATACGCACTGTCTATTCTTCATAGAGCTCAAAGCCTTCTTCAATATTTACCTCCCGGCTGTGGGGACCTCTCTTCATAAATGCGGCATGGAATTCTTCAATCCTTTCCTTGAAGTCAGCGTCCTTTTGTTTGGTTTGGTTCGAGAAAATCAAATTATCGTCAGCCATGTCAAGTTGTTTGGTATAGGTTAGATTCATGATGTCATTCCACTTTTCGAATATTTTTTTCACATCCAAAATGGTTTCAACCAAATCTTTGTCCCTTTCGTTGCTCATGAGATATCTCTAATTCAGCTATTGGAAGAATGTACGCACTCTATCTCTGATTTAGTGCAACCTTGTCTGAACATTGTTAGAGTCAGTCCTTATGAATGCAATCTTCTCCAAGATTATCTTTAGAGCATCAATGTTCTTAGGTTTGATGTCGATGGCCTGTTTGTACTCCTCACACTTTAAATTGAACTCATCAACATCAACTTTGGTCTTCATCAACAGTTGCCTGCCGAACTTCTGCAGGTTGTCTCTGGCTCGTTTAATGATCATATCGTTGAAGTCTGTCAGGTCAATCACATACTATTCTTGTCTTATCATATTCTCCGCACTAGAGATGTACGACGTTTAGTTTTCAATGATCACTTGTTAGCGCTACATCTGGTTTTCAATGTGTCTAGTTGTGAGATACTTGTTGGTCATGTTATTCTTGAGATCATCCAACTCAATTTGTTCGGTGAGTTTCAGTTTTTCTTTCCTCTGCATTAACTCCAATTTGATTTTGTTCAAATGATCTTCTATCAAGCAATCCTCCAGTGCTTTCTTGTAGTGGTTGAGAACCCTGTGCAGTTTAGTGTCCCCCTAGAATTAAATATCCTACTGGTCCACTCCAGATTCTTCTTTAATGTCCCCGTCTTGGAAAAGTTCAAACATGTTCTACTTCATGGTGTCCACGTCATCCTTGAACCTGGGTATAAACTTGCTGAACTCCTAGACCTGTGTGACCAGGAACTTCATGGAGTCTACAATGTCTTTAGGTTGGGGGTCAAGGGTGACGTCCGGGATGATGTTGCTCACCTAGATCTTGAACAGCCAGGGCAGCTGTTCCACTTTGACATTCTTGATTCCGTTGATCTTCTCTCCCAACCCGAACATGATCACCAGAGTGTTGAGGCCCCTGACCATACATTTGATGAGAGCGTTCAGAATCCTGATTTCAATGTTGATTTTGAACAGACGCAGACTGTGGCAGACTTCACTCATGGCTTTGTTTTCCTTGGAGTCCAAAACTGACTTCTTGATGGTCATTTCAATAACCTTGGCTGATGCTTTGATTGCTTCAATGTGTATGCCAGTCTGGATGTTTATGTTTTTCATGTGTTCATTCTGGATGGACATGAAGACAGACAGCGAGTCCTTGTTGTAGACACATTGTATCAACTCAAGCTTTTCAATAAACTTGATTGAGTTGTTAATGGTAGTGATCTCCTTGGTAATAGCTAGCTGTGTCTTATTCAACTTGTCAATTTGAGTGGTACACTTTGTGATCTAGGTCTGTTTGTTGATTGACTTCCAGTCTTTCTTAGTTCCTTCCTTGATTGTGGCATAGAGGTCTTGGAGCTAGTGGTCCATGATAGTCTTCTTCTCAAATTAGTTGAAACTATTGTTGATCTGGTTCCACTCAGATAACATGAACTTCAAACCGTCAATTTCCTTCTAGAAACGTTATTCATTGAGCACGATGTTCTGGATATTGCGTGATAGTTCAATCCCTAGTGAGTCCATCTACTTCGACTCCTTTATGAACTCCAACACATCATCAATCATGTCTACTTCAAATGAGTTGCCACTCACCTTTATGATCTTCTTGGTAGACAGGTTCTTAAGCACATTTTTCCCGTTTTCCTTCCACTCCTTCTCTACCTTCTTCACCTATCCCCCGTCCTTCTCTTCGTCTTAGAACAACTTGCGGAAGTGCTTGAATGCCTCAATGATATTATTCTTCTGGTCCTTGTGCATGATTAAGTGTTGGTTCTTGGCTAGCTAGGCGAAAGGGGTTTAACCTCTGTGCTACAACTGGAGGGCCCACATGAGTTTCCTCGCCTACTTGGGGATGTTCTCATTGACCGGAACTTTGTCTTTAAAGTCGTTGAAGGACTTTTCTTAGTTCTGCAGTTCATTGTTGGTTTAGGATTCAAGAACTTCATTGTTTTCATTGTTCATCTTGTGTGTCACCACCTTTTTGTCCTTGATAACATTGAACTTTTCAGACATCTTAAACTTTTCAATGGAGGACCTAACAGATGAGAATTGGTCCTTTATTGTCCTCACAATTTTGTCTTCAAGTTTTTCTTTATGCTGGTCAAACTCGTCTAGTTTACTCTTGAAGTCTTCATCGTTCTGTTTGTCAAAAAGTTTGTCAAGTTAGCTCTTAAATAGTTTGTACATATCTAGAATGGCTTCCTTTGACTCTTTGAGGAAGTTAGCATCTCCAATAACTTGCGTTAGTTCGTTGTCCACCATCCCATTCAGCTGTTCCAGCAGTTCTAGACAGTTCTAGAGACTCTGCAGTCTCTTTGTGAATGTATCACTGTCCTTGAACAATTCAGGGTTCTCATCCCATGAGAGTTCAGGGTTTTCGTCCTTCACTTCTTTCTTGGTCTCATGCTATGACTTCTTGAGTGTGCTGATGACTTCATAGCCACTCTTTATTTCAAGCATCAGTGAAGCTAGGTCTAAATTGTTCTCGTCAATTTCAGTGAACTTGTTGGTGATCACCTTGCGCACCTTGATGTTTATTTCCTTTTCGATGGAGTCCATCAGCCACTTGAAGCGCTGGGTGTCTTTAAAGAAGTGTTTGGTGTTGAGCCAGATCAACTTCAGGTGGGTAATTAGGTTGCTGATTGGTTCCTTCAAACTGGATAGGGCGACATTCTTGAGGGTCTTACTGTCAATCGCACTAAAGTGTCTCTCGAGTGTACACACCAGGTTTTCATCTTCCTTCACTTTAGTCTATTCTTTAAATAGGTTGTCCCAAGCTGCTTTGAACTACAGCTACTCTGTTTCCTTTGTTTGGTCCACACGCTGGTGCTCAATGGCTGCTTCTATGATTCTTGTGAGGTCAGTCACACGCTGGTCATTGACCATTTTGAAGGCTTTAGTGAGTTTGTCGCTCTTCTTCTTCCACTAGTCTATCTCGTCAATGGGTTTGACTATGGGTTTGTTCTTCAGCACCTTCACGCCATCTGTCACCTCAATTATCCTGCGTCTGAGCACATCAAGCTGGTAGGATATCTGTGCGAGCAGGGAATCGTTTTGGATGGCTTCCTCCTGGCTGACAGTGATCTGCATCACGTCGAACTTAAACTCACTTTCAAGTTGGTTGATAGTGCTCTGCATTACTTTACTAAATCGATTAGTTGTGTTTTTCAAATCTGACAGTTGATTTGGGGTCAAGTCAGTTTACTCAACAGAAAGAAATATATTGTCTATTATTTAACGAAGGTTTTCCATCTTCAAAATTACTTTTTCTTTGACATTCTTG
>Ga0138275_1048868_pt1 | contig 13531 bp, 22 predicted proteins | sample M_130207_X_mt_FD_106907 | JGI IMG/M metagenome (GOLD analysis project Ga0138275, IMG submission 106907) | Freshwater microbial communities from Lake Montjoie, Canada - M_130207_X_mt (Metagenome Metatranscriptome) | ecosystem: Environmental > Aquatic > Freshwater > Lake | place: Canada: Quebec... | reverse complement strand
TCGTCGCGTTATTCACAAGGTAGAGAAACTGGACAGCCGTTACGGCAGTCCGGTGGTGGCTCGTATGATCGCTGCTGTGATGCAGAGCGGTAAAAAGTCACTTGCCGAGCGTATTGTCTACACCGCAATTGAAAAGACTCGTCAGAATTCAGAGACGGTTGATCCGCTCGAAGTTTTGAACAAGGCTGTGGACAACGTTCGTCCCCGTCTCGAAGTTAAGAGCCGCCGCGTTGGTGGTGCAACCTATCAGGTCCCGATGGAAGTGGCTCCTGCTCGCGCTTTGGCTTTGGCCATGCGCTGGTTGGTTGGTTACGCTAAGTCCCGCAAGGCGACTGGGCTGGCGAACGCTCTTGCCAACGAACTGCGTGATGCCGCAAACGGGCAGGGGAACGCGATCAAGAAGCGCGACGACACCCACAAGATGGCTCAGGCGAACCGAGCCTTTGCTCACTTCCGCTTCTAGTCCTTCTGGACTGCAACCTTTTTCTGGCTTTTGCCTTCGACCTCCGTGTCTACGAATCCAAATTCTCCAAATCGCGCGTATCCTTTAGAAAAGACGCGCAACATCGGCATTGCCGCGCACATTGATGCGGGTAAAACCACATTGACAGAACGTATCTTGTTCTACACGGGCAGCATCCATCGCATGGGTGAAGTTCATGAAGGAACGACCGTTACGGACTGGATGGAACAGGAGCGCGAGCGTGGTATTACGATCACATCTGCTGCGACCACCTGCTTTTGGTTGCAGATCGAACAGCCTGAGATCGTGAAGCTTTATCCCGGCCAGAAGATGCGGGTTAACATCATCGACACTCCCGGTCACGTCGATTTCACTGCTGAGGTTGAGCGTTCTCTTCGGGTGTTGGATGGTGCGATCGCCGTCTTCGACGCAGTTGCTGGTGTACAGCCTCAGTCGGAAACAGTCTGGCGCCAGGCTACAAAGTACAACGTTCCTCGCATCGCTTTCATCAACAAGATGGATCGCGTGGGTGCTGACTTTAATGCGGCTATCGATTCGATGCGGAAGAAACTCGCTGCCAATGCGTGGCCGGTTTTGATTCCCATCGGTGCTGAAGATTATCTTAAGGGTCAGTTGGACGTTGTTAACAACAAGGCTGTTATTTATGCTGATCACGATCAGCAAGGTTCGACCTACACCATTACAGACGTGCCCGCTGAACTTCAGGGCGTTGTTGATACGGCTTACGCTAACCTTGTCGAGCAGATCGCGAATCTGGATGACGAGATTGGAGCCCTCTTCCTGGAAGAGAAGCCGGTCACGCCAGCTCAGTTGAAGGCTGGCATTCGCCGCCAGACGATTGCAAACAAGTTTTGTCCGGTTGTAGGTGGTTCCGCTTTTAAGAACAAAGGTGTTCAGTACCTCGTCGATACGGTTATCGATTACCTTCCGAGTCCCCTGGATATTCCTCCAGCTGACGGAATTGATCCTGATACTTTGGCGCCGATGGCCGTGGCGACCGATGACGCAGGAAAGTTCTGCTCTCTGGCATTCAAGCTCTGGAGTGATCCTTTTGTCGGGAAACTTGTTTTCTTCCGCGTTTATTCCGGGAAGTTGACCAAGGGCGACACTGTTTACAACCCTCGCACGAACAAGCGCGAGCGAATCAGCCGGATTATTCAGATTCAGGCGGACAAGCGCGAAGACGTGGACACTGTTTACTCAGGTGATATCGCGGCCATTGTTGGGATCAAGAACATCACAACGGGGGATACCCTATGCGATGAAGATCACGCGATCCTTCTAGAGCCGCCCTCCTTTCCCGACCCCGTTATCTCGATGTCAATCGAGCCCAAGACGAAGCAGGACCAGGAAAAAATGTCCGTTGCTCTGTCCCGGTTGGCTGAAGAAGATCCAACTTTCCGAGTCTTCACGAACGAAGACACGGGTCAGACGATTATCGCCGGAATGGGTGAGCTTCACCTCGAAATTATCCGTGACCGTTTGTTGCGTGAATTTAAAGTGGAAGCCAACTCTGGCAAGCCTCAGATCGCATACCGCGAGACGATCACGGTCGCCGCTAAGGGGGATGGTAAGTTGGTCAAGCAGTCCGGTGGCCGAGGCCAGTACGGGCATGTGGTTGTCAACGTGCAGCCCAATGAGCGCGGAAAGGGTCTGACCATTGAAAACAAGGTTGTTGGGGGTACTATTCCGAAGGATTATATTCCCGCTTGTAAGAAGGGGATTGAAGAAGCCGTTCTGAACGGGGTTGTAGGTGGTTACCCAGTGATTGACATCAACGTCGATATCATTGACGGTAGTTACCACGAAGTCGATTCAAACGAAATGGCGTTCAAAATGGCTGCTATTTTTGCAGTCAAAGACGGCATGAAGAAGGCGAAGCCGATCATGCTCGAACCAATTATGCGTGTTGAAAACTCGACTCCTGAGGAGTTCCAGGGCGACATCATGGGTGATCTCAACCGCCGGCGTGGCCGGATTAGTCAGATCGAACACAAAGCGGGCCTTTCCATTGTCACGGCAGAAGTGCCGTTGGCGGAAATGTTCGGATACTCTACGGCAATTCGTTCCCTATCCAAGGGGCGTTCCAGTTACTCGATGGAGCCTTCACACTTCGAGCAGGTTCCCGAACAGGTTAAGGCCGCAGTTCTGGATCAGAAAGCCAAGCAGTAGAAACTAGGCACTAGGCAAAACCAAAAGAATTATGAACGGACAACGCATCCGCATCCGCCTCAAGTCCTTCGATTATCGCATGCTAGACCAGTCTGCAGGCGAAATTGTCGAAACCGCCAAGCGCACAGGCGCTAAGGTTTCAGGGCCCATCCCTCTTCCCACAAGGATCGAGAAGTTCACAGTGAACCGCTCTCCTCACGTGGACAAAAAGTCCATGGATCAGTTTGAAATCCGCACTCACAAGCGGTTGTTGGATATTGTCGAGCCCACTGCAAAGACCGTGGACGAGCTCAAGAAGCTCAACCTTCCGGCCGGCGTGGATATCACTATCAAGATCTGAGCAGGCAACAAACTTAAGTAGCTCACATGAAGATTGGACTTTTAGGAAAGAAACTTGGAATGACACGCGTATATGACGCGTCTGGCCGCTCTACACCGGTGACGGTGATTGAGGCGGGCGGAAACGTCGTTGTGCAGACCAAGACAGTTGAAAAGGAAGGCTACGCAGCCATCCAGGTTGGGTATGACGATCAGAAGCCACAACGTCTCTCGAAGCCGGCCCTTGGCCACTTCAAGAAGGGCGATGCGGCTCCCAAGAAAATCATTAAAGAGTTCCGTTCTAAAGGGGACGGCTCTGAGTTTGAAGGCGTCAGCCTCGCCGTCACCCAGTTTGAAGTCGGCGATATTGTCGACGTGATCGGCAAGTCAAAGGGCAAAGGTTTCCAAGGTGTGGTTCGCAAGCACAATGCGGCGGGCCAACCCCAGACCCACGGTTCTATGATGCATCGCCGTACTGGTGCAATCGGGATGCGCTCGACTCCAGGGCGCATCTGGAAAAACGCCTCGATGCCTGGCCACATGGGCGACAAGCGGACTACCGTACAGAACCTTCGGGTTGTGCAGGTGCGCTCCGAGGACAATGTAATTTTGGTCGCGGGTGCAGTTCCCGGGCCCACGGGCAGCTACGTTGTGGTTCGCCCGGCAATCAAGGCACAGCCGGCCAAGTAATACCATGAGTGCATCTATTTTATCCATTGACGCTGCAAAAGCGGCAGGCATACCCGTCGTAGAGAACGGTCGCTACACTCAGGCTCTGCATGACGTCGTTGTCGCTTATCGCGCAGCTCGCCGTAGCGGTTCTGCAAACACCAAGACAAAGGCGGAAGTGAATCTGTCCGGGGCCAAGCCCTGGCGCCAGAAGGGTACGGGTCGCGCTCGTGCTGGTTACAAATCTTCTCCTGTCTGGGTCGGAGGCGGTGTCGTCTTCGGGCCCAAACCCCGTTCTTACCGGAAAAATATTTCGAAGACGGTCAAGCGTGCAGCGCTGAAGAAGGCGTTTTCTGAGCGCCTCCGTCAGGGTTCAGTTCTCTCTGTGCCGAATGTGGAGGTCTCTCAGCCGAAGACCAAGGATTTTGTGGCGCTCCTCACCGGCCTGTCCGGGACGGTAAGCGTCCTGATCGTCTCTCATTCGTTCACTGAAGTAACGTATCTCGCAGCCCGTAATGTTCCCTGGGCTCATTTGGTTCGTTCCTCAGACGTAAACGCCGAGGATCTTCTTCGTTTCAAAAAAGTCATTGTGACCCCCTCCGCTCTTGAGGAGATTGCAAAGCGCATCAACACCTAGGCGATATGAATCTTTCGACCCAGATTATCCGCAACGTCCGTTTTACGGAGAAGACTTCTCTTCTCACGGACAATCTAAACAAGTATACGTTTGAGGTTGCTCCCCATGCCAACAAGATCGAGATCCGCAAGGCGATCGAAGAGTTGTTTGGTAAAAAGGTGGTCTCAGTCAATACTTCCCACCATCACGGCAAGGCCCGCCGCAAGCGTACTGCCGCGGCAGGCCGCACTTCTGATTGGAAGAAGGCCGTCGTAACAATTGCAGCTGGCGAGAAGCTAGAGCTGGCTTAGTTCAACAAGGAAGATTGCTATGGCACTCAAAACTTTCCGTCCGTTCACTCCGTCAAACCGCTTCAAGGCATTGCCTGCGTTTGACGAGATCACAACATCCAAGCCCCAAAAGAGCCTTCTGGTCACCCGGAAGAAGTCAGGTGGCCGTAATAACAACGGGCGCATTACTTGCCGCCATATCGGCGGTGGTAACAAGCAGCGTTATCGGCTTGTTGATTTCAAACGGAAGAAGAGGGGAGTCGTTGCGGATGTCATTTCAATCGAGTATGATCCGCTTCGTTCAGCTCGCATTGCCTTGCTTCAGTACGCTGATGGCGAGCGGGCTTATATTCTCGCACCGGTCGGGTTGACTGTTGGAATGAAAGTTTCTGCAGGTCCTGACGCTGAACCCAAAGTTGGCAATTCAATGCCACTGAGCAGGCTGCCACTAGGCTCTTCCGTTCATTGCGTGGAGTTGGTTCCGGGCAAGGGTGGGCAGTTGGCACGAAGCGCTGGTCAGCTTGTCGTTCTTTCCAACCGCGAGGGCGGTTATGCGCTTCTGAAGCTTCCTTCCGGGGAGATTCGGAGAGTCCACGAAAGTTGCTACGCGACCTTTGGTCAGGTGGGCAATGTGGACCACATGAATGTCTCAAGCGGGAAGGCTGGCCGCAGTCGCTGGCAGGGGATTCGCCCCACAGTTCGCGGGATGGTGATGAATCCTGTCGACCATCCGAATGGTGGTGGTCAGGGTAAATCCAAGGGTGGCGGCGGTCGCCAGCACCTTTGTTCACCGTGGGGACAGCTTGCAAAGGGTTTCAAGACCCGTCGGAAGCACAACACCAGCGACCGTTTCATCGTTGAGCGCAGGAAGGCTCGTAAGTAATTCAATTCTAGAATCCGTATGGGCAGATCACTCAAAAAAGGTCCTTTCGTCGAGATGCACCTCTTCGAAAAGATCGACAAGCTGAACGACTCAGGAAACAAGCGGCCGATCAAGACCTGGTCACGCCGTTCAACGATTACCCCTGAGTTTGTTGGGCACACTTTCCTCGTTCACAACGGGAAAATTTTCAACTCTGTGTTCGTCACAGAAAACATGGTTGGCCACAAGCTTGGTGAGTTCTCACCGACTCGTGTGTTCAAGAAACACGGATCTCACACCGCGAAGGTAGCGAAGTAGCATTAGCTATTCCTTTGCTTAAAGAAGACTCCATGTTCGTCCCTCGTAGTTTCCTATCTTCGGCTTTCCTGCAGCTCCTTATCGGAGCTGGTTCGGCGGTCGTTGGTACTGGACACGCAGAGGGCTTTGGGCCGCCTGATTCTTCCGAGGGTCGCGCCGCTGCTGTTGTTGGCACAGCGGAGTCTTCTGTTCTGACGCTAATCCGTGAGCTGACCGTTTGGAAAGAGCGTGCGATCCGAGCCGAGTCTCTTCTATCCCGAGCTGGCGTTACTGGTGCTGAGGGTGAGCCTTTAGTCCCTAGCGCAAATGCGGGCTCTTCCGCAAGTGTCGTAGGTTCCTTAGAAGCGGAGCGCATGTTGATTCTGTCCCTTGGTAGTAATCGGGGGGCGCTACAGGGCGCACTAGTCTCGATAGGACGCGGCATAGTCGCAAAAATTGTTGAGTCGCGAGAAACTGTTTCCGCGGCGCTTGTTGATAATTCTTACAAGGGAAAGCTGGCCACGTTGGAGGGATTGCCCGTACAGTTGGCAGTTCGCTAATTCCAGTTTTCCGAGAAGCATAGTTACCATTATATACACATGGAGATTCGTTCCATCTACAAGGGAGCCCGCCTCTCAGCATTCAAGTGCCGCGAAGTGACCCGCGAAATTCAAGGTTTGAGCGTTTCTAGCGCTTTAGATTTGCTGGCGCATACGTCACGCAAAGCCGCCCGGCTTGTTGAGAAGACTCTCAAGAGTGCGATTGCTAACGCCGAAAACAACAACAACCTTCGCGCCGACAAGTTGGTGGTGAAGGAGGCCGTCGTCGGAGAGGGGCCAACGTTAAAGCGTTTCCAGCCGAAAGCCCGCGGAAGCGCAGGCCCGATCCGCAAGCGGACAAGCCACATCCGGATCATTCTCATTGAAAAGCAGGCTTAAGCACCGCTAGTTTTTAATTTCTTAATTTATGGGCCAGAAAGTAAACCCAATTGGATATCGTCTAGCGGTTAACCGCGACTGGCGCTCTCGCTGGTACGCCTCACCGCAGGATTTTCCCGCATTCCTACATGGCGACATTGAGATCCGTCGTTACGTGAAGGACAAACTCCGGCAGGCCGCTGTTTCACGCGTCGGGATCGAACGCGCCTGGAATAGCATCCGGGTCACGATCATCACGGCGCGGCCGGGTGTTGTGATCGGTCGTAAGGGCTCGGAAATTGAGCGCATGACCGATGATATCGGACGTATGAGCGGCGGGAAGTCCGTAAAGATTGATATTCAGGAAATCAAAACCCCTGAACTAGACGCACAGCTTGTCGCTGAAAACGTCGCACTTCAGTTGGAGCGCCGTATCTCTTTCCGTCGTGCGATGAAGAAGACGATTCAGTCCAGCATGGATTTCGGTGCTATTGGAATTAAGATCCGTTGTGCAGGCCGTCTGGGTGGTGCAGAAATTTCGCGGTCTGAGAGTTTCCGTGAAGGGAAGATCCCGCTTCATACACTCCGGGCTCCGATTGATTACGGTTTTTTTGAGGCCCATACGATGTACGGGATTATTGGAGTGAAGGTATGGCTTTGGAAACCGGCGGATGCTCCTCAGGTGCAGCGTCCGGAACGTCATGAGAGAGGGGATCGCCCTGATCGTGGGGACCGCCAGTCACACGCGCCTCAGGCCGCTCATTAATTTTAACTTAGGAGGATTTTTATGCCTTTAATGCCGAAAAGAGTGAAGTATCGCAAGACCCACCGCGGAAGCCGCGCTGGTAATGCGACTCGCGCTATAAAGATTGATTTTGGCGCTTATGCGCTTCAGACCCTTGAAAGGGCCTGGATTACGAATACTCAGATCGAGGCTGCCCGCGTTGCTCTGACCCGTAACATGAAGCGTAAGGGGAAGCTCTGGATTCGTATGTTCCCCGATAAGTCGGTCACGGCACGCCCCCCAGAGACCCGAATGGGTAAGGGTAAGGGTGCCCCTGAGTATTGGGTTGCGGTTGTGCGCCCTGGTAATGTTTTATTCGAGTTGGATGGTATTCCTGAATCAGTAGCTCGCGAGTCCCTTAGGCTGGCGGCTGATAAGTTACCGATCCGGACGCGCTTTATCGTGCGTAATGCCGCCGCCTTAGTATAGGAGTTTGAGATGAAATTGAAGGAAATCAAAGCATTAGGCGCATCTGAATTGCGTCAGCGTGAGTCAGAGCTCCGTAAGGAATTGTTTAATCTGCGCATTCAAAAGCAGATTGGCCAGCTGGAGAATCCCGTGCGTTCACGGACGGTGCGACGCGAGTTAGCCCGTGTGCTGACAGTGGCCCAGGAGCACTCCGCTAAGTAATTAACGAACATGGAAAATTCAGCCACTCATACGGCAGACCACACGGAGCACGATGCCGCTCGCGGCAAACGTAAGGAGCGTGTCGGCGAAGTCGTCTCGGTCAAAAACGCTAAGACGATTGTTGTCGAGACCACGACCCGCGTGCCGCATCCGCGTTTCCGAAAGATCGTCAAACAGGTGAAGCGTTTCCACGCGCACGATGAAAGTGCGACTGCGAAGCTCGGTGATACCGTGTTGATCATGGAGTCGCGTCCAATTTCAAAACTCAAACGCTGGCGTTTGGTGTCAGTGATCAAGCACTAACAGGGATCCTTTTTATATGTTGCAAATCAGATCTAGGATCGACGTCGCCGACAACACAGGGGCCAAAATGGCTAAGATGATCGGCGTCATCGGAAAGCGTACATTGGTGGCGAAGGTTGGCGATGTCATCACCGCTCACATCCGCGAAGCCAGCACTGGTGGATCGGTGAAGAAGGGGGACGTGGTGCGTGCAGTCGTTGTGCGTACAAGACACCCTGTTCGCCGTGAAGATGGCGGATACCTCCGTTTCGATCGCAATGCGATTGTGATCATCGACAAGGACAGAAATCCGAAGGGGACGCGCATTTTCGGTCCAGTGGCTCGTGAGTTGCGCGAGAAAAATTTCATGAAGATCGTCTCCCTCGCACCGGAGGTCCTGTAGACAATGAGCAAAAAAATCAAGAAGGGTGACCACGTTAAGGTCATTGCGGGGAACCATCGAGGCAAGGAAGGCAAAGTGATTGATGTCTCCTTGGAAAAACACGTGGTGATCGTTGAGGGCGTGCATATGATTAAAAAGCACGCTAAGCGTTCCCAGGCGCTTCCCCAGGGGGGCATTATTGAAAGAGAAGGGACGATTCACATCAGTAATGTGAAGTTGGTCGAGTCCGCAGCCATTTAATTGTATGCCAGAAGGTCTCAAAAGTTTTTACAAGTCCCACGTCATCCCGACTCTTAAGGCGAAGCACGGTTATAAAAACGTGCATCAGATCCCCAAGGTTGTCAAAGTTGTGGTAAACACGTGCGTTGGCAGCCAGGTGGACACGAAAGTCGCTTTGGAAGAGGCGAAGAATGAGCTCGCAACCATCACGGGTCAGAAGCCCGCAACAACGACTTCCAAGAAGAGTATCGCAAACTTCAAACTTCGAGAGTTCGAAGCGATTGGTGCGCGTGTTACCCTCCGGGGTGAGCGGATGTATGAATTCCTAGAGCGTCTGATTCGCATGGCTTTGCCTCGTATTCGCGATTTCCGGGGGATTTCGCCCAAGGCGTTCGATGGCGGCGGGAATTACACCCTAGGGGTGACCGACCAGTCTATTTTTCCTGAAATCGAATTAGATAAAATCAAGAGGAACGTGGGATTTGACGTGACAATCGTCACCAGCACGCGTTCTGATGCAGAAGCAAAGTCGCTTTTGATTGAGCTTGGTGTGCCGTTTACGGACAAACCAAAGCCAGTGAAGGCGCCGGCAGCAGTCGCTGTCGTTAAACAGTAAACAAAAGGGTATCGTCGTTATGAGTAATGTGTCTGACCCTATCGCAGATTTCCTGACCCGTGTGCGTAATGCCACGCGGTCTGGCAAGCCTGAGGTAGTAGCGCCGTTTTCGAAGATGAAGGGTGAAGTCGCCCGTATCTTGAAGGAAGAAGGGTTTGTAAGTTCCGTCGCCGTTCACACGGTTGAGGGGCGTCCAGTCCTTCAAATTGGTCTGAAGTATGTGGGTGAGCGCTCGGTAATCACCAATCTGCAGCGGGTGAGCCGCCCAGGACTTCGGAGGTATGTAGGCGCCACTGAAATTCCTCGTGTATTGAGCGGGATCGGAATTTCAATTCTTTCCACCTCTTCGGGGATCATGAGTTCCCGTGAAGCGAAGCGGAAGAATGTTGGCGGGGAACTCCTAGCTTTTGTTTGGTAGAAAGGCCTCATATGTCTCGTATTGGGAAAAAGGCAATCACTCTGCCGTCGGCTGTTAAGTTACAAGTAGACGCCGCAGGACATGTTTCTATTACAGGCCCTAAGGGCACACTTTCTTGGCAGTTGCCAAAGTGTATCAGCGTGAATGTGGATGGTTCGAACGTCGTTTTGACGCGTGCCACCGAAGATCGGGATGACCGAGCGAAGCATGGTTTGAGCAGGGCTCTGTTGGCCAACATGGTCACGGGCGTTTCTGCTGGTTTCGTGAAAGATCTGGAGATTCACGGCGTCGGGTTTAAGGCTTCAGTTAAGGGAAGCCACCTCGATTTGTCCCTCGGGTTTTCTCATCCGGTGTTATTCCCGATTCCTGAAGGAATTAAGGTGACCGTTGCTGAAAACACGAAGGTAAAGGTTGAGGGCATCGACCGCCAATTGGTTGGTCAGGTTGCCGCTAATATTCGCGGGTATTACCCGCCTGAGCCCTATAAGGGCAAGGGTGTGCGGTACACCGGTGAGCATATCGAACGTAAGGAAGGTAAGACTGTTCAGTAGTTATGGCTTCAACTAAAAATATCTCGCCCCTTAAAATGCGCCATATCCGGCTTCGGAAGCGCATATCTGGGACTTCTGAACGCCCTCGGTTGGCTGTTCATTTCTCCGGTTCTCACATTTACGCACAGGTCATCGATGATTCCGTCGGCAAAACTGTCGCAGCGGTATGCACGACTGAAAAAGGCTTTGCGGCTGGCGGTGCTGTAGCCGCGAACGTTGCGACTGCCATTCGGGTGGGCAAGGAAGTCGCAGCTCGTGCGGTCGCACACAACGTCCACAAGGTCGTTTTCGATCGTGGTGGTTTTCTTTATCATGGCAAAGTTAAGGCGCTAGCTGATGCTGCGCGCGAAGCCGGTTTGAACTTCTAATTATATGGCAGCACCTCAAGGTAATCGCGGTCGTCGTCAGCGTGACGACCGTCCCAAAGAGCAGAGTGATCTTGTCGAAAAGGTCGTTTTCATCAATCGATGCGCTAAGGTGGTTAAGGGCGGCCGTCGTTTTTCTTTTAGTGCCCTGATTGTAACGGGTGACAAGGCCGGCAAAGTGGGTTGTGGTTTTGGTAAGGCGAATGAAGTCTCTGAGGCCATTCGTAAGGCCAGCGAAGCTGCTAAAAAGGCAATGGTGAAGATCGCTGTGCTGAAGAGCACGATTCCTCACGAGGCCTATGGTGAATTCGGCGGCGGAAGGGTTTTGCTGAAGCCAGCCAGCCCAGGTACCGGTGTTATCGCCGGGGGAGGAGTTCGTGCTGTGCTCGAGGCCGTGGGGATTCGAGACGTCTTGGCAAAGTCGATGGGCTCGAGTAATCACGCAAACGTTGTCAAAGCCACGCTGACCGCACTTGGGCAGCTTCGGACTCGGCAGGATCGTCTGATTGAACGGGGTTTTGCGCCTGCCGCTGCCCTTCACGCTTAAACTCTAGGGAGAAGATTTAGTTATGGATTTAAGTTCTTTAAAGCCTCGTCCCGGGGCTAAGCACCGCGTTAAGCGGCTTGGGTGCGGCGAGAGCAGCGGCCATGGAAAAACGTCGGGCAAGGGCCACAAGGGGCAGAAGGCGCGTTCCGGGGGGTCGATTCGTCTCGGTTTCGAAGGCGGTCAGATGCCATTGATGAGGCGGATGCCTAAGCGGGGCTTCAACAACAACCAGTTCCGTGAAGGATTCCTTTCTGTCAACCTGGGGCGTGTCGCTCCCCATTTTGCAGCAGGCTCTACGGTAGACGCAGCCCATTTAGTGGCTGCCGGTCTGATCCCCGATCGAAAGGGGATTGTTAAGATCCTCAGTGGCGGGGAGCTCTCACATGCTCTTCATTTTAAGGGTATTGCATCGAGTGCTGCGGCCAAAGCCAAGGTCTTGGCTGCTGGCGGCACTGTGGAGTAGTTGTCGCCAACAACAGTGCTAGCGAATGGGGGGTGGCTTATGTCACCCCTCTTTTTGCCTACTGAAAATGATCTCTGCCTTTACGAATATCTTCCGAGTACCCGAACTTCGCACTCGGATACTTTTTACCTTCGCGCTTTTAGTAGTGGTCAGGGTTGGTGCTTTCATCACGTGTCCAGGCGTCAATGCTTCAGTGCTGCAGCATTGGTTTGACAACCAGTTGAATTCACAGTCGGGCGGAAGTGTAGCAGCTCTTTTCAACATCTTTAGTGGAGGTTCGCTTGAAAACTGTGCGGTGTTCTCGCTTGGGGTGATGCCTTATATCAGTGCATCCATCATGATGCAGCTTCTCACGGCGGTTGTGCCCACCTTGGGGAAACTGGCTCGTGAGGAGGGCGGACGTCATAAAATCTCCCAGTTAACGAGGTATGCGACGATTGGGCTTTGTCTTTTTCAGGGCTATTTACTCGCTCTTTCCTTTGAAAATCCGGGCCAGAGTCCGATTTTGCATGGAATCGATCAAACGATCGCTCAGCTTGGAATCCCTCTTGTTAACCATCCAGGTTTCGCATTCCGTTTGATTGTTGTTGTGACGTTGACTGCGGGAACGTTGCTTTTGATGTGGTTGGGTGATCAAATTACGGATCGTGGGATCGGCAATGGAATGTCTTTGATTATCAGCGTGGGTATTCTTTCGCGCTTTCCTGCTGGGTTGCTGCAGGCATGGAAAACATTTGTTCCCGCGGATCGCGTCGCAAGTCAGGTTAGTCCTCTTGTTCTGGTCCTTTTGATTATCTTTTTGTTCGCGGTGATTGCTGCCGTGATTTGTCTGACTCAAGGGCAGCGTAGAATCAGCGTCCAGTACGCCAAGAGGGTGGTTGGGAAGAAGATCTACGGGGGGCAGACCCAATACATGCCCTTGAAGGTTAATTACGCCGGGGTGATGCCAATTATTTTTGCACAGGCTCTTTTGATTTTCCCTTCTACCATCGCCATGATGGCTTTTAGGAACTCTCCCGAGGTTCAGAAGATCGCTAACTTGCTTGCACAGGGTTTTTGGCACTATGTTCTCTACGCGGCGCTAATTTTCTTTTTCAGTTATTTTTGGGTGGCGACTCAGTTTCAGCCTCAGCAGATAGCTGATGATTTGAAAAAGTACGGGGGATATGTCCCGGGTGTGAGACCTGGGCAAGACACGGCCAAGTTCCTAGACACTGTGATGACTAGGCTCACCTTTGCAGGGGCTGTTTTTCTCGTGGTGGTGGCTATTCTTCCCCAGATGCTTTCCAAACAGTTGAATGTCCCTGACGTGACTGCACAGTTCTTCGGCGGGACGAGCCTTCTTATCGTTGTTGGCGTGGTTTTGGACACGATGAGGCAGGTGGAGACGCACTTGATCCAGAGAAACTACGATGGCTTCTTGAAGCGCGGTAGGATTCGCGGGCGCTCTGAAAGAACCCCGGAAGGCCGAGGCGAGTTGACTGAGCAGAAGACCTTGGTTTCTGCCTATGTAGGCCTCGCTGTTGTTTTGTTGGTTGGTGTGATCCTCTTTATTGCGCGTCGTTAATTTGACGTTTGATTTCCCCTGGCGTGATTCCGATTAAAAGTGACGGTGAGATAGTTTTGAT
>Ga0138275_1149903_pt1 | contig 13572 bp, 21 predicted proteins | sample M_130207_X_mt_FD_106907 | JGI IMG/M metagenome (GOLD analysis project Ga0138275, IMG submission 106907) | Freshwater microbial communities from Lake Montjoie, Canada - M_130207_X_mt (Metagenome Metatranscriptome) | ecosystem: Environmental > Aquatic > Freshwater > Lake | place: Canada: Quebec... | reverse complement strand
CCACAAAATAACAACATTTAATAAATACATCCATTCAATTATCTTATTGTCTTGTCTCACACAGTTCCACTCAAATAAACAATCCACGGTTGATATCCTTTAGCAGAAATAATCAGTTTCCCGCTGTTACTATCTTCGACTTGTTTGAATACAACTGAAATTGGCAGTACCTTCTTGGGGTCGACTTTGACTTCGCCTTTATTCTTGTCCAACACAAAACTAGGACTGTCCACTCTGATGTTTACTTCAATCGGCTTTGAGAACGGATTCCGCCACTCGTAGATCGTTGCTTTCCCGGTCGGGGTCTAGATGGGGCCTTTGGGCTGGGGTTTCTCAGAAATGCCTTTCAACTTGACTTGAATTGTGCCCACATCTTTGTCCGAAATCTCCAGGTTCGCTCTGCACTCGCCCAAAATACTCGGGTCAAACTTGACAGGACACATGAAGTCTAGTCCGTTCATAATTGTGGCAGGGCCTACATTTATTGTGCTCACCATGGTGCCATTCTCGAGGTAGAAATTGTCTCCATCGAGATTGACCAATTTCACCTGGTAAATCACTTGTTTTGTCAGTTATGACTGCATTTTGATAGAATTCGTATTAGATTGACCTATTTCTGACTTGAAAAGTATATTCTTAATGTTTTCGTTGAGTGTCCCCCCAAGTTTGAGTTTGTACCCAAATTCTCCAAGTTCCTTGGACACCAAAGTCATTTTGTCTTCAAATGCTCCAATTAGAAGCGGTCGCTAGTTTACTTGAACTCCAAGGCTTTCTCCTGGTTTGATCTCGAACTGAGATGGGACTAACCAAATAAGTTGAGTTTGTGGCAGAACGTGTGTGTCGCCCGAAAATGTTGCTGTTATGGTAGTCGGATTCTCTAAGGTTATTACCTTGCTTACAACTTCTCGCACTGGACCTTTAAGATCAATTATTTCTAGTAAATCTCTCTTCTTGGCTGATACTACTAGCTCCTAAAACATAAATTCTTTTGATAGTTTGTTAGTAAAATTCAATGTTAGAGTAAACTCTCCTTCATTTTAACAAAGCACATTAAGTTTGTAGTCTTTCTTCTCTTTGCCGTTGAGGTCAATAGCACCTCCGCCTCTTAGGACGATCGAGGGGTCTGGCTTACTGAGAGTCCAATTTACAGAGAAACATTGTTTAGTCCCCAACCAATTTAGGACAGGTATCTTGAGAACTTCTGTTTTTTTGGTTTCAATTGAGTAAGTTGTTTTCATTTCTACAGGGGGTTCCAGTGCTTGACCTTTGAGTTCATACAGCAGTGCTTTGCCATCTGGGAAAGGTACGAACAGCCTTGCTTCTTGAGGAATGCCACTCTTAGACATTTCAAACGGGCAGTAGTTTATCTCAATTTTCCCAGTTTCTCCAGGCTTCAATTTGAGAGAATCAGATTTTATTTTCCAGAATCCGTCGTACTGTGAGAATTCAGTGTAAATTTGTGGTATTAATTCCCAATTTTGATCACTATAGTTTTTGACATCGATATCTTTAGTGATTAAAGTACGTACTTTAGTGCTAAAATCTAAAACTTTCTTGTTTTCCTCTGGGTACGACACACTTTTGCCTTAAATAGACAGGAATTGGGACTGCGTCTTGTCGAGTTGCAATTCTATTCCAGTGATTTTGATGTTGTCTTTGACTGCTTTAGGATGGAATGCGACCTCAAAGTAGAAATCAGTTTGTGGTTGTAGAATACCTACTTCAGGGCTTATTGAAAGAATCTGGCGGTGTGCGTCCAAATTCCACTGCTACTTCACGGCTGTGTCACCCAAATTGTTTATCTGTACCTTTTTAGAATAACTAGAGTTGACAACTACTGCTCCAAATTGCACAACATTGTCCATAAGTTTTATTTCTGTCGCCTAACACGCTCCTGTAATTGATGTGAGGAACCTTGCCTCTTAACCTTGTACTTTGATGTTCAGTTCACACATGAAGCGTGGCACTCTTGTGAGAGGATTGAACCTAACGTCTATCGGCAGAATTCCTTTAGGCTTCAGGACGTTGCTCATGGGCGTAACACTCAGGAAATTACCCTCTAGTTCCCCCTTACCTTTTTCCTCAATTTAAACTTCTAGATTAACTTTACTCTTGTTCACAAGTCGAATCGTCTTGACGACATCTTCATTGATTCCCACTTCCTTGAAGTCTAGATACTCCATTTCATTGCTCTGCAGTTCCTAGAGGAGGGGAATACCTTCACCTGACACCTTTATTTTACTCTTGTATATTTCATTCAGAGAGATTTCAATTTCATCGAATTACCTGTCTACGTCCTGAGGAGTGAATATGATGGGTATTTTCAGAGTTTCTCCAGACAGGATGCTGACTCCGGGGATGAGGTCCAAATTCAGGTAGGGTTTACGGCTGAAGGTTGTCTCCACTTGCATCGTGAGGGAGTCGTTGTTCGTTATTTCGAGGATTTTGGTGTTGGGCACAGGGTTCTTAGTTACAGGACAGCAGCCGAAGTCGAATTTGAAGCTGTTGAATTTGATCAGAGGACGTTTGACTGAAGCATCCACGCGCAACTGGTATCTAGGTCCACTAATAATCTCTAACTCCACGTCAAATTTGATGGCATTAACTTCGTTCGGGAATACTACAATCTGAACTTCTAGCGATTGTCCAGCAATGATCGTGCCCTTTTCAGGAAGAATTGTGAGAATGTCGTCTTCTGATTAACTTTTCTTGTGGAAATTGAAGTCAAAGTTAAACAGACCTTTGTTCACCAAAGTAACAACTCGTATTTTCTTCATTTTGACATAGACCTCCCCCTAAGCAAGAATGTTCACGTCTTTTTCAGACAGAGTCAAACCATCATCACTTAAAACACTATGGTGTAAATTGAAGCCAACACCTTTTACATTTATGTTTATAGGTTTTGTTTTGCGTTTGATATTGCACACTAGATTCTAATTGAAAGTACCCTCCACGAGCGGTCTGAACAAAATCTCGATAGGGGTTGTCGAATTAGGCCCCACAACTCCACTCATCGGCGTCACGAAGAGACTCTCGAGTTATCTTGCTTCCCCGCGAATAGATTCGCTGCTGAAATTGAAGGACACTGGAATATGGTCCTTATTCACCAGATTGATCTTTTCAATGCTCTTGGCATTCATCAGAAGTGGGTTGAAAGACAGACGTGGCAAGTCGAACATGATTTTAGGTTCAACCACTTCCCCGAGGATAAAGAACCTGCTGGAAACCCCCATCGCTTTAATCTTGAAGACCCAGCTGGAAATGTGGACTCCCACAGACTCTGGTGCATAGTCGAATACCAACTCGAACTTCTTTCCGGGCACCACAACGCCTTTGGTCTAGTGGCACTTAAACTAGTTGGAGTTTATCGAAATTGGATCTTCTGGCAGTTACTCCCACTCAAATTCGTATTCTTCATTGGTAGGATTGAGTACTTAAAATTTACGCACATTCTTGACCTTGGTGCCAATACTTTTGATGTCAACAACATTTGAACGCGGAGGCAATTCTATAAGCTGTTCCTTAAGTTTATCAGCGATTTTGCTCGCTTCCAACTCAAAGTGGCAGACTGGACGTTCACTTGTACCGTCCACATCTATTTTGATAGGCTTAGCGTCAGCATCATAACCTTTCACTTAGACAAAGAGGGTTTTCCTCAAGACCTACACCTCCTTGGGACAGAATTTGAGTGTAATGTTCATAGTGGTGTTTGGTTCAATTACGCCCTCCTAATGATCGGCAGAAAAAGGGTCGAATCCAACTGTGCCATTTGAATCTACCATTTCAAGTTAGAACTCAATTTTGATACTCTTGGAGTTTGTGAGTGAAAACTAAAATGATCTAGTTGTCTACATCATTGTGGGTTTGAAGCTGATGTTTTTGAGACTACACACGAGTACAGGGTCGTCACATTTAGTTTGCACTATCAATTGCATGTTTCTAGTGGTGTTGTCCAACACTTTGCTTTCTGGTTCATGCTTAACAGCTTCTTATTCGATATCACATGGTTCATTAGGGTCGAACTGTGGTTTCTCTTGCACGACTTCTACTTTTTTAGGGCCTTTGACGTCTTTTTTCTTCACATCCTGCAGTTTAGCTTCCTCATTCTTCTTCTGAATCCAGTCCTACTCGCTCTTGCAGATATATCTGACGTCAATCATGGAATTATCCCAATCTTCACTCGTATTCGTGAGACCTACCGTTGTCAGGGTCATCGGATTGGATAAAGTGCACGTCTTTTCTGAGAGGAAACGCACAGCGATCTGTTTGTGACTGTGGGGGGCAATGAACCCAACACTAGGTGTGAAGGTTAAAGTCTCATGAGCGTTGCCTGTCTCTTTGTTAGGCCATGTGAACCTTATCCAGTTTTTACCGTTGTTGAACATCTGGAAAGGCACTATCTTTTCATGGTTGATCCAAGTGTCTCCGAAATTGAGAGTATCCTCTGAGGCAAGGGGCAGATCATCAAAGAGGATTTCATCCTCGAATGCTTCCCCTTTCATATCGACAACGATGTTTTCGAATGGATTCAACAGAGTCTTAATGTTGAGTTCATGGGCCTAGTTCCCATTGGACCTTGGGTTGAAGATTACATCAAACTCCAGAGTGTCGCCTGACTTAAGCACAGGGGCTGTATTCTCACATTTTATTCCGAAGTTTGCATTGCCCGTCAGCTCTATCCGAGCGGTTGCGTCGATCCTTCCGAAGTTCTTGATGACAACCCTTTTGGAGAGGTTCTTCTTGACACGTACTTTCCCAAAGTCGATATAAAGTTTGTTGGTCATGTTGAAGGCGGAGGGTTCGATGATGGAAAGTGTGGGCTACGTCCCTTGACCTTTAAGGTTGAATCGGAGAGTGCGGTGTGCAATATCTCCATCTCCGTCAACAACATTGGCTTCGAAGATTCCATTGTAGGTTTGCATGTTTTTAGGGAAAAACTGAATTTTGACATAGGCGAACTCGTGTGCATTGATTGTCAATTGAGTAACATCTGCTGAGAACACAGCTTCTTTTTCCTTGTTCTCTATTTTCAAGTTTACTTTGCAAGGAATTTTGTTAGAATTTACAATTTTTATGCGTTCTTGTATTCCATTGACAGATTTACTCACAATTAAAGTACCAAAGTCAAATGTATTTTCATCTTCAAAGAATGTGGATTAATTCATGACATCTATATTATCTTCCACCATCTGTAGATTCTTTAGATTCGTTTGTTCCTCAAAAATCATTTTGTAGTCTCTAGTGATAATACCAGGAATGCAAGATTCTGCCATTAGTTCCTAGAGTAGTCCATCGCCTATTTCCATGGCATTTGAGCCTGAAATGAACAGCCTAAGTTGAGCAATGGAAATCAAGGGTTCAAGACTCAAATAAGTCACGGTCACTGTAGCTGCTTCATTGGGCAAAATAGACCCTCTGCAGGGGCTAATTTCTTAACTGTCGAACTTCAGTTTGGTTTCGCCCCAGCTGAACACGCCATCCATTTTCTCTCCCTTTTTCCCTTTTGGCTCTTCCTTTTTGACTGGCTGTTTCTTGTCCTTGGGGTCAATCTTTTCGGGCGCTTTTGATTCATCCCGCGCCAGCATGGACTCAAGATTCTTTATGAACAGGTCCCCGAGATCTTCAGACCCTTTCCTAAGATCTTAAATGATTTCGAAGAGCCCTTCATTTTTAATCTCAATTGTTCTAGTTTTGGTTGTGTTGAATTGCATTGCACCGAAATTAATATTGTTGAGCGGGGCTAAGTTGAATTTAGAGTAGACATTGTTGAGGTTGACAGGCAGACTGTATTCACTTATTTGGTTCTTGGAGATGTGTTCAAACATCTTCAACACGATGCCACTGGAGTTGTCGGCCTTTAGTTTGTAGTCAGCGGCGTGCATGAATGTGAACCTTATTTCTTGCTCCTGATTCGGTGCAATTTCTCCTTCCGAGACGTCGAGCACAAATATTTTCTTGGAAAGTTTGTTAGCTAAATCAAATTTGAAATGAACGTTCTACAGTCCATTATTTAGCAACTTGATGACCTTTATGTTCTTTTCACCTACTCGTACGTTCCCGAAGTCTAAACACTTCTTTTCTTCGGGTTACTTTACATCCCACATTACTTTAAAGGCTTCAGCCGTTAGTGTAATAGGAACAGGATCCTTTTTAGTGCCACATTCTTCAACATCAGTGTATTCAATGTTGAAGGTACTTTCAAATTTGCTCTGGTCCTCACTACAGAAGGTAATTTCAACGACTTGTTCTTCAAATTGTTTGATAACGAATTCAGTGATCGAAATTTTAAAATGTTTCTTTTCAGGGTCGACATTTGTTAAGAACACCTTGACAGGTATCTTACTGGTGTTCTGCACATTTATACTTTTGGTGATGGACTGACCCAACAGTAAGTTGCCAAAGTCAATGCTCCTAGTGCTTACGCTTATCTCAGGCGTGACTCCTTCGCATTGCACGTTGAAGATCTAGGGATCGGGGTTGTCATTGAGCAACACAATCATTTTGTCTTTGAACAATCCTGCATCTTGGGGAAGCGCAAATAATTCGTATTCCAACTTTTTACCTTTCTCTACAAGGAAATCTACCTTCTCACTTCTGTAGGGACAAACGGCATCTTCTTTGAGTTGGCTTTCAAACAGAATATGGATGTTTGCATTAAACTTGCCATCATTCAAGAATTTGAATACTTCTTTGTTAGGTTTGTAATATTTAGGGTCGGCAGAACTACTATTCCAAGCCTTCTTTATAAGAACAGCTCCGAAATCTTAGATTTTTTCATTAGAAATCTATGACTTGCTTACTAAAACATTGTTTTTCTTCGGATAGTGTGACCTAATGTTGGTCTAAATTAACTTGATGTCAGTGTTAATTTGAGGAATATTGCAGTCTGCAGTAATGTTTAAGTGTTAAGTTTCAAAACTGCTCTGCAAGAGGAAATCCAGTTCTTGGGAATAAGTACCCAATGTCTTCGAATAGAAATTGACTAACACCTCCAATTCTGCTCCCGCTTCTATGATCCACCTTGTTAAGGGTAAGAATTCCCATTCTGGTTCCTTTGGCTCGACATGTTCCTGGTCCTTCTTCTTGGCGTCTTTTTTGTCTTTCTTTACTTCCTCCACGGCAACTTCCAACTCTTTTCGCTCTCGTTTGACTTTGGTCAACAGTTTGAACCTGGCGTCCACGTTGAAGGCTTGTTTGTTGTTGGGACGTTTGACGATTTGTAACACCTGAGTGACCGGCAATTCCAGTTGTTCAGGGTCCGGCTAAATAGGTTCATCGACTGCTGCATTGTAGATTCTAACCAGTTGTTTGAAGTCTTCATTGAACCTCACATTGGTTATTTTGACTGATTTCTCCTGAGAATTAAAGCTCTGGAGCACCCACTGTATTTTGTCATGATATTCTCGTAGATGCAACAAGTCCTTATCCTTTTTCAATTGTTCAGCATTTAGTTCTTCTTGTGTTTTCAGATTCTCACCCAGTGACACGTGTGATGGGTGGCTCTGCATAATCATACTCTTCTCAGTCTTTTTTATGGAAGATTTAGTCTTCAGTTGTTCTTGCTCGCCAGAACTTGGCTTGAATGACCCTTGAGTGAAGACTGTTTAGTCGATGTCATTTATTTAAAGTAAAGTTAGGTTTTCTGATCCCATAGTGTTTCTAATAACTTTCAACATGTCTGCTTCAGAGCGACACTATTTGTTTTTCAGGCCTTACAATAAAGTCCCAGCGTTTGATTCTTCGTGTGTGACGATGTCATGGAGCACTTTTTCCAATACTTCATTATTGAGGAACAACAAGTCTCCTTCATTTCCAAACTCTGGTTCGCCTGGATCTGGCTTGACATTCTTTTTGTTCTTGAGTTTCTCTCTTTTCTGCACTAATTCTGTGTATTTAAGTTCGGCGTCATCTATTTCTTTCTTGATATCAGCCTGGTTAGTTTACTTCCCATCTTCACCCAACTAATTTGATATTAAGTCTTCAACTGCTATTAAATGTCTACGCTGTCGGGAGCAAACTGAATTAACTGCATTCTTGACATTAAGTTTGTCTGTGTCAACCACTAGATAGTTCTTCCGCTTATCGTGGAGCACACGCAGTGCTGGGTATTTGTTGAACTGCTCCATTTAGTCAGGTTCATCTAAAATGCTCATGCGATCTGCTTCATCTATTTCGTCGGCTGTGGGCTGGTACTCAGGGTTCTTTTCTACTTCTTCCTTAAGCTTGTTTTCAAATGCTTCATAGCGTTTTTTGGATCTATCTTCAGCTAAAGCGAGTTTTGATGCTTATTCTTTCTTCATTTCGGAGATGATTTTGTTTTTGCGATTAGTTTCTGAAACTTCTTTCCAAAACTTGTCACCTGGGTTGCGCACTGGGAGTTATACTTTATCATCCTCAAATGCTTCCTAACTTTCAAGTTCCTTCAACTCGTTCTTGTATTCCTCATCCAGTTCAGCTACTAGTATCTCTACTTTAAATTCATTGGGGTTCCTGATTTTCACTGGGTACTAAGGACTGTTTGATTAGGGCAGTAGAGTATTAACATTTAGGTTTAGACTATTGAATTCCAATTTAGGAGTGAAACTCGAACCTCTACACACTACTTCCTTTTATTCTTCATTACTCTTTAGTTTGAATTTGAGCGTTTGGCTGAAGTTATTGCTACTTGCAGGCATAAATACTATTTTCAAATTCTGTTTCTGCATAGGCTTTAGTAACCCGCTTTCAGGGAAAATCTTAAATACCTCATTACGCCTTACTTTCTCTCCTTCTTTCTTGTCATCTTTACTGTCTTTCGATTACATTTCAGGTTTGTATTCCCACTCTGTTGGGACTACATTCTTGTTTTCAATTCGGATTTACACAATTTTTACGAATCCAACAGAAATCGTTCCGAAATCTATTTCCTTTGTGCTAAACTCAATGTCAGGAATCGTTTGGTTGACTTTAAAGTTGATTAGAATGTTGGTGCCCCCTGAAATAGCTACTGGCACCTTAAATGTCTTCAAGCCTAAATCCTCTTCTTTCTTGTTCTCTTCTTTCTTGGAAACTTAAATGATTGTGACTGTTCGCACTTCATTCGGAGGCAGTTTGGTGATCTTTTCAGGGTCAACGCGCAGATTGAATCTACGTGTTTACTTTTGGTCAATCTCGAAGTTCAGAGGCATTTCCCCAGTGTTCATGAGCTGGAACTGTTTCTTCTTGGATGTACCTAGAACCATATTGCCGTAGTCTAGTAACTACTCATTTCCTTAGAATTCTTCTTCGAGTGTTTATCCGAATGTGAAACCTTTCTTTTCAAATCTTTTGAGCAGTGTTTTGCAAGTTTGTTTACTGCTTTGAATTGCATCTTGCACCATCCATTTCTGCTCACTTGCAATTTTTATTTTCAAGAATGGATTTTTGTTCTTTTTTGGTTCCACTTAGTTCTCGAGGTCTTGTTCTTCGAGTCCCTCAATGTGGCCTTCCTACCCTGGACCTTAAAGTTTGAGAATTTTATCATTTATTGCTTCTTTAACAGTTTCCTCGGGCGATGCTTACTGACCGCTAACAAGTTTACGTGGCAGAGAGAAATTGCATGTTTCTTGAATACCTCTGCATTTCAATTTAACCTATTGTGGTTTGAAGAATGCAATTTCGATCATCAACTGTTCTTCTGTCGACTGAGGCAGTCCGGGTTAGAATTTCATGCTTACTTTTGTCGTTTCCATTGCACCAAGCCTTCCTTACACTGGGAAAATCTCGAGTATATTAGGGCGTGACAAAGTTTCAGTCGAAATATTGAACTCAAAGGGAACTTTACCTTTGTTTTCAATCAAGAACTCACCCTACCCTTACTCGTTGAAGGGGACATCTCCAAAATCAATCACATCGGCACTTAATTGGTACTCAATCACCCCACTCTCCCCGAACAGTTTTATCTCATATTCAGGGCCTCCCTCTACTTCACACAGTGCAATTGTGTTGAAACTAGAGAAATGTTTCCGCGCTTTGAACGAGAACTCCACGTGTTCGACTTGCCCTGGCCTGAGCACTCCATTGATGGGTAAGATATCAAACACATCGTTGAGATTCTAGCCTTTGTCAGGAACAACTAGTTCATCTTCATTCTCTGCGTACTCCAGGAAACTCCAGTCTTAGTTGACGTCTAAGTTGGAAATGTTAGTCATCTGCACTTATATTTTCTTGTTATTGTCGTTTTGAATGCAACCAAAAATAAGTGTTGTGTATTCGAATGACAGATTTGGGTACTCTACAGCCCCTACAAGGTCAATTGCGTCCTTGAAAGGGTGGTTGACGTGACTGATGTTCAGTCTGCCCGTAAAGTTAGTGTTGATCCTATCCACTCGGAAACTGGGATCAAACTAGACAATTAGCTCACTCGATTCTTTGGGGGCTAAAGCAAAATGGTCTTTATCTATACTAAATGGAGCTTTTGTTATCAATTTGAATTCTGTATCCAGGGAACTGACCGAACTTACTTTGATTGGGATTCCAATTTTGTCAGGTTCGCTGTTCTTACTCCAGACTTAATGGAAATCTATTCTTGTCTTCTCAAATTTGATGAGGGGATTGATAAAGTTTGCTTCAACTTTAGCTTCATAGGCGAATTTAGATTCTCTAACATCTTTCACCTGAGTTTAGCAACTGAACTTCTCAAATATTACACCTGGTTTAGCACTCTTGGCTATTACTTGGAAATTTATTCCAGTCCTAGGTTCTAATGTAAACGATTCAGGGAAGATTTTGAAAGAAAAGAAGGGATCCTCCATCTCAAATCTTTTACTTTTGAGTTTGGTCTTGTCAACATCCTTATCTTTTAGCTGCTTAAATTACTTCTCTATTTGGTCTGTGTCCAGTACCCGCTGCCATGTTACTTTAATTGTTTTCCTGCCCTTATTAGCTATGAAGAATTCAGTCTCTTCTTCTTGGCTAGTCTATACATCCCCAAATCTTATATCACTTAGATTGATGTCAGGCGTAATTGTGTTCCCAATACCAGTGCAGCGTAGAGGTATTTCCAGATCATTCCCATGGCCAACTTTGACAGTGAGGGTGTCAGTAAACCTCATGGCTTCATCGGGTGAGCACATGACTTTAATAGACTTTGTGCCTTTCTCAGGGATGACTCCTTCCTTATCCACAATAAAGAAGACACTCTCTTTGTTCGAAGTGAAGAGGGTCTATTCAGCAGGGATGATACTCTGGTTGAGGAGGGTCAACTTGAGTTCATGGGTCTTCAGAACATCCACTCTATTGAACTCCAGTACATCTTGTTTACACGCCATAACTGGGCCCACTGAATGTGCGTTCAAATTGATAGTAGTTGGGAGGTTATTCTGACCAATTATTCTGATCAACACAGGGATTTTGATTGAACCTGTTTTATGTGCTATGAGAGATAGATCTAGTTTTTAAGTTGTTGCTGGCTCTATTATGTCAATGTTTTTACTTGGCTCAATTATAGCGAGTACTTTAGAGTTTTCTTCTTGAGCAAGTACTTCAAACTTTGCAGGTAGTTGAGACACATTATGAAGTAAGATTGTATTCGAGTAGGGTTACATAATATAGACCTCCCCTTAATCAATAAAGTTGTTAGGTTCAATACGTACTGAAGGCACAACACATTCTGCTTTAATAGGAATTGAAGCCATGTTCTCACCCACATGTTCAATGTCCAGCACCAGACTTGTGTCCTAGAGAATAGCTTGAGCTGGAGTGAATGTTATGCTGATATGCACAGTTTCCCCAGGGTCAATCTGTTTCTGTTGAGGTTCTATCCTGAACTCCTGCACTTGACTCACTTCATCTCCTGGAACTCGGAGTTTGAAGGAAAACGGCACTTTACTCACATTCTTGATTTTGATCATTTTGCTGTAGTCAAAGTTGAAAGAAACTAAATTGAAGTTGAGTTTCTCTACATCGAATTCGAAGGTGGGCGCAATAACACTGCCCTTAAAGTTTAGGCTGATCTACTCGTTGGTGTCCTTCAAGACCCATTTGAATACTTCGTTAAATTCTCCCAGACGGCTGGACACGAAGGTCATGTTTATTTTGTGGCGTTCTCTTACTTTCAACACACCGTCTGTTTGGCTGAACTTGAAGCAGTTTGCAAAAATAGACTGATTTGGTTTAAGTTACTATTTGCACTCAATCTCACCTTTATTTTCTAAATCCAGAGTAAATTAGATTTTGTCATCAATAAAAATATCTCCCAGTTCTTTCTTATTATTAACAATGTTTGTGAATGCTGCTCTTGGACCGAGACCTAGGCCAACAAGTTGTATAGGTAAGCGGTCTTCGTTACAAGTGATGTTACAATATGCTTGACCTGTTTAATTCATGGGTCCTTTAGGTTTGAACATAACTGTAATTATCACTTCTGAATTTGGATTGATTTTCCCAGAGATTGGTTCGATAACAAAAACATCATCCTGCTACAAATGCTTGTCATCTTCAATAGCTTTACGCACTCTGTTGATTTTTCTACGAATTCTGCTGCGCTCAGCCTCCAGTAGGCGTTCCTTGCGTGAAGCAAGTTCTTGTTCGTCCTAACTATCATCTGAATCTAGTGACTCCATCTCCAAGTCCACTTCATTTGGATCAATCTTCAGTACTTCTTGGAGTTCTTCATCATCAAGTTGCTGCAGGAGTTATTTCTTCTTTTCAGTCTCTTCTTTCTCAGAGAAGTAAGTTTTCCACTCAAAATCAGCTGGTACACTAGTGTTGTTAAATATCCTGATGTTTTTGGAGCTAGAAAGACTCATGTAGGTATTGTCCATTTTGACTTAGGACTTAGAAAGATACACATTCTCGTTGTGAGACTCTCCAAAAAGACTCACTCTTTTGACCTGACCGCTTTCTAATTCAACTTGAAGGGTTTCATTGAAGATTTTGATTTTGGTGGGGAGCTAGCTTACAGTTATAAGTTTAGAGCCTCCAACTTCTAAAAACCCTTCTTTAACATCTACATTAAAAGGAGGGTTTGTCCTCAGTAGAAACTTTGTAGCTTTGTCACCAACATTTTTAAGCATAATTGTCTGTTCTTTCAAGTATTTGACAGGTGTCGACCCAAAGTCAATTTTTTCAGGTACTTGAATGTCGATTTTCGAGCCTTAACAAGTAACAGGAAGTATAAACTTTTCTCTTTCGGTGTGCACAGTAATCTCAAAAGAGTAGTCTTGTTTAGCTTCCGGGTTGAAACGTACAATCCATGCAATGTCCATACCACTAGCAACTTTGTTCCCACTGTTGGCTTCCAAATGGGGACGGGAGTATGGTTTGATGCTGAACACGGTAGATTTTGGGTAGGAAATCTTCACCATGCGTCCTTAGGCATCTTTGTTCCTCAAATGGAATATCTTTTCAATGGGTACAAGTGGAGTGAAATTTTCGATTATGATTTCATTGGGAATAGCCTCGAAAATGGGAATATTGAGAGGCACTTTGCACTCTATATTGTTGGAGACTTCCCCCATGTTGTTCAGTTCGACGATTCTAGATTTCTTTTTGGATGTTTGATTTAAATCAATAGTATTAACTGTTTTGATAAATGATCCTTTGTTTGACTAT
>Ga0138275_1251092_pt1 | contig 13682 bp, 1 predicted proteins | sample M_130207_X_mt_FD_106907 | JGI IMG/M metagenome (GOLD analysis project Ga0138275, IMG submission 106907) | Freshwater microbial communities from Lake Montjoie, Canada - M_130207_X_mt (Metagenome Metatranscriptome) | ecosystem: Environmental > Aquatic > Freshwater > Lake | place: Canada: Quebec... | reverse complement strand
CGTTAATTTCGTACAAGCCTTCGCCAAATACTCTCGTCCTTCTGTGCGTTATATTATTGATACGCAAATATGGGCGACTGGAATGACGATCGCGCGAACTGGGTGGCCGACTGGGTCATGAACAGCACCAAGATGAAGAGCGATAAATGGAAGAAGATGGTGTCGCAGGAGGAACTCAAGCAAATAGTTCTAGACTTCTTTGAAAAGAAGGAAAATAGAGTCATCGTTTTCTACTTCGATGCCAAAGATTCGCTGATACCGCAGCTATCGTTCCCAACGAGCTTGAAAAAGAAGGCGGTATATTTTATGAAGCCTCATGGGGATTTTGCTGTTTCAAAAGATAACGTTAAGGAACTACAGAGAGGAGATATTTCGGCGGCCCCTATCGACCAGTTGGCAGCCTTGGTTGATGGTGTTTTCTTGCCTTTACTTGGCAGCACGGCCAACAACGCCAACTGGCCCAAAGTTGTCTCAGAAGATGTTGTCAATCAAGCCAATGGCTTGAAGAGTTCGACACAAGTAACAGTGGGACAAATCAAAGGACAAACGTTATTGCCTTTACCAACTGGTTCGGATTCTGTACTCAGCGAACATATTGACAAGGGCTTGGTCCATGCGGTCGAGACTGCCGTGATTGAATGGGCGCACCAAGTTTTCGATGTTCTCAAGAAAGACTCCGCCCAACCATTATTGGAAGGGCTAAACCCAGGAGCTTTGGTAGAATTGGATTTTTGGACCGCGAAAAAGGCCAACCTGATTGCCATGACGGACCAGCTGAATAGTGCGCAGATACTGCAGATGAAAAAATTACTTGTTCAAGAAAAAAGTGCTTATGCATCATCGTTAAATAAGGTATATGATGATATTGCTGAGGCGGCTAAAGAAGCAACAGATATCTGTAAATTCTTGGGGCCGATGCGGAAATACCTCGAAGAGCTGGAAGAGTTTTCATTTGAAAATTTCCCGAACATATTTATCTCCATGATGAAGACCTTGACGCTGATATGGAAACATTCAGCATATTACAACACTGCTCGCCGTGTCGTTGTTCTTTTGCGTGAAATCTTGAACATGTTTATTGATGCGCTCAAGAAGCACGTGGAGCCTTTATCTTTGTTTAAGCTTGAGCCTAGAGAGGGTCTCGAGAAGGTGAATGTTGGCCTGGCAGTGATGGACCGCGTGCGCGAGGTCTTTGAAGATTACCGTAAGATTGTTAACAATGAGGCAAACGGCAGCAAATGGGAATTCGCCTCGGAGTTAGTCTTTAGCCGCTTCTCGGCTTTTAACACACGCTTGCTTTTGATAAAGAATGTGCTTGTGTCCTGTGATGACTATTCTAAATTGGAGAAGGTTGAAGTGAGTGCAGAGAAGTTGTCGACGCAGCTCAAGCGGTTGTTTGAATTGCAAGTAGAGCTCTACGCCAAATGGGTGAAGGCAACGGGTGAAGAGGGCGGTTACGACTGCCTGAACCCTACCAGCAAACAGTTTGAAGTCGATTACGAAGCATTCTTGGTCACCTCGGGTGACATAGACCGACGCATTGGCCGCATTGCCGCACAGGCTTTCGCAGATGCCGCGGGACTCGAGGGACACTTCAAGATAATATTTGGTTTCCAGGGGTTGCTGGAACGGCCCAGCATTAATGTGGAAGTCCAGAGCAAATATCCGGTGATGATGACGTTGCTTGATAATGAATTGCAGACTGTTAAGGAAATATTTGACAGGTATAAAGACGCCCCGCGGCTGGGCAAGAACATGCCGCGCACGGCAGGATCCCTGAAATTTGCCAAGGAGTTGCGGGACCGCATTTTTGCTTCCATGAAAGATTTCCCTAGCATCAAGCAGGCTACGTTCGAGACGGTGGAATCCAAGTTTATATTTCAAAAATGCACGGAAATGATCGAAATAATTGATAATTTCGAAGTCAAGATCTACAAACAGTGGACTAAAGATGTCCAGGCCAAGTCGGATGCGAACCTCAACCTGGCACTCTTGCAGCGTGATCCGAACACGCAATTGATCAGAATCAACTTCGACCCCCAGCTGGTCGCGGTCTTGCGCGAGGTCAAGTACATGGAGATGACGAAGTCGACGGCGGATATTCCTGAGAGTGCAGTGGCCATTTTTGCCCGCAATGAATCGTTTCGCCAGCAGATAGGTAACCTAGATATCACCGCCACGGAATACAATCGTATTCGCACCACCATTTTGGATGTAGAAAGGCCTTTGATCGCGCAACAGCTGCAAGACATCGATGCGGTTATTGAACGAGCGATCTCTGAGTTGAATTGGAATAGCGCAGAAACGGCGGAATACTGCCTTACCACGAAAACCTTGGTCGAAGATCTCAGCAACCGCATCCAGAAATCAAAAGCCAACATTGACGAGATTTTAGCGACTTTGGCAAAATGGTTTGCGGCGCCGTTGTGGGTGCGTGACAAGAACGGCATAATAGTCTATGACGACAAGGACAAACATATGGCGGCTCCTGTCGAAGCGATTCGAGTTGGCGGTGAGCGTTTTCATGTCATCCTCGATTCCAACTTGGCATTATTCAAAGCTAACGGGGAATCAGTAATGTGGCAAAATTATGTAGACTATTTGGACCTGATGGTGCTCGATGGATTGTTCAACACTATCCATGGATCGATTGGCTACTTGCTTGATAATACTGACGCTAAGTGTGAAAAACATTTGATGGAGGGCAAGATGTCGTTGAACGCCCCTGACATCAAGTTTGAACCGGCCGTGAGCGATAAGTCGGGCCAGTTAATGTTGAACGAGCAGATAAAAAACGTTTTAGCCGATATTTTTTCGATTGGCGCGAAGGTTACGCGGTTGTCGAAGCATTCTGGCAAGACCGACTATAAACAAGATCTTGAGAAGATGGAAGAACTAATTGATATGAAGGAAGAGCTGCTTGGCAAAGTGTTGATGGCTATCGATAAGATATTGGTTCACGAGCAATCTTTATTGGATGATTATTCGACCTTATGGACAGATGACCAGAAGGAGTTCATGCGCCAGTTTTTATTGTACAATCACGTTCTAACGACCGAAGAGATTGAAGCCGCTGGTGAAAATGAAATTCCATTGTCGCCGCCCACGTCTGTACACTTTAAGCAGAATATCGATAAGTTCAATGGAGTTGCTGAAACTGTTGCAGCTCTGAAGGATACAGTTTTTTTTGATGGTTGGTATCGTGTTGATGTTAAACTCTTCCGCTCGGCACTTCAGAACACCATTAAAAAATGGTCGAATATGTTCATCAAGTATTTGACCGAACATATCACAACGTCTTTGGCCGATCTAGATGCCTTTATTAAAGATGCGAGCCAGGGGTTGAAAACAGTGGTTCCTGAAGGAAATTACGACAAGCTGGTATTGGTCATGGGCTACTTGAACAAAGTAACAGATCGCACCGTCACCACTGACTCGGGCTTCACGACGCTAAACGAGATGTCTGCCTTACTCAGCAGCTACGCCATTGAACTACCTAGTGTGGTTACAGAGTTGCTTAGTAACCTTCCGGCCAAGTGGAGTGATACGAAGAAGTTTGCGGAAACAGTTATGCACAGCGTTGCGCCAGCGCAAGCCGACGAGGTTGCCAAGCTTCGTCGTCGAATTAATCAGTTTGACGTGAAAAATTTTGAATTCCGAGAAGATTTCACTAAACGCGCTCCGATCCGGTTTGACGCAGCCAATGCTTACGATCGAATCGACAAACATTACATCGAATATATGGACATGGAAGTACAGATGAACAGTTTACAAAAAGCTGCTGATCTCTTCGCTGTTAAATTGCCCGAGTTTAAACAGTTGAAGACTTGTCGCAAGGAACTTGGACTCCTGAAGACTTTATGGGATATGATTGCTCTTGTGCGCTCTCAGTTTGATGAATGGGAGACGACACTGTGGAAGTCAATCAATGTCGAGGTGATGGAGATTGAATGCAAGAAATTGGTTGCTGAAATTCGCGGTCTGGACAAGGACACACGAGCTTGGGAAGCCTTCAATGGTATTGATGGTAAGGTGAAAAACATGATCACATCTCTGGGTGCTGTTGGGTTGTTACAGAGCCCTGCGATCCGGGACCGTCACTGGCAGCAGGTCATGAACACAACGGGTGTGCGCATTGATATGTCTGACAAGACCACCTTGAGCGATTTGCTGGCACTGCAGCTGCATAATTTTGAGGACGCCGTCGCAGGTATTGTTGACCGCGCAAACAAAGAGCAAGGCATGGAGAAGATGTTAGTGCAGCTTGACGAAACTTGGTTGAAAATGTTTTTTGAATACACCCCGCACGCTAACGGGACACCTATGCTGAAGGCATCAGAGGAGTTGATTGAGATTCTTGAAGAAAACCAAGTGCAATTACAAAACGTTCTTACGTCCAAATATATCGCGTTCTTTTTGGAGCAAGTTTCTGGTTGGCAGCGCAAGCTGTCCACTGCCGATGCCGTCATTGAGATTTGGTTTGAAGTGCAGCGTACGTGGTCCCATTTGCAGAGCATCTTCATTGGTTCTGAGGACATTCGCGCCCAGCTTCCGGAAGACTCGAAACGCTTTGACGGTATCGACACGAGCTTCAAAGAGATTATGAAGGTTGCTGCTACAACACCAAATGTTGTGGAAGCTACCAACAAGCCTGGGCTCAATACAGAGTTGGAACGCTTGCAGAAGGATCTTACCCTCTGCGAGAAGGCGTTGCAAGAATATCTTGAGACGAAGCGTTTGGCCTTTCCCCGTTTCTATTTCATTTCCTCATCTGATTTGCTGGATATTTTATCCAATGGTAACCAACCTGATAAAGTGGCTAAGCAGCTGGACAAGTTATTTTGTGTCATGTGCAACTTGCGCATGGACCCCAACGACAGCCGCCTGGCCATTGGAATGATATCTTTGGATACAGAATATGTCAAATTCACGAAGCCTATTCGCGTGGAGGGCCGTGTTGAGTGCTGGTTGATGGATATTCTTCGAGGCATGGAGAATACTCTACGTGATATCATGGCGGTTGCCGTTCCTGCTTACGAAGATAAGCCGCGCTCAGAGTGGGTTTTTGATTTCCCGGCGCAAATGACTCTTGTTGGTACGCAAGTTTGGTGGGCTACTGAGGTCAATATCGCCTTTGCCCGCCTCGAGGAAGGCTACGAAAATGCGATGAAAGAGTACAGCAAGAAAGCAATTGGGTTGTTGAATGAGCTGATTGTGTTGTTGCAAGGCAAACTGTCCGAGGCCAATCGAGTTATGCTGCAAACTGTTTGTACAGTAGATGTGCACTCGCGTGATGTCGTGTTGAGTCTCATTCAGACCAAAGCTGAATCTAGCGGAGCCTTTTTGTGGCTAAGCCAGCTGCGTCATAACTTTGATGAAAAGGATAAACTAGTTAAGATCCAAATTTGCGACGCGCGTTTTACCTACTCATACGAGTACCTCGGCAACTTGCCGCGCCTTGTCATTACGCCATTAACGGATCGCTGCTACATTACGTTGACGCAGTCGCTCCATTTAATTATGAGTGGTGCTCCGGCCGGTCCTGCTGGTACAGGCAAGACCGAAACAACCAAGGATTTGTCGCGAAACTTGGGCATTATGATTTACGTGTTTAACTGCTCCGAGCAGATGGACTACAAGTCCGTTGGCAACATTTACAAAGGTCTCGCCCAGGCTGGTTCGTGGGGTTGTTTTGATGAGTTTAACCGTATTCTGGTCGAGGTGCTATCCGTGATTGCTGTGCAAGTGAAGACCATCCAAGATGCTGTGCGCGCCAAAAAGCTGCGTTTCAATTTTTTGGGCGAAGAGGTTTCCTTGTGTATTACTGTGGGACTATTTATCACGATGAACCCTGGTTATGCTGGGCGCACGGAGCTCCCTGATAATTTAAAGGCGCTCTTTCGCCCCTGTGCCATGGTGGTACCAGACTACGGCATGATTTGCGAAATCATGTTGGTGTCCGAGGGTTTCCTTAATGCCAAGTTGCTTGGTCGAAAATTCATTACTCTATACTCGCTGAACCGCGACTTGCTTTCCAAACAAGATCACTACGATTGGGGTCTGCGGGCCATCAAGTCGGTGCTGGTCGTGGCTGGTTCGCTCAAGCGCGCAGACCCAGACCGCATTGAAGACGAGGTGCTGATGCGCGCGTTGCGGGACTTCAACATCCCTAAGATTGTAAATGACGACTTGCCCGTATTCATGGGGCTCATCGCCGATTTGTTTCCTGGCCTCAACGCGCCTCGAAAGCGAAACATGGACTTTGAAGCGATTGTCCGCACAGCGATTGCTGACTTAAAGCTTCAGGCTGAAGATAGTTTTGTGTTGAAGATTGTGCAGTTGCAAGAATTGCTGGTGGTTCGCCACTCTGTGTTTGTGCTGGGATCTGCTGGTACCGGCAAGAGTGGAGTGCTCAAGTCACTGAATCGCACATATGCGCTGCAGAAACGAAAACCAATTTTCATGGATTTAAATCCGAAAGCCGTGACAACAAATGAGCTCTTTGGTTTCATCAACCCTGCCACGCGTGAGTGGTGCGACGGACTCTTTTCTAGCATCATGCGAGATCTGGCGGCGCTGCAAAACGACTATCCCAAGTGGATTGTTCTTGATGGAGACATTGACACGCTGTGGGTGGAGTCGCTGAACACCACCATGGATGACAACAAGATCCTGACACTGGCCTCGAACGAGCGCATATCGCTGAAGCCCCCGATGCGGTTGGTCTTTGAGATTGCAAACTTGACATATGCGTCACCGGCCACTGTGTCACGTGCCGGAATTCTCTTCGTCAACCCCACGGATTTAGGTTGGAACCCTTGTGTCACTTCATGGATTGACGGTCTCGATTCCCCGGGACTCAAGGCCAACCTCATGATTCTCTTTGAAAAGTATGTACCTCCGTGCTTGATTGCTATGCGCGACAAGTTCAAGACGATCACCCCTATCTCTGAGTGGTCCATGGTCAACGCTCTTTGTAAATTGTGTAAGATGCTTCTTACCCAAAAAAATACGCCTGAGGGTTGCAACAAAGATGAATATGAACTGTACTTTGCGTGGGCGGCCGTGTGGGCTTTTGGGAGTGGTCTGTTCAAGGACCAGCTGGCTGATTACCGTGAGGAGTTTTCAAAGTGGTGGGTGGTTGAGTTCAAGACTGTCAAGTTCCCATCAACAGGGACTGTTTTTGATTATTATATCAACGACGAGAAAAAATTCACTCCTTGGACGCAGTTGGTGCCAGCATTCTCGTATGATTCAGAGACCCCGATTTCGGCTGTGTTGGTGCCCACGGTCGAAACGGTGCGCCTCCATTTCTGGATGGATATGCTGATAAGAAACAACGTCCCTGTTCTGTTGGTTGGTTCACCAGGTACCGGAAAGACGGCCGTTATTCTGAACAAGCTTGCGCAGCTGGATGAGGATTGGCTGGTTGCTAAGACATCATTCAATCATTACTCCATTCACCACACCATGCAGGCGGTGTTGGAAGCTCCGTTGGAGAAGAAAGCTGGTAAAAATTATGGTCCTCCCGGCACGAAAAAGCTCGTTTACTTTGTTGATGACTTGAACATGCCGCAGGTCGACTCCTACGGAACCGCCTCGCCGCACACCATTATGCGGCAGCATATTGACTACAACCATTGGTATGACCGTGTGAAGAAAACATTAAAAATTGTGACGAACACCCAATATATTGCGGCAATGAACCCGAAAGCCGGAAGCTTTACCGTTGATCCGCGTCTGCAGCGGCACTTCACCGTGTTTGCACTCAGCGCTCCTAGTAACGATGCTTGTCTAACTATTTATCGTTCTCTACTCACTGGTCATTTGACTTCTCAGAAGTTTGCTGCTCCTGTACTCAAAATATCCGATCAGCTAGTAGATTTAGCAGTTACCTTGCATAACAAGGTCACATCTACGTTTCTGCCCACCGCCATTAAGTTTCACTACTTGTTCAATTTACGAGATTTGTCAAACATTTTCACCGGTGTGATCTTCTCGCAGCCCGAATCTTTCAAGCTGCCCATGAATTTGGTGCGCTTGTTTCTGCACGAGAGTGATCGTGTGTATTGCGATAAACTTGTGGATACTAAAGACATCGAATATTTCGCCTCTATTCAAGCGACAATCGCCAAGGAAAAGTTTCCCGACTTGGAAGGTGATAAAATGTTGGAGCATCCTCGTATTCACTGCCACTTTGCGGTTGCCTTAGGCGACAATAAGTACCAGCCCATCAAGGATTGGGGTTCGTTGAGTAACACATTGGGTGAAGCTTTGAATAACTACAACGAGATCAACGCTCAAATGAATCTCGTGTTGTTCAGAGATGCAATGCAGCATATTTGCCGCATCAACCGAATTCTGGAGGCTCCTCGTGCCAGTGCTTTGCTGGTAGGTGTTGGTGGAAGTGGTAAACAGAGCTTGTCGAGATTGGCAGCTAGCATCAGCAGTCTCGAAACTTTTCAGATCGCTTTGGCTAAAGGATATGGCGTGAATGAGCTGAAAGTCGATCTGGGTAAATGCTTTGTCAAGACGGGCCAGAAGAATATCGGTGTAATGTTCTTGATGACGGATGCCCAAATTGCCGACGAGAAATTTCTTGTGCTGATCAATGATTTGTTGTCGTCAGGCACGATTGCGGATTTGTTTCCGGAGGATGAGAAGAACGATATTATTGATGGTGTGCGCAATGAAGTCAAGTCCCTGGGTATGGAGGACACCAACGCAAATTGTTGGATCTTTTTTCAGGATCGTGTTCGTAAGCTTCTTAAGGTAGTTTTGTGTTTCTCGCCTGTCGGTGACATGCTTCGTCTTCGCGCTCGCCGCTTTCCGGGTTTGGTCAACTGTACCACCATTGACTGGTTTCATGAGTGGCCTCAAGATGCGTTGATTTCCGTTGGGCAGACGTTCTTGGAGGATTCGGAAAACATTCCGAAGGAATTCAAGCCTTCCATTGGAGAATTTATGGCATATGTGCATACGTCAGTCAATGAGCTTAGCAAAGTATATCTTGCCAACGAGCGTCGGTACAACTACACCACGCCCAAGAGCTTCTTGGAATTAATCAAGCTGTACCGTGGATTGCTGGATAAAAAGTACGCCCAGCTGCAAGGCAGCATGGACCGCATGGAAAACGGTTTAACTAAGCTGAAAAGTACCGGTGCTCAAGTCGATGATCTGAAGGAAAAATTGAAGGCGCAAGAGATTGAGTTGGCGCAGAAAAACGCCGAAGCTGATGCGTTGATCGAGCGTGTTGGTATCGAAACCGAGAAGGTCAACAAGGAGAAAGCAATTGCTGATGAAGAAGGGGCCAAGGTCAAGGTCATTAATGACGATGTGTCAGCCAAAGCCACATCGTGTGCGGCTGATTTAGCCAAGGCCGAGCCCGCGCTAGTGGCTGCTCAAGCTGCCTTGAATACGCTGAATAAGGGCAATCTAACGGAGCTTAAGTCTTTCGGCTCTCCGCCTGATGTAGTCGTGACTGTAGTCGCTGCCGTTACCTGCTTGCTTACCAAGGGCAAGATCAGCAAGGATCGCTCTTGGAAAGCTGGCAAGCTAACCATGGGTGATGTGGGCGGGTTCTTGAATTCTCTCCTGACCTATGATAAGGAGAATATTCCCTCAGATAATTTGCGCGAGGCAAAGGTATATATTGCTGACAAAGATAACTTCAACTTCGAGTTTGTAAAAGGCAAATCGCTTGCTGCTGCAGGTTTATGTGCGTGGGTTATCAACATTGTGATGTTCTATGAAGTTTTTTGCGATGTCGAGCCCAAGCGCATTCTGCTAGCCGAAGCTAATGCCACTCTCGAAGCAGCGCAACTGAAACTTAAGAAAATTATGGAAAAGATAAAAGCTCTTGACGACGCACTTGGTAAGCTGACGGCAGAATTTCAAGCTGCTACCGATGCTAAGCTCAAGTGTCAGCGGGAGGCTGATGCGACTGCTCTGACCATTAACTTGGCTAACCGTCTTGTGGGTGGATTGGCATCAGAGAAAATTCGTTGGGGTGATGCTGTGACCGAGTTCAAGAAACAAGAGTTGACATTACCTGGCGACATCGTGATTGTTGCTGCCTTCTTATCGTACTCTGGTTGTTTCAGCAAACGCTACCGCACGGTAATGATCGAGGAGAAATGGATTCCATTCCTGAAACAGCAAGCCAAGGTCATTCCCATCACCGAAGGACTAGATCCCCTCTCGATCCTCACCGACAATTCCACCATTGCGAAGTGGCAGAACGAGGGACTTCCTTCGGATCGTGTCTCGACAGAAAACGCATCCATCTTGACCAACGCCCAAAAGTGGCCGTTGATCATCGACCCACAGGAGCAAGGCATCAAGTGGATAAAGCAACGCGAGGCCGATTTGAAGGTGGTCCGTCTAGGCCAAAAGGGTTATCTCGATAAGATTGAGCGGGCGATATCGAATGGAGACTGCGTTCTTATTGAGAACTGCTCAGAGTCGATTGATCCTGTCTTGGACAATTTGCTGGGTCGTGTAACGATCAAGAAGGGTCGTGCTATTATTATTGGTGACAAGGAGGTGGAATATAACCCTAAATTCCGTTTAATCTTGCATACGAAGTTGGCCAATCCCCACTACAAGCCCGAGCAACAGGCACAATGCACGCTGATTAACTTCACTGTAACACAGCTTGGTCTCGAGGATCAACTGCTAGCCGATGTCGTTACGGCGGAGCGTCTGGACTTGCAGGAACTCAAAGCAAAGCTCACCAAGGATCAAAACCAGTACATGATCACTCTCAAGGAACTCGAGGACGGTCTCTTGGCGCGGTTGTCCAGTGCTGAGGGTGACTTCTTGAAGGACGTCGCTCTCGTGGAATCCCTGGAAAACACCAAGAAAGTGGCTGCAGAGATCTCCGAAAAGGTGGCAATCGCTACAGTTACTGAGGGAGAGATTAATGTGGCCCGCGAGCTCTATCGTCCTGCAGCCTGCCGCGCAGCGTTGCTATACTTTATTATTAACATGCTAGACAAGATTCATCCCATGTACCAGGTGTCTCTGAAGGCCTTCAACGTCGTGTTTGCTCGTGCCATCAAGGTCGCGGAGAAAGATGAAGATGTAATGAAACGGGTGTTGAATGTTATTGATACTATTTCGTTTAATGTGTTTGTTTACACTACTCGCGGTCTTTTTGAACGTGACAAGTTGATTTTCACGGCTCAAATGGCGTTTCAAATTATGGCTGGCAAGGGCGAGATTGTGCCCGCTGAGTTGGATTTTTTGCTGCGGTCACCGTCGTTACTGAACCAAGTCTCGCCATGCGATTTTCTTACCAATGCCATGTGGGGCTCTGTGAAAGCCCTTTCGAGTATGGAGACTTTTACGGGATTTGATAAGGACATTGAAGGAGCCGCAAAGCGCTGGAAGAAGTTTGTTGAGGCTGAGGCGCCGGAGAAAGAAAAATTCCCCGGTGATTGGAAGAACAAGACTGCCATCCAACAGCTGTGCATGTTGCGGACGCTTCGTCCCGATCGCATGCTTTATGCCATGCGCATTTTTGTTGGGCAAATGATGGGTGAGCAATATACCAGGACTGCTGCTGTCGAATTTGTGAAATCATTTGAGGAGACAACGTCATCGACGGGAGTTTTCTTCATCCTGTCACCTGGTGTCAATCCAATTTTACAGGTCGAAAAGTTGGGTAAAATCATGGGGTGGACTTACGATAAGCTCAATTACCACCCCGTCTCTCTGGGGCAGGGGCAGGAGATCGTCGCGGAGAAGGCATTAGACCTGGCCTGTAAAGAGGGTCATTGGGTTGTATTGGAAAACATCCATTTGGTGCAGCGCTGGTTGCCTATGCTCGAGAAGAAGCTTGAAGAATGCACGCTGGATTGCCATCCGAACTTTCGCTACTTTTTGACGGCTGAGCCTGCCGCTTCTATTGAATATCACGTGATGCCTGCTGGTATTTTGCAGGGCTGCATCAAGATTACTAATGAGCCGCCGTCTGGAATGTTAGCCAACGTGCACGCCTCCCTCAACGAATTCAACCAAGACACTCTGGAGATGTGCGCCCGCGAGGTGGAGTTCAAAAAAATATGGTTCTCGCTTTGCTACTTCCACGCTGTTATGATTGAACGCCGCAAATTTGGTTCCATGGGCTGGAATCGTGGCTACCCGTTTAACCGCGGTGACTTGGCCATCTCAGTCAACGTGTTGTTCAACTACTTGGAAGCGAATTCTACTGTGCCGTGGGTTGATCTGCGCTATCTCTTCGGCGAGATTATGTATGGTGGTCATATTACAGACAACCTCGATCGGCGGCTGTGTGCAACCTACCTCGCGGAGTTGATGAAACCGGAAATGTTGGATATGGATATCGAGCTGTGCCTGGGCTTCAACTCGCCCAACTCCATGGACTATGTTGACTACCACACTTACTTGGATGAGCAGCTGCCACCGGAATCACCTTATCTGTATGGACTGCATCCGAATGCCGAGATTGAATTTCTCACGGTGACTTCCACGCATCTTTTCAGCACAGTAATGGAGTTACAGCCGCGTTCTTCCGATTCAAGCGGTGCTGGTGGTGGCCCGACGCGTGAAGAGAAGATCAAGATCACCATTGATGAAATGATGGAGAAAATTCCTGACGAGTTTAACATGAACGAGATGAATACCCGCTGCCCTGTCGATGAGCGAACACCTTACGCTGTAGTTGCCTTCCAGGAATGTGCCCGTATGAATCTCCTCTTGCGTCTCATGAAGCGCGCCCTCAAGGAGCTGGACTTGGGACTGAAGGGTGAGTTAACTGTGACGCAAGCAATGGAAGTTTTGGGCAACGAGCTCTTCTTGGGCAAAGTCCCAAGCAGCTGGAACAAGCTAGCTTACCCGTCCACCAAGACACTGACGTTCTGGTACGCTGAGCTCCTCGACCGCATTAAGTTCATTGAAGCGTGGTGCGCCGATTTCCAACTCCCAGCCACTGTATGGCTAGGTGGTCTCTTCAATCCACAGTCGTTTCTAACGGCCATCATGCAGCAAACGGCGCGCAAAAACGAATGGCCGCTGGACAAGATGTGCTTGCAGTGCGAGGTGACCAAGAAGTACGGCAAAGAAGATTTCGCTACTGCTCCTCGCGAAGGGTCGTATTGCATTGGTGTCTTTATAGAAGGCGCGCGGTGGGATGTTGCCACCGCCATGATTCAAGACAGCAAGCTGAAGGAGCTACTGCCCCTGATGCCGGTACTGTTCATCAAGGCCATTCCTGTAGACAAGGAGGATACGCGTGGTACGTATGCTTGCCCCGTGTTCAAGACCAAAGAGCGCGGCCGCGCTAACGAGCAGGTGGCTGTGGGTTGCTGTCCCGGCTTTGTGTGGTCGCTTAATCTGAAGACCAAGCTTAACCCCAACAAGTGGATTCTTGCTGGTGTATCGATGATCTTGAGCGATTAATGATTGACCAATTCAATTGTTTAAGGATTGACCAATTCAATATTTCGTTTGTATCATATTTTATTATATTACTTCGCTGCTTTTAAAGCAATATATCATCGTCTCACAATACTTAGATAATTAGAAAAGGCATAGATAATTAGAAAAGGCATTGATCTCGTCAGTTGACAATGGCTTTAGAACTAGATATCATTCATATTATCACTTTAAGCGCAGGATAGATCTTAGATTGTGTACACCAATTAAATATACATTTG
>Ga0138275_1212255_pt1 | contig 14044 bp, 14 predicted proteins | sample M_130207_X_mt_FD_106907 | JGI IMG/M metagenome (GOLD analysis project Ga0138275, IMG submission 106907) | Freshwater microbial communities from Lake Montjoie, Canada - M_130207_X_mt (Metagenome Metatranscriptome) | ecosystem: Environmental > Aquatic > Freshwater > Lake | place: Canada: Quebec... | reverse complement strand
GTGGATAATAGTGTTAGTTATATATAATAAATCACTCCTTTGAACACAAAAGTGCGACTCCTCTGAGTTTCCAGTTCATCGGTGGTGTGACTCCCTTAGGTAGAGCGTTTGCGCCTCCTGGTACATCACACTTCAGGAAAACTCTGAAGATCAAGTACTTATCGTTACGTTTTGGGTACTTGTAGACTGGGCAAGAGTACTGCTACTTCTCGCCGCCGCGGTCGTCCTGCTTTGCTTTAGCGCCGGCACCTGGTCCTGTGACTGGAGCAGTTGAGATTGCGAAGACGTGAATGATGGGGAAAGTGAAGAACAACTCCTTGGGTTGTGACTCCTCAAGACGTTTCTCAGCTCGGTTCCAGCCAGCACCTTCTAAATAAAGTCCGTGGATGAGGCAGCCCTCGGTCACCTGCTGCAGCTGTTTGCCTTCGATCTTGCCGTCATCTCCCTGGATGATTTCCTTAAGGACTTCAGTCGCGTACTCGACCTCATCGAGAGACCACTGTTGGGCCTTTCGTTGGCGGGTGACCTCCTGCTTCATTGAGGTCAGGAATCCTTGTGGGTTGAAGAAACCTGTCAGCCAGAATGACTGGGGACGCTCCTTGGAGATCCAGTTGTTCAACTGGAAGTGGCGATCGAGCAGACCCTTAATCCAGGCTCCGAGTGTGGGCATGAGCCACGCGATCTCAGCACCAGTTGGATCGTAGCACCAAGGCTTAGGCACTCTGAAGTCATAGACTGCATCAATGGCTTCAACCAGATCCGGTGTCATAATGATGGACCCATCAATGGCGTCCACCATGTTGGTGAGAGTTCGACGGACGATGGTCAGAATCATCTGGAATCTCTGCAGCTCTTGGAAGAGGAACACATTGAGAGGAATGGCCTTTCCGCTGTCGTTGAGACCCTTAGGTCCTCTAAGTTACTTCAGACGTTCTTCAATGTCGGCCTCTACAAAATCAGGTGGCAGCTGAGGCAGCAGCTCTTTGGTGATCTTTTCACTGACCTCCTCTTCTCTTGACTTGCCGCCTGCACCTGAGGCCTCCTTAGGCTGGGTGTCGACGAGGGTGGTGAGCATAGCGATGGACTCGTTCAGTCGATAGGTCAGGTCTGCGTTGGGGTGGAGTCCGAAGATTATGGGGGAGTCCTTTACGGGGAACGTGCCGATGTGTTCCATTATCTTGGTGTGCTCGGAGGCGTCGGGGATCGCGTAGTGGTACTCGGTGAAAGTGGTGTTGAAGATGTAGTTAGGCTGGAATACAGCTTCTGTGAGCCATTGCTGGCCGTAGGTGTTGAACAACTCACGGTCGAGGTCGTCGGTGATTCTTCCACCGTATTGCACCTCGGTGACCATGTACTGGATGGCTTTCCAGGAGTAGGGGATGTTCAAGGCACCACATGAAGTCATGTGCTTATCGATGTAAGTGAGGGATGCTTCAAGATCGGCTGTGTTGAATTCATAGGAAATACAGAAGCCGAGTGCACCGAACTTCCTGCGCTCTTGAACAATTGAGTGAAGGAAGCAAGTAGTGAATACAAGAGATCTCCATTTATCATAGGGCTCAACCTTTTCAATGAAGTCCTAATTGACCATTGTAGTGAATGTACGATAGAGACCAGCCTGCAGTCCCTTTGGAGGCTCAGTAGTGACCTTGATTGCCATCTGCAGGAGACCAAGAGGGAACTCATTGTGAGGCTCGCACGTGATCCAGAGTCGGAACTCAGGATGGATCTCGATTCCCTTAGGGTTCAGGATGTCCTCCATCTGTGCCATGAATTCAAGACTCAAGTGGCAGTTGTTGAGGATGACCCACTTGCCGGTGACGAAGCCAGCCTTGATCATTTCGAGGGCAGGCTTTTCCATTTCCTCTCCCATGGAGACCTTGCCCGTTGGGAACTGCTTCTTCTTCTTTGCGAACTCGTCGATGTTGCCGGTGGGATCAGCACCTGGCGACAAAAGATAGAGCACTGGCACGTTCCTGGTTGACTCTTCCCATTGCTGAGAAATTGGATCTGTAACTGGCTGAGAGTATTCCTCGCCGAGAACCTTTTGAATGAATTGTGAGCAAGCCAACATAGTACGATCCTCTCTGAGTGAGCGCACTAGGCACATGTGCATGAAGTGACCGATATTCTGGTCAGCATGTAATTTCTCTTAAAGATCTGGAACAGGCACGTTTTCAGGATCGTTACTGTTGTACCATGCTCTCCATGGGTCGTCAATCTTTGTTTCGTTCTTCATTCTTTCAATAACACTTCCGAAGAACTTTGATCTTTCATTACCAAAGCTGTGGTTGCTAATGGCCTTAAGATTGAGCCATGTCTTTTGATCGAGCCAGCTGACCATCTTTTGTTTATCATCAACACCAGCTCCTGCCTTAAGGAAGACACCGACATCGGCATTGGTAATTTTGCCCTCCTTGATTAAGATCTTCAGGCACATCATCAGTTTGAACATAATCTTATCCTTCTCGAAGATTCCTCTGTTGATGTATCGGTACACCTTGCGAGTCAACTCAATAGTGATGTTGTGGACTCTGTCCTTAGTAAGTTGGGCTTTAGGCGAGTTGTCAATACCGTAATCAAACAACCCTAGGAATTGCTGAAGTGAGGTATTGTACATCCAATTGACCTTGATCATCTCAACGATACAGAAGTAGAGCACGGACCCACGAGCTGCAACTCCTCTGAAAGCCTCACGCTTCTCGTTAATTTCAATTCTCTTCTCCTTGCCTTCAGCGAGTTTCTCATTGACTTCTTTCGACTTGTTCTTAATAGTTGCGAGCACGTCAATCAACTCAACGTCGTCCAAGAGAGACCCTTGCGCATTGGCGAGTCTGTCGAGAAGCATCTGCTCATAGTTCTATAGAGTCTTTGTGTTGAATGTGACCTCCTCCTGTAGCTGTGTGAGCTGCTCTTCAAGAGACTTTTGCTCTTTAGAGATCAGACGACCGAGCAACTGTTGCTCTAGACCTCCTTGCGTGACAGTGAAATCAATAATGGTGGCCTTGGCTGCAAGCTCGGGGGAGAAGTGAGGGTTGCCAAGACGGGATGTCATGTAGAGACGGAACTTATCATCATAGTCCATATCGGTGTCAGCGATCTTGATCAGCTTGTTTCGTCCCTTAACAATGATCTGCTTTTCAAGGATCGGGTCCAATATAGGGTCGACTTCGTTTTCGATCTATTCGATCATCACGGGCCAGCCTTCCATCAGAGGGAACTTAAGTGCATCCTTCAAACTGGGGTGGTTAAGAGTGAAGATGCAGTCCTTTTCGATAAGCTCTCGCTCTCTCTTCTTGATCCAAGAACTGGCTTGTCCTTGGGGATCGATCATCAGTGGATATCTTGAAGATCTTGTGACCATGATACCGTTCTGGATACTGAGCTCGTCAGTGGGTAGACCTTCGAGGTTCCATTCTCCTACTGTGGCGTCATCGACGAGGAACTTTGTGAGCTCCATGTCGGGGCTGGTGGGGATACCACGCTTCATTAAGTCCTCGTGGAAGTACTCATCGAGGAGCTTAGTTCTGAACTCAGAGTTGAAGGGACCGCAATAGGATACGAAGGCACATGCCTTGGCTACATCTCCAACAAGACGCAACTTAAGAGACTTGAACTCATTAGCATTGTTGATCCAACGCTCCTTGTTGTCTTAAAGCGAGTTAATAAGTCTGTTGGCCTAGTCCATCTTCTTTCTGGTCTTAGCGGCTCTCTCTTGCAGAGCAGTCTTCTCTGACATTTGGTCATCGAACTTCTTCTGCAACATTGCCTTCAGGTCTTGGGTCTCCTTAAGTTCAGCTTCTGCTGCTGCAAGATTGGCTTCGGCCTCTGCAAGCTCTGCCATCTTGACTTCAAGCAGACGGAGCTTTGGCTTCACGATCTTTGACTGTTTGTGATAGTCACTCATAGCGGCGGCCCACACGCACATGCCTTCAAGGGCGGATGAAGACTTCTTTGCGACCTGACCAGTGAAGACATCTTCGCCGGTGCTCGGAACCTTAAGTGTAAGGTAGGGGTCAAGGAGCTCAATGGTCTCCTCGTTGATGTTATCCTTATCGTTGGCGGAGAATTCAAGCAACCAATTCAGGAAGTTACCGTTTGTAAGGGTGGTCTTAGCGAATTCTTCGAAAGAGTCGGCAATGAAGGGGATGTCTTGCTTCATGATGTACATTGACTTCGGCACGACTGGGACCAGTGGCTTTTGGAGCAAGAGGTTGACAGTATCAAGGATGAGTTTGGTTGTGTCGACGGCGTTACGCACTCCCTTGAGCTCAGCAATATCCTTTGGCTTGATTGAATCGACGGCTGCCTCGGCTCTTCGCAAATAAGGTATAGCCACTGCCAGATCTCGATCGGCTTCCTCTTTTTCTTAAAGGATTTAATTCTTCTAAGCGATACACTTGGTCTTTACACCAAGGACTTCTTCCTCCTTTATCTTCGCTTTTCTGTTTTCAACTTCAAGCTCTTTCAAGAGCTTGTCGGTCACTTCGGAAGCTTCTTTTAGCTTCACTTCCTCTTTCTTCAGGTCGATCTTTAGTTCCTCGACTCCCTCTGAAGCTTCCTTCAGCTTGTCGAGTCCATTTCTGATGTTCATATCGTCTTTATCGATACCGTCGAATTTAGCCTTATACACAATCTTGTATTGATCAATGAAGGACAGGTAACTCTTGGGCGTAACGTAAACGTAGCGTCTCATGCGTTGGAAGTAATCTCCGCAGACCTCAGTCACGAGGTCGTGGACCTTACCCATGTGTTTTTCAAGTTGCGACTTGGTCTCCTTGTTGCACTCAATTTTGAATGAATTCAAGAACTTTTGTGAGACTGAGACCAGCGCCTCTTCGGGCCACGGAAGGAACCAATCGATTGTGCACTGTGAGAAGAGTGATGGGAACTTTCTTGCTCGTTCTCTGAACTTGTTTCCAACTGGGGAGAATGCGAGTACCATGTGCAGGCAATCTCTTACTCTGTTAATGAAGAAGGTCCAGAGTTCTAGTGTGCTAGGGTCATCACCTTTCTGTCCAACTTCTTTCATGTAGACATTCTTTGACTCGAGGGCGAACAAGTCTCTCTCGTCCTTAGGAATAAGACCGGCGATTTCACCAGTAGCAAGCATAGAGTTGATGGACTCGAGGAAATCTTCGGTCTTGATTTCAGAGTCAGTCATAATGAAGGTCACTTGTTTACCAAGTGGGCCTGCCTCTCTGTAGAGATTTTTAATGTCATCCTTGAGATGAGTTTCAGCATAGGATTTAGTTAGTGAAATCTAGAAGAAGAATTGCTTGCAGATGAATGAAGCGAGCTTTGTGAGAGACTGTTTTCCAGAACCACCGACTCCAACTAGCAAACAGTTACCTCTTGGTGAAAGCAATATTCTGGTAATGCGCAGTAAGTGCTTTAGGGCATCGTCGAAAATAACCAAGTTCATCTTCTTTGAAGGGTACTTTTCGTTGTACATGTCCATCTTGAAGTTAACTCTCTTTCTGATGGTTTCAATGTCAGGAATGGCTTCATACACGAATGGCGCCTCCTCGTCGAGCTCGCCATATTCGTTGAATTTATCTTCACGTTGGAAGTCAGCGAAGAGGAACGTTGTCATAAGTTGTTCGTCCTCGAAACCAAGTGAGTCACGGAACTTCTCCTTCGTTACTTTGTCGAGGATGTCGTGGAACACCTTCTTATCATTGTAACTGATAAGCTTGTCCTCGAATACACGCTCTGCCTCGTGTCTCCAGAGACCAATCAAGAATAGCTCTTGTCTGATCTTGTCCTTTACGTAGTTGCACTTCTTGATAACTTGATACTCGTGCTTCTGGGCAACAGCGCAAATTCCCTGGAAGACTCTGCTCAGCTCTCTGATTGTGAAGACGTAGTGGAACTTTGCAGGTGTTGGCAGCAATCTCCTTCTGACTGTGTCCCAAAGACTGATGGTTGCATCAATGAGGGGCATTCTCATGTTAGTGATTTCCATGTCGTAGCGTTTAGGGTTGAATAGTTGCTCGAGAATCTTACCGTAGATGTTCTCGACTGACTTCTGAGAGGGAGAAGTCATGTTGACGAGGAAGAACTGACGCTTTAGTCTGTCAGGAATATCGTTCCTACCACCGCCGGGGTGGTTCATGGCGCCCAAGAATTGGAGGCCATCGATGCTTCGGAAGTAACCTCTATCGTCCTTGCTCAGGAAGTAGAAACCCTTGTGGTCGATCAGTTGTCTTGCGATTTCAAGGGTAATCTGATCACCCCAGGCATTCACGAAGGGCATAGACATATCATCGAGGAAGACAGTCATTCTCTTTCCACCAGGTGGAACATAGCTTCTGCCTTGCTTTCTCTCGATTTCGTTCTCAATAGCCTCCTAGAAGTTGTAAGGAGTTGTGGCACTGGAGAAGTTGATTCTCTTAAAGAGCATGTTAGCAGTGTCGAATTTAGAGGTAAACATGAGGATGACTGATGTCTTGGCTGTACCAGCACCTCCTACTAGGAGTGTGGACAGGTTACCGGGCTCCTTTCTCTTCTCTGATCTCATAAGGGGGAGACCAGCTATTTTCTTAATAATGAACTCTGCTCTTGTGGAATCCATTGTAGGAATAAGAAGCTGAGAGAACGCCATTCTCTTGGGAGGAACCCATTGTTCAGCTTCCCAAATCTTCCAGGACTTGGTGTTGGGGTCAACGTAGTAGTCGAAAACAGTTTCCTTTTCAACTGCCATCTTTCCAGCCTAAATAGGAGGAAGGGGACCACCGCACTGTTCGATATATTTCTGTAGCTTTTCTCTCTCTTCAGTTTCAAAGAGACCGCCCATAGACCATGCGAAGCAATATATGAAGTACATTTCGAATGTCTTCTTGTCAATGTGCTCTTGCTTCTCAAGGTAGTGTTGGAATACAGCTGTCAACAAATTCAAGAATTGACTGATTCTGACTACGGGAGGAGTGTACATCACATAGACGTAGTCCTTCTGTAATTTGATGAAGAGATCTTGTTTCTCGATGAACTTCTTGATGTTATCGTTCATCCAGTTAATCTCTTCAGGGTTACTGTAAGACTTCAACTCTTGTCTATCCCTGATCCAGGTGTCGATAAGAGGCTCCCAGTTCAGATCCGTCTCTGAAACGTAAACAATACCACATCTTGAGACAGTGGCCGGAGAGGCATTATCAAGATTACCGACTTCGAAGGTCATCTTGCAGTTGTCAGTCATGGGAATACGCTCAGCGTTGGCAAGAGTCAGAATTCTATTATCATCTAACACAGTGTTGAGGTTCTCGACCCAAATGGCATCAACTGGTCCATCTGCTTGAATCCAAGAAGTGTACTTGTTCTTCCTGTCATTGCACTTCTTCCAGATCTGAGAGTAGACTCCAGGAATCCACTCACCAGTGATGTTGTTCATCACACCGTACATTTGTTGACCAGTAATAGACTTAGGATTCATTCTGGTAATTTTGTGAGCTAATCCAATAGAAGTCAGAGCATCGGTAAGGATGTTGTTGATGGTAGTTTTACCGCATCCGACTGGGCCGACAGTCATGAAACCGTGACGCACAAGCGATGTTTCGTATAACTGAATGATCTTAATCATCCATTGGGGTCTTTCTACCAGATTGTTTTGCTTCAACAAGATCTTTACAGCTGTTTCGATCTCTTTATAGACTTTCTTGGGAATGTTAGTCTGTTTAGGGAAGATATCTCTGATAAGGGACTCGAAAAGTGGTTAATCCTGAGCAACGAACTTCGACAAGTTCATATCTCTGAGAGTTCTGGCGACGATCATTTCCTCATCTGCATCAACCTTCTCACCTCTCTTTTGGGTTCCAGCAGTTCTGAGCACAGAGAGAATGTTTCTAAGACCGAAATCATAATGTCTCTGTTTGGAGAGCTGCTCCTCGCAAAGTTTGTACAAGACATTGAATTTCTTTGAGAGTGGATCATAAGTGCTGTAACCGACTGAGGCCAGCTTGACCTTCATGATGACTTATCTGTTTGGCATCATCATACTCACACTTCTGAACTGAACCTTCAAGTTGTTGGGAAGCTCTTGACGACCAGCATAACCGGGGTTCATGGTGATGAAATATCCGCAAGCTTGGATAAGATCAATAGGTAGTGGCTCATTGGGGAACATGAACTTCTTCAGCCCTTGCTTCTTGGCTAGAGTGATGGACTCAACTTAGGCGGCGACGACAGAGAGAGTTGCGAGGGAAATACGATTGAACTCATCGAAACATCCCCAGAGACCACTCTGGCACACACCCTTGAAAATCTTGGCCATATCACGATACTTGTGCTCATCTGAGCAGTTGGTCACGACGACGAAGATACCTAGGGTTCTTCCTAGATCCTTGACAGTTTCAGTCTTTCCAGTACCAGCGGGACCAGCAGGAGCACCACCATAGAGCATACCAAGTGCTTGTGATAGGGTGATGTAACATCTGTCAGTAAGTGGAGTGATACAAAGTCTTTCCTTAGCGCCAAGGAATTCATAAGAGTAGATGAACTCAACATCGCAAATTGCGACGGCAACGTGCTCTTCATCATGCTTCCAGTAAAGTCTGGTATTTTTAACCCAGTCAAAATCAGTGGCGTCTCTAATCTTATATGCTTTCGCATCTTCAAGAATCTTTCCGTATGTATCTCTCTGGTACACATGGATCGTCACAAGGGTCTCAACCTTTGTTCTAGTGATTCTGTCCATGTCTTCGAGACACATCATAGTCAATTCGCTCATCAGATTGTTGATATCTTTTCTCTTTCTCTCGAGTTCAGTAACTCTCTCTTTCTGACCTCTTTCGAGGCAGTCCTGGACCTTGTTGTTCCAAAGCATTTGAATACCAGCAAGTGCGATCTGTGATTGATACTTAGCAACAAATTCTCTGAGGGGCATCGAGAAGCAATCTTTGGCTCCATTTGAGCAAACAGCTCTCACTGATCTCTGCATCTCTTTCTATAGCTTGAGCAGCCAGTCTTCAATGTTACCTTCAGCTTTAACTCCTTCAATAAGTTAGACTTCCTCGGCAATAGGCTTTCCATCCCTGCCAAAGCCCATACTTTGCTCGATAGTGACGATAAGGCGACGATCTTGCTCATCGAACTGAACATGATTAATAGCGTCGAACAACTTTTCAAAATCATCTTGGACTGCATTGGGGTCTGAACCAACTGACAAAATCTTTAGAAGATCACCGTTGGAGCAGAAATAGAAACGGGGGAAGATGTTTCTCTTACTTTCAAGATAGTTCTCAAGTTTCTTTTGACAAAACTCAAGACCTTCTTAGAGCTGTCCAAGAGAGTTCTTTAAGATGTCGTTTGTGCAGCAAGCGATAACGTTCTTTTGCTCGTTTGCTCTCTCCATAATCTTAAGCCATTGTGCGTTAATGGCCTTAAACTTCTTGCTCTCAGTAGGCATCTGTTTTGAGATATCACCACTGCTGAAGACAGATACGAGATTTGTCCAAAGAGTTTGTACCTTAAGCCATTTTTCAATGATGTCAGCCACATCAGCAATAAGTGAGATCTTATCGACGACTTCTTGCTTGAAGGGTGTTACGTATCTCATAGCATTCATTTGGTTGAGTGCCATGATGTGCTCCTCAAGTTTATCCTAGATGTCTTGAATGTTGCCACCAAGTGTGCAAGGTGTGTCAACACCCTTCCAGGTTTTGATTTCGAGTTCAGCATCATCCCAGAACTTAGAGATGTCTTCTCTGAGTTGGTTCTCGAGCTTGAGCTACTTATCAGCTGAGTCAGTGATGTCTTCGATATCTTCCTTAAAACCTAGGAGGTTGGCCTTGAGTAGTTGTGAGAAGGAGAAAACTTCACTTGCGTAGGGGATATCTTCTTTTGTTAAGCCAATGACTTCATCCCAATGTCTTGGTCGGATAGAAGGTTTGGCGAGTGCTTCAACTAGGGGGAGAATCTCAGTCATATCATCAATTTCTTGCTTTAGCTCTTTGTAAGCGTCCCAAGTTTTGAGGATGCCTGGTAGCTTCATGCAGTCTCTAGCGAACACGTCAATTTGTTCAGTCATCTTTGAGATTTCAGCTTGAATATCAGTCCACAAGACTTCTCTCCAGCGTCCAATAGTGTCCTTAACCTTTGAGTACAAACTGTATAGCTTGTCAAGGAGTTCAATTTCCTTGCGGGTTTCTTCAAGAGCGGGGTAGCTCTGATGGGGAAGTCCAAATAGGGCTTCACCTGAGAAGTAGGAATCGTACTTTCTCTTCCTCACGGAGTACTCATCAGAGAACATTCTCAGTCTGTTAAGAGCTTCCTTTGGCTCAATCCCTGGAACCATAGGTCCGTTCTTTTCGAAGTTCTTTCTGAAGTCTTCAACGTCAACGATGAGATTGTTAATTCCAACAATGAGGCTCTTCTTGAATTCAGCTTACTGACCCTAAAGTTGATTCCTCACAGTCTCTGAGTATACGACGAGCTGAGCCCAGTCCTTGTCAAGTATAGTAGAAACATCAGATTCTTCCTTTTCCATGACCTCTGGAATGTATGTCTCAAGTAGCGCGTACATCTCGGTCACTGGTCTGAATTGAAGTTCAATCTCTGACTCCTTCTTTCTGATCTCCTCGAGTGCGTACATGACGCTTCCAAGACTGTCGATGTCCTTGACAGGTTTCTCGATCTTAAGTCGGATTTACTTAATGTCGTCGGTCAATGCCTCCAAGTGACTTTTCGCTTTCTTGTAAAGATCCTTCGAGAAAGCGGACTTCCACATCTCGATCCACCTTTTAAGTCCAAGTTTAACACTCTCTGATTTAAGGTTAAGAGCACCGATTTGATGGTAGTTCAAGATAAGGTTGATCTCATCCTCAAAGTGAACGAATTCCTTTAGCTTGTTTTCAAAGTCCTCCAGCTGGGGGCTCTTAGAGTTGAATCTCTTAAGGCTCTCATCAATTTTCTGTTTCCAGAGCCAGTTGTATCTCTCGAAGCTATCGAGGAACTTTTTTACGTTGTTCTTGGTTCCTTGGATAGATCCGGTCAAGAGAAGGATCACCTTGACGATCTCCTTGTCCTTCGCGATCCAGTCATAGAATGGCTCTCTTTAATCCTCAGGAACATCTTTCTGATTCCAGTTCTGAACACGTTTGGTTGACTTGAGTACGTGACTGGCAGCTCTGTTGATTGCGCTTTGTACTTCCTCAAGAGTTGGCTTAAGCTGGCAAGTATCACCATCAAGGTGAACATCAACTTCGAAGAATGGCTTCAATACCATTTTGGGAGCATTCCTTCTTCCGCAAATTCTCTCCTTCATTGAGTTGAGAGAGTACTTGGTTGCATGAAGTAGAGCTTGATACATTGACCAGTTGTAATATTTGGAAAGTTTCTGAATTTCCTCGGCTGAGATCGGCTCAACATGTTGGTCAAGTGAGTAAGAGCAGATAGTCTGAATAAGGTCCTCAACAGCGCTTTCGACCTCTTGATTCTTTGACTTGAGTTTTTATGACTCATCACGTATCCAAGCCTCCTACATCTCAACAAAATCGTCGAGACTGAAGGTTTGAGCATCTTATGGGAGGTTTACTAGGACGGTCTTAGAGAGAGTCTTTAGGTTGTTCTCGATTCTGTTCTCCATGATGTCGTTGATGTTGATAATTAACTACTCAAGCTTTGCTAGGCCCTGGTGTACATGATGAAGGTAACCGTCAATATTCATTGAAGTCCATGTGAGAGTGACCATACCTGGGCGCAACTTATATTCTAAGTCTTCAAGATGGGGCACAAGCAAACTCTTGGTGTTGGGCCTGATCTTGTTCACGATCCTGTCGTATTCTCTCAAGACGAAGTGGAGCTCACTGTTATACATCTTGAACTTGTCTTCTTGCAAGAGTACAATCTTTGCGCTCTCGGGAATGTCAATTCCTATTCTAGACAGGCATTTAGCTTCACGAATTAGGGTCAGAATCTCACTGTCAAAGTTGACGTAGAGCTTGTTGTTGTTTGGATGTCTGATGATAAGCGTGGCTTGAAGTCCAGCCTTAGCCTTCTCAACTTCATGTGCCCACTTCTAACGCCATAGATACTCAAATGAGAAGAGAGTGTATCCAGTCTTGTTGTACATTTTAACAAACTTCTTGGACTCCTTCTGCTTGATGAGGGAAGGAGGGAACTGCTCCATGGGTCCAGAGATTCTGTGGAAGAGGTGTCTAGACCATGTAATGCTGCCAGCTACTGTAGGTAAGTTTCTCACAATGGGTGGATTGTTTTTGTACTTCTAGTATTGATCTTCGATCTGACCGATTTCGAGACCATAGTTGTGGAACAAGATTGTGTACTTGGAGTTGACGCTGTTGCGTAGGTTGTCTCTCTGTAAAATTGCTTGGAATTTGCGAAGTAGCTTTAAGGAGTCTTCAATGCTGGTGATAACTTCAAAGTTCTTGTCAATGTAGCGCTGGAGTTCGGTCTCAACTGAGGACACGTCCACGTTGAATTCGACGAAGTCACGGTCGAAGGTGTTATTGTGGAAGTCAAGAAGCTTGTGGTTCTTCTTTTTGAATGCAGTCACGTAGCTGTTGAATTGCTGCAAGATGCCTCCAATGTTCTCCAAATTGTGCTTCTCGAGAGTTCTGAACTACTGGATGGTTCCGAAAAGCTCGATGAGCTTGGCGACTCTTCGGCAGAATAAGTCGAACTTTCCAAAGATCTAGTTGGGTGAGAACTCGAACTGTTTGCCCTTTGGCATGTTCATAAGGCGCTCCTTAGTAATCTCGTACTGCTTTTGGTAGGCCTGGTTAAGCTCGAGGCAGCTCTTGAGTACGGGGATCAACTCCTCAGGCGGGTAATCATCATGGTTCCAAAGAACGTCATCATTGATGATCTTCTTGCCAGTGTTCACAGTGCCGTCCCTGATTCTGCGGAAGTAGAGGATGTTGTACTTGCAGTTGTTGATCATCTGTTGAGTGATTTTAACAAACAAGCCGGTCATTCTGTCGTTGGTGTTGTAGTACCTGGCGATGGTGTGGATCATTTTGATGCTATTCATCAAAGCAGGCAGTGTGTCCTTTATGGAATCGGGGGAGCCGTCGTAGAGTGGCTCGATGAACTTCTCGAGGGTGGAAAGATACTTAACGTTATCTTTAGCTTCGTTCAATGCCTCGGTAACACGGAGCTCGATGCTGCGCCATTTAGAGGTTGCGAGATAAATCTTGTCGCGAGGCTTTCCTGACTGCTCAGCAGGGTTCTATGAGGCCTGAGTAAGGACATCATAGACAGTACGGCAGTTCTTGCTACGGAGTTGCTCAGAGATGCCAGTGAGCTTTCGCATGCGCTGACGCCAGTACTCAATTTCATTTCGGGGACCGGCTTCTTTGTCCTCCTTGCGCTCGCTCTCAGTCTCTTCAAGGGCAGCCTCGATCTTTTCAGACCACTCGTTGAAGATACGCTCGAAGTCAGCGATCATCTCCTGGTTAGGGTTCTTTGTGTTCTATATGTTTTTGGCATCATTCTCATATTTAGGGTCGTATGACTGGAGAACGATGTTGCTCTGGATGCTCCTCAGGGCGTCCTTAAGCTCATTAGCAAACTTGTCGAACACTTGTGTGAACTCTCTCTTTTGTTCATCTTCGCACACACCCCAGTCGCCCGGCTCAAGGCGGTCGACGAGCGGCTTGAAGACTTGGTTGATCACGATGTTAAGCATTTGGATGCTGTGCTCCGAGATCTCACCGAAAAGGACTTCATTGTCACTGGTTCCGTTGGGATTGATGGGCTTGCCAGGGGGAGTCGTGCGTACGAAGTACAAACCCTTTCCCTTCAGGCGCTCTTTTTCTCCATCGGTAACGTAGAATTCTTCGCGGCCACCCTAGTCGATGATCTCTCCCGACTCTGTAATCTTATATGAGGTCTGGTAGTAAATGAATACTCTAGCAGCCCCTGTGCCCTTAAAGAACCCATCGAAGATAGGTTGATGTTTCTGGTGTCTGAATAGCTCATGTGCATCATATTCTCCGACACCGAACATATCTGAAATGCATTAGGCCATCCATTTGGCTCTTGTTGACATTGCCATCTCAACTAACTTGTTTCTTATAAAGTTTAG
>Ga0138275_1009508_pt1 | contig 14488 bp, 1 predicted proteins | sample M_130207_X_mt_FD_106907 | JGI IMG/M metagenome (GOLD analysis project Ga0138275, IMG submission 106907) | Freshwater microbial communities from Lake Montjoie, Canada - M_130207_X_mt (Metagenome Metatranscriptome) | ecosystem: Environmental > Aquatic > Freshwater > Lake | place: Canada: Quebec... | reverse complement strand
GCACGAGCATATGGTTCGCCAGTTCGTTTAAGTTTGTGCTAGCACTTACGATTGATGACCTCACAAATGTGTTGCTTTCGTAACCAGCACATCAACCCCGCTGTTTATGGAGCACAAACACGAGCAAAACAAAAACGAACTTCAGAATTCTAACATTTTTATATAAATACATAATATATATATATATTTGTAAGTATATTATTTTACAGATGCAGTTGACTTTCAGCAAATATTATTATGGGGTCTATTTCCCCGTAACTAAATTATATCGTTGACATCACGAAATAGTCCACAGAAAAACAAGAAGAACTGCCTACGTAGAATTGAGAGTCAAGCAGACACCCATCAGAGTCCAATGGCTCTTGTGTTCGTGGCTGGCGAGATCGGCCTCAAAAACCAAACCAACACCCATGGCATTGCGTCGATCGGACGTGGTGTACACTGGGGTACGAAAGGTGCCGTGCAATTTCAGCTTCTGCAACTCCACAGGGATAACCTGCAGAATGGGCAACGGTTGCGACAACTGCTTGGGCAGAGGAGGCGCAAGGGCGCCGGTCGTAATGTTCCAAGAAGCACCTTCGAGAAAGAGGCCAGTCACGTAACAGCCAGATATCAAGCGCTCGGTAATCGTGCTGCTGTCCTTATGGATTGTGACAGCAGAATAAAGAGTTGATTTGTCCAGAGGCCAGGCGTGTTTACGACACGTCGTTTGCACCAACGCGGTCAGATAACTTTCGGGAATATGAAGACCTGACAGCCACATAACCATTGGATCACCATGTTTAATCCACGAGTCATACTGCTGATATCGACTTTGGAAGTGAAGCATCCAGTTACCTAGCGACTTAAGGGTAGCAGGGCAAAGGCGCTTCCATGCCATGGGCATTATACCGTTGAAGAGCGACTTAGAAATATCATCCAGCTGCTGACTCATACCCACCTCTCCAGCAAGTGCTCTGAGGAGGTCGATCAATGTTGAACTCATAAACACCACTAATTTGTTCCATCGCTCCAATTCTTGCATCAGCACAATCTGACATGGTGTACAGTCAATTCCGAATGTATTTTTAACTCGCTCTTCGTCAAACGGTACGGGTAACTTTGACAAGATGTCTTTAGCAATATTTGAAATAACGGCATCACGGGAGCCACCACCATCGCCAGTGGACACTTGAGGCTGCAACTCAATCAACTGGCCCCACATCTCACGAACGGTTTCGGTAAAATAACCGATTTCCGCATTACCATGCAGACCAAAGACATCAGGGCCATTCGCCAGCGGTAGAGATTCGATGTAACTCATAAATTCTTCACGAGCATTGATACGATTTTTCAACCGCGGCACACAATAATCCACATCAGAGTTTTGGTAAAAATGGAATGGCTGATAGGCGTCAAATAGGAAATCGCCCATGTATTCTTCCATGTATGTCGTCAGCACGCGGCGATCGAAGAAGTCGATTGCTCGGCCTCCGTACATAACCTCACCGGTCAGATACTTCAGGCAAGTCCAGGGCAGTTTTTCATCATTGTTTGTATGGTTCTTGGTCAAGTAAGTGTTAAAAATTATCATGCACACACGAAAATCATTTTCGTTGAAATCATACGTGATATTCCAGCCGATTTTTCCATACTTTCGACGCTCTTGAACAACGGCATGGAAGAACGCCAAAGTAAACACCAACGAGGGAAATGCAGGATGGGGACATTCAATTTCAGCCAAAGCATTCTCTGCAATTTTGCTAAACGTGCCGCGAAGATTCAACTTGAGCCCGTTGGGCGCCTCTGAGACCACCTTCAGTGACTTCTGAAGAATGCCAATAGGGAATTGTTCCGATGGCTGAGTGGTGAGCCAGAGACGGAAATCAGGATGCGGCTTGGTTATTTTCTCCAGAGCTTTTTCCAAGTCTTTCAACCAACGGACTAGCAAATGACAGTTTTGTAACATGAGCCATTGGCCACGCTGAGCTGCGGTTTCCAACAGTTGCAACGCTACCTTACCTTGACCCTGTCCCATGGCCAGAAACTTCAATCGATTGCCGCTAAAACCACACTTGTCCGCCAGCTTGTTCAGATCTCCAGCGGGATCAGAGCCCGCACTGAGAATAAACACGATTGGACTCAATGGAGTGGAATTTTCGAGTACATTTTCAAAGCGCACGACCGGAGGCTGAACAAACCTCTCACCCATCTGTTTGGTCACAAAGGCAATGACGGCACGATAAACGCGGTCTTGTCGGAAGCAGCGCAAAAGGCAGAGGGTTTGGAATCCAGTGAGTTTATCCGAATAGCCACATGGGAAGGCGGCCGTCTCCGGAGTTTCCAAATCAAACCAAGCCAACCACGAAGCCCCCTGCTTTTCTACTTCATCCGGCAGCTTGCCAAAAGTATCCTGCAGCAAAACTGATAACCACATAATGTCGCGCCAGCCTTGCTCGGAGAGCCAAACCGCTTCTTTAGGCTTGGCCTTGCTAACAGCATCGAGAGATACATTGCCTTTCATGAAAAAATCGAGCTCCGCCCGAGGCATTTCCCCGCGGGATTCAGCCAGTTTTACTGTCATCTGAAGAGAAAACAAAAGTTTATCCTTTTCAAAGAGACCGGTGCAGGCGTAGGTATAAACATTGCTGGTCAGGGTATCAATAATGTTTTGCAACCGTTTCGCCAGAAAAGAATCAGGTAGAGACCTGCGCAAGGAATTATCAAACACTTCTAGATACGAAGTTAAAGAGTATTGATACATAACGTTGACGGTCGCCATTTCTGACAAGACGAAGAACAGCACAGCCCCACGCTTAGCGGCGGAGCGATAGCCTTCACGAATTTCGTTAATCTCCTTGGTGGTCTTCTCAGCCAGGGCCAGTTTTTCAAAAACTTCTCCAGCCTTGGTTTTGGTGTTCTCCAACGTTTGAATCAACTCCGCGTTGTCAAGCATGTTGCCCGTTGACTGGGCCAACTCCCGCAGCAGCGTGTCTTCAAAGTCCTTCAACAGACCCTTGTTAAAGGCAGTCTCCTGAATTAAAGACTCGCGCTTCTCTTCAAGCTCCTTACGCTCGAAGCCAATAATGAAACTAAGCAACTGATCTTCAAGACCTGAGAGGGTCACACTGTAGTTGATAATCTTCGATTTACCAAACACGGACGGGGAATATTTAGGGTTTGGTAGTTTCGTGTTGAGATACATTCGGAAATTGTTATCATAGTCGACTTCCTTGTCACCGAGCACCACCACGCGACGCCCGGGAGGTCCGATAATATTCTTTTCGAGGACATTGTCGATCACAGGGTCGATATATTCATCCACATCCCGGAACAGAAACGGAAACCCGTACTTGATGGCTAGCTCAAGCTGCTTCAAAAAATCAGGGTCGTTGAACGTATGCACTTTGAGTCCATGAGGCGCCTCGCGCTTCAAGATCCAATTCAGCGCCTGCTGTTGCGGATCAATACACAAAGGGAAGTTTTTGGCACGTGTGGTAAGCATGCCGTTCTGCACTGACAACTCGTCTGGTGGCAGCCCTTCGGATGACCATTTGCTCATCTCTACTTCGTTAGTGAGCAATGATGTAAGCTCGAATGGTTCACTGCAAGGCACAGATCTGCTCTGTAAATCCTTCAGCCAGTCTCCATGGAGCATAGTTTTACGAAATTCGTGGTTGAAAGCGCCCAAATAGCTAAGGAAGGCAGAACCGAGCAGGCAGTCGCCAACCAATTTCACACGTCGCACTTTGAGGCCTTTGACCTCAATAATCCACCGATCACGCTCGGAACCGAGACCGGAGATAAGTTTGTCGGCCGCAATGAGGCGTCGCTGCATGATTTCAGATTCTTCCTGCAATTTGCGCTTCTCGGACATTGACTCTTCATACTGCTTGGCCAGATCCTTCAGCTGCACTTCAAGTGCTGCGCATTCCTTGTGCAAACGGTCAAGCTCACGTTTAGCCAAATAATATTTCTTTTCCAGAGTGGCAACCATCTCTCGCTTGGGTTTAATTTCTTTGGCAACGGCGCAGTAACCCATAACGGCGTTAACGAACTTAAACAGACCTGCACCAGCAATGCTGATGCTGCGAAATGCAGCGTATGTTGTGTCCAGCTTCTTCAATTTTGCTACAACAGCCTTAACATTGGCTTCCTTAATCCCGTCAACATCCATATTGAGCAGTGTGCTAAGAAAATTCGGATCCGTCATGAGACCTTTGGCCGCCTTCCACGAGACCTCTTTGCCATTGAACATAATAACAATGCACTCACACACCGTTTCGACCGGAATCGGGGGCTTGGCGAACGAACGAATTTCTGTGATATCCGTTTTATTCAAATCGGTAAGAGCAATTTTGGCTTCCTCGAGCGCAGGCAAGGCGGTAGCCAGTCCTTCTTCGGCTTCTTTCTTCTCCTTGGCAATGATCACGTTCTGCTCAGCAATATCTGTTGCAGCAACACCGGCCTCTTTTTGCTTTTGTTGTACTTCGGCTGTGCGGGTCTGAATGTCTAGCATCAGCGCCTCGCAAGATGCATTTTTCTCTGCTAAAGTCACTTTTTGAACCTCTAACTTGCCATTTAGCTCATTTAATTGAATGGCTGCTTCTTCAATCTTTAACAAACCAGTTTCTAAACGCTCGCTCTGATTCTGATTGATTTTATCTTTCTCACTCAAGGTAGAAAGATACTGGCTGATAAAATCAAGATAGTTCTTCGGCGTCACAAAATTCAAACGTCGCAACTGTTCAGCAAAGCGAGTGCTATATGCGGTCACTGATTGATGTACATGGACCACGTGCTGAACAATTTGCAGGCGACAATCGTCGGGCAACATTGCCGCCAACGGATTCGCATCTTCGCCAGTGCCCAAAAAGGCCGACGCCACTGCAGTCAAGGCCTGCACGGGCCATGGTAAAAACCAGTCAATGACTGTGTTGTTCACCAAACCAGGAAAATTACGGCACCGGGAACGGAGCGTTTCTCCAACGGGGGACATGGCTAAGACTACATGCATGTTGTCACAACAGCGATTGACGAAGAACTGCCAGATGTTGTCTTTGCTGGGAAAAATTCCTCGTTTAGTCACCTCATCCCGGAAATTACCGATAATGCCTTCCTTCTCTTCATCCAAATACAAGGCCGGCACCATACCCGACGTGAGGATGTTGTTGATGAGCTCCAGGAAACCATCCTCAACAACGTGCGCATCAGTGAACAGAAACATCATTTTCTTGTTCTCCACTCCCACCATCTGAAATAACTTTTTCAACTCCTCGCGAAACTCGTTTTCGCCATAACCGCGACTAATGGTAATTTCAAAGACTCCGAAGCGGGCAGTGTGTGCCGCCAAGCGCGCCAGAGACTGCTTGCCACTACCACCAACACCCACCAGTAGAGCATGTCCCCGGTCCATCCGCAATATTCGATGGATGCGAAACAAATGCTCAAGAGCGTCCTCGAACAACACAAGGATCATTTTTAAGTTCTTCTCGTTGTACTCTACCAACAGATCTTCAAAAATTTTACGTGCAACAGGGAAAGAGACAAAGTCTTCATATAAACGGGGCTTGCCTTCTTCCAACACAGAGCGAAAATCACCAAAGAGCATAGGCTCAAGGGTAATTACAGCACGCTGTCCACCCCAATTCTTCTCGATCAGTTTATCGATCATCCCCGTGACCAACTTTTTATCCTCGCTGTTGATCAACCGGTCGTGGTACACACGCAAACACTCATTTCGCCACAGCCGCACAAGTGCAACAGGCGTGGAGATGCGGTCAGGAGTGGACAGACAAAGACCTTCATACACTCGACTTAAATCACGAAGATTGAAAATGTAGTGAAATTTCGAGGGCGTCGGAGGGAGAACAGTGATAATTTCGCCATACAATGCCATCGAGGCGTCAGTGATAGGCTTAACAATTTTTTGCATTTCCTCCGCAAAGCCGTTCAAATGCCCCCCCAAAATGCTCGAGTAAATTTTAGTTAGCGCCTGCGGTGACGGAAATGTGACATTGAACACACTGAACAATGACAAGAAACGGGGATCCACCGTGTTTCGACCACCGCCCGGTTTGCCCATGGCAGCAACATAGCCGAGATCACGGAGAAATTTCCAATTTAAATCTTTTCCGCGATCATAAATACCGCCTCGTTCCAATAGTAACTTCATCAGGGCAATCGCCTGCTGAGTGCCATACGTATCCACCAGCGGCATGTTCATGTCGTCAACGAAGACAATCAAGCGCTTGCCTGGAGGAGGCCCGAAAGTGTCCTTCGTCCGTTTCTCGACACTGGCTTCGAAACTGCGCTGCACGTCAATGGAGCGTGTACGGCTCGAGAAGTTCATGTTCAGCACCAAATTACGATCCTTGTCCAGCTGGCAGTTCAGAAAGTTGGTAATGGTTGCTGTTTTGGACGTACCCGTTTCTCCGACTAGCAAAATCGGTTTCTCGATTGACGTCATGCGGGTGAGTAGCCATGATGTCCGCACTGTGTCTGACGTGGGGACCAGGATTTCATGGAACGGAACAGCCGGCACATGCACATAGGTAGGAACGATATCCACCCACGCCACCCAAATATTTTTCGTAACATCGAAATAGTAATCAAAGAGAGTGGGTTGAATGCTGGGAAGCGAGCCGGGACCTGCAACCGACGAGGGAGGCAGGGCTGCAATTTTCTTGAGATAGCGGTCGAAAATTAAACGGTCCCCTTCCAGGAGACACGCTCCGACTGAATATGTGACGGCACAGAGGAAAATGGCCTCGAGCGTGGGAACGTCTGTGACATCTTTATCGTTATCAAGTAGGGAATCAAACATGGAACACAGTTGCGTCAGCAGGTTCAGATTGGTACGGGGGACAATCATTTTCAAGCGATTGGTAATCTTGTCGTCTTCGAGACCATCCATAATCCGCAATATCAGTTTGTTCACATACTTCTCATACAGATTATCTAGAACCTTTCGCTGGTCAACCTTTTCACGGGTTAAACACCACTTTCTCCAGTATGGATCATATCCTAAATTCTTTGGATCAACGAACACCATGCCGCAGCGGCTCACAGTCGCCGGTGAAGCATATTGAAGATCAGCAACCTCCATAATCATGGCGCAGTGCTTTGCCAACCGAATACGCTCTCCGTTGGGTAGCGTTAGAATTTTATTGTCGTCCATGACAGAGTTCATGTTTTCAACCCACAGTGCATCCACATCACCATCAAACACAATATAACGTTTCTCTGATTTCTCAGTTGGTTTGCAAATCTCACGAAACGTCTTGGACAACAACCCATCCGTCCAATCACGTGTTACTACATCAAGCACACCATAAAGCTCATGAACGTTCTGTGCTTTAGCGTTCAGGACATACAACCTGGTGGATACGCCGAGTTTTGTCTGCGCTTGAGCAAGTGCATTCAACACAACAGATTTCCCACCGCCAGTCCAACCAACAATCATGGTTGTATGACGCGTCAACATCGTTTCGTACAGCTGTACTACTTTATCAACCTGATTGGCCAACACAACATATTTACCATCAGTTAATACTTGTTCTACGGCGGCATTAAAGGTCTCATACCGCACACGTGGGCAGTCTAAACCGGGGAAAAGATCACGAATGAGACCAAGGAACAATGGAACATCTTCAAAGATAAATTTGGGCAAATTCATGTCACGCAACGCCCGCATTAGGACTACGTCTTCATCGAGACCGGGAGAGCCGCGTTTCAGTTCACCAGCCATAACAAGCACGGCCTTCAGCGCACGCATGCCGAAATCATAATGGTGTTGCTTGGACAATTGTTCTCGTGCAAGCTTGTACAATACCGTCATCTTCTTCGCTAACATAGGTGCCAGCAAAAAGCCTTCAGAAAACAACATGATCTCGCAAATCTGCTCCAAGTCAGGAACAATAACGACCACGGGCCGGAAGAGGGCTTTCACACTCTCCGGCAACTCTGTTCGCCCGGCATAACCAGGATTCATAGTAATAAACACTCCTACTCGCGGGTCCAATTGAATCTCGTAGCCTTCAAATTGCAAATTCTTGAGCCCCAAAATTAGACCGTTTTGCAAGGTTTTCAACTGAGAGGAAATAACCGAGAGTACAGAGACATCAATACGATTGAACTCGTCGAAGCAGCCCCAAGCTCCACACTGCGCGAGACCCGCCAGAAGTTTGCCAACGGCTTTGAAGTCCATGCCCTCCCCGCAGTTCGTGACCACGCACAGCAGCCCCATGGCCTTGGCAAGATCCTTGACACTTTCGGTCTTGCCGGTACCAGCCGGTCCGGCAGGTGCACCACCTAATCTCATCGAAAGCGCTTGCGTCAAGGTCAAGTATATGCGATCTGTGAGCGGGGTAATAACAAGACGACCATTAAGTCCCATATATTCATAACCGTACCCAAAAGAGCCCGTGCATTGGCGCACAACAATATCATCAGTTGTTTTGTCGAAATAAAATCGCAACTGAGATTCCCACTCAAACTCACGAGTATCCATGATACTGTCACGCACAAACCGATCAACGATGTCGCGCGAATGAACATCGACGATTAACATAGTATTGAGCTTGCAACGCTCATTGCGTGATACGTCAGTACGTACTTTAAACACCATTTCGCCGATCTGTCCGTGCAACTTCTTGGCATACACTTTCATTGCGGTTTTATCACCCTTCAGGACTCGAGCAAAAACATCCTCAACCTCCCAAGTCCACCAGACTTGGGATCCGGCCAGTGTCACCATGCCTTGGAACTCAGAGATCCAATCTGTACGCAAACCTTTCTCCATATATTTATAAATGGCTTCCTTCGTGATTAGTTTATTGGAGCGGCGCATTTCAGCAAGCACGTCGGTCATCCATTCCTCCACACGACTTTCAGTAGGAGTTGGGGTTCGAAACATCATCTCTTCATTTTCAGCGGAAATCATCCCACCTACAATGGTTTTACTTGCACCTGCACCAAACTTCAGGGAAACAATATTGTCAAACATCTTGATGATGTGCTCTTGCACACATGTGCATTCATGACTACCGAGAATAGACAGCAATTCATCGTCAGAAATAAAAAAGAAGCGCGGAAAAGCATTGCGCTTGGCATCTAAATAATCATTTAGACTTTTTTGGCAACCATCGAGCTCACCTTGCATGGTGTTGAGAGCCAATAAGCGGCCCTCCACGAGGCAGATCTCCAAAACATTTTTTTTTGAAAAAGCTTCTTGCATCAACTTCTTAAAAGTTTTGTCGATAATTTCAAATTTACGTGCTTCGTTCGGCAGTTGTTGACGGATATCCCCAGCGAGATATATGCCTTCGAGATATTGCCATTTGCGCTGTACAACTACCCATACATCCAAAATTTCAGATACAGTTGAAAGCTGTTTTTCCCATTTTTGAACAATGTCGATGAACGGACGCACGTACTTTGAAGCAGTCATACTTTGTAAACTCATGGCATTGTCATCTAGTTGTAACGTAACATCTTCCGTGGAGCCCAGAATATAACCTTTATCTTGATCTCCTAAAACATACTTCACCAAGATGAAATCTGTTTGCCTCCATACATCTTTTACCTCGGCAACACCTTTCTCTATGCTAAGCTCTTTCATAGCAGAGGTGGTAATGTCACCGATTTTCTCAGTAAAACGGGAAAGATTCAAATCAAACAACTTACCGAGAGTAAATGTTAAAGGATTCATGTCGAACGTGGTGCCACACATTTCCATCAACTGCTTCCAATGACGATCGCGTAGAGCCTCGCTCTTCAGGTCAGAAAACAATGGAATGGCATCTTTGAAGTCTTTCACGGTCACTTCTAAAGCGCGACAGAGAGCCCGCTCTTTCACTTCCTTCGGAAACTTCTTGATCTGGACCGAAAATTCATTCGCACCCTCTTCAAGAACAGATATACTCAAATTGCTCCAAAGAATATCAGCCCAAATCAAGCGTTGAGCGCGTTGTTTCTCATACAAAGCATATATCAATTCAAGCTGTTGCATTTCGGAAACAACCGTCGATAAACCCGTGTAGGTTGAGGTAGGCAGGCTGAAGAGCACCTGAGCCTCGGCAAGATGATGCTTAATCTGCTCCAAGGCCTTTGCTTCGTCACGATATTTCTTCATCAGGATCAGTCCTTGAGCAAGATCAGAGCCGATAGAACTAGGTCCGTGCTTTTCATAATCTTCTTGGAACGCAGTTGTTTTAGCATGAAAATCTTGAATCGAAATCTTCGTCGTTTTCGTAAATGTTCTCTTAACGGCCATAAGAGCACCATCCACATCTGCCGCGGATGCATACAGCTCACGCCAGCGACTGGGAAGGTCCATCACCGTTGTGTATTCCGCCGTGACATATGAGATTGTCGAATACATGCGAATGGTACGAAAACGCTCGATGAGGTCCACATATAGCAATTCGGCGGTCAAATTGAACTCACGAATGTCACTGATAGTGCGGAGAATAAATTTCAAACTTTCAAGATCTTCAGGAAGACACTTAAGATCAACGGTCCACGCTTTCATTTTCTCAGAGAAGGCAGTAGTGCGCGCAGCAATGGCTTCCGTTATTGATGATCCATGAGATTGCATCCATGACAATGCATGGTTTTGCACCACCGCTTGTAAAGGGCGAACGTAAATACGGATGAAGGAAATATTTCGCACCGCCGGAAGCAAGCGGAAAACTTCACTCAAATGTTGGTAGTACTGCAGTTCGGTATCACATTGAACACTAGAGGGATCCTTGCTCATGAACTTCGTCACAGCTGGACCCTTTTCTACTCTCCACAGCTTGCTGTAACGGCGCCACTCCTGTAAATACTTGTTGCACCGTTGAAATGCCGTTTGAATAATATTGTCCAGTTTAATAACAGCGGCCGAAATAGCCGGATCTTGTGATACATCGTCGAAAAAGCTAAAAACAGCTGGTTCTTCTTCACCCTCAACAACAATGGGTGGCGACAATTCACAAGTACCTGCCATCCAACGCACAAACCCCTTCAAACTGTCGAGCATGTCATAAAATAACTGGGACAGCATGAGATAGATTTCATTGAAAGAGCTAGACAGGACAACATCCGGATTTGAGAGCACTGCGCTCACTTGGAACAAGGGGACCGAAACGGTGTTGAGTTGCTTGATGAGGTGATGCAAATTATTCAAAACCAACAACGTCAATGAATTGTACACCCGGCGCTCCCACACGGCGTAGTACTCCTTCATTAGCGGGGAGTCCTTGGCTTCGGCACCCATAATATTTGCCCCCACCTTGGAAAGCAATGGTCCAATGCCCTGATATCGACGCACAAGTCGTTCTATGGTAACAATACGTTGCCGCCCAATCGCGCTTATATACTCTTTCAATTCCGGAAGGTAAACATGACCTTCGGGCTCATTAGAGTCACCATTATTCGCGTCGGCTTTTTTGGACGGTTTATCTGTTTCGGTCGTGGTTGCCGGCCGGCTTGCGCCATCGACCACGATGGAGATTGTAACCTCCATCGCATTCGAATCAATGAAACCTTTTCTCTCTTCGGCATCAGTCTTTTTCGAATCGAAAAAATAATGCGATAGCAAAATGGCAGATTCGATACTCTTTAAAGTATCCTCGATAGCCATGGCAGCTTTGGTGACATGGAAAACATGAGACGAAAAAGCATCAACGGCCTGCCGACAACGCACCGCAAAATCCAGAATACCCAGCGAGCTCCAATTCAAACGCTTGAGACCAGGCATCAAAACCAGGGCTAGATCGCGAAGGTGGTCGCGTAAAAGTGATTCCGATGCTTTATCCAACGTCACTAAAACGGCATGCACTTCATCTAACATCTTTCCTAGACTGTCAACAAACGACAGATGACGCTCTTCCTGCAAAGTAACATTCACAACAACCTCGGGGATATCCATTTCTAACACGTCTAAACACTTCGCTTCAGCAATGATAGATTTGAATTCATCCGAGTAATTCACCTTGAAACGCGAGCTTCCCGTCAACACAAACTCACTGTCATCGGTAAAAATTTTACCCTCAAGAGTAAGAATAGGTTGCTTCAGCAGATTGGGGAGGATGGCGCATGCTTTCGTCTTCCATGCAGTATGGCGCTGCATCTCATATGACCGGATACTGCGGCCAATGTCTAGATATTTTTGGTTCACTGCAAGACCAAGTTTCTTCGTGAGCATGTCTGGCTTGCTTTGAAAACGAAGCATGGTAGCTTTCATCTTGGCAAACAATCCATGGGCCCAGCGGATGGCAAGGGATACTGGAGGTAAATTGCGCGATGGTGGGGGTGACTCCATTTGCTCCAAAAAGAGTCGTTGAATAACACTCATTTCTTCGCTACACTTATCTAGAACGTCGTCGTACTTCAACTGGAGCTGGTTTGTAATTGCCTCCCGCGTGCGAATGTGCTGAAAATTTTGCAACATATCAAAAGCCCCATGAGCGGAACGTAACGACTTGAAAGAAGCATCGATAAAGAACTTGGCCTCACCCTCGATCTTCTTAACGTCTTCACAAAATGTGGTCATCATTTTCTGCCATAAATCTTTGTTTTTGATGTCGGTGGTGATAAAATTGGCACTCTCGAGGGGATCAAGTAGGCCGCGCACGCGGACAATAACATCTTCAATCATCTGAGGATTGCCTGTGACGGACTTCAGCTCATCTCCAAAAATGCTATAAAACTCCTCAATGACTTGAGCGACCTCGTGCAGATCTTGGAGGTAATTAGCCAAGTAATCTGTCACTTGGAACAATCGATTTGGATCAAACTCCCAACGCTGATCGCGGTCGGATTGCTCAATCGTAAGACGAACTTCATAATACGTAGACCGCCAGGCGCGCAGCATAAATTGAGCTTCAACACAAACCTCTTTGATAATAGTCGGTGTTTGACGCAAAAACCCCGTTCCTATTTTGATGCGCCTCGTAACCTTATCGGCAAGTAACCAAGCAATTCGTACCATCAATGGCACCATTCGCTGGTCAGTATTGTAGTGCCGAGAAATGATCCAAACCATGCGAACCGCATTGAGAAGAGACGGCAGGCTATCCGTAGCTTGTTGAAAGGTCGGACAGAGGGTAATATTCTTAAAATGGCGCTCCAACGTAGACAAAAATTTGAGATTATCTCGGGCTTCTGCTTGGTATGTGTCTAGCTCGTTTCGATGATATAAAAAGGCTGGCAGCAATGACGTTGAAGTCAATATCTTGGATTTGTTCAAAATCGATAAAACAGCTTGGACGGAGGGTAAATCAAGCTGCTCCAACAAGGCTGTTAAAGTAGAGCTTTTCTCCAACCAGCACTCAATCTCGGCAAGTGGGCCAGGAGACGAAGGGACCTTTCGCAGGATTTGCTCAACGACCGACGAGATAGTTTTGGTCCAGGAATCTAAGTTACCCTCCAGCTGAGGGATAATAGCGGTATCACTCACACACTTCTCCACTTGGGCCAAGACTGCCGGGCTAATGGAAGGAGGAAGCAGTTTCACATCGCCCTCCACTTGTTGAATGGTGCGGCGCAAATGACTTGCAAATTTCCGTAAACCAACAATAAACTCCTCGGAAACCACTTGCGCACTGTTAACTTCTTCTAAAGTAGCACTGATTTTTTCAGTTTGTTGATCCTCAGCATGCGACGACAACAAAGGTAGATAGAACACCGATATCACACGCTCGAGCAGCTGCAGCGAGTGTCCGTTCAAGGCGCCAATTTCCAGGTAATTGCACACGATAGCGCGAAATTCGGCGGGGGACGTACAATGATTGGGTACAGGAACATCAGAACATTTGATAACATACGTTGAATTGGTCCCAGCCGCCGAAATAGGAATGAGAGACATGGTCATCATCAGATTCTTGAATTCGACAATCTTTTTCACCATCACTTTTTGCTTAATATAGACGATAACAGGTGCGACAACGTCACCGCCTCCCTCAGACTTTTTTCCAGAGTCACTACGAGGTGATAGGACATCGGCTTCGATTGGCATCACAGCAGCATCTTCCGCCGCCACCGCAATGTCCGGAGAGACAGCACCATCGGCAGTCGCCGGAACAATCTCATCGGTCTTCGTACCCTCCGTCACTGTTATTTTTGGCTCATCTTCGGCAATAGTAATGGCGGTTGTAACGGCCGCAGAGGCCGTTAGTTCGGAAGCTTCTCCCCCCTCTATTATCATCACGGGGGCAACGGGGGACGGGACATCGATTTCCTCTTCAACTTCAACTTCTTTGAGCTCGGTCAACGCATAGAACATGCATCCTCCGGTGTCGCCGCCATCCAAGAGTTTTTTAAGGTCCTTGACGGTGTTGCATTCATCGTTTGTAATGATTCCGAGTCCAAAGAATTGATCACTTGTGGTTCCCAGAATGGTGTTGACATGGTTGCAAACCCAAGAAATACGCTCATCCTCTGGGTATAACTCCATTTTATCGGAGGGTGCAAGAGATTAAGACCAACTTCGCAACGATTTACAAACGGCGGGACACCATTG
>Ga0138275_1131411_pt1 | contig 14619 bp, 23 predicted proteins | sample M_130207_X_mt_FD_106907 | JGI IMG/M metagenome (GOLD analysis project Ga0138275, IMG submission 106907) | Freshwater microbial communities from Lake Montjoie, Canada - M_130207_X_mt (Metagenome Metatranscriptome) | ecosystem: Environmental > Aquatic > Freshwater > Lake | place: Canada: Quebec... | reverse complement strand
CTCTACTTACATAAATTAATCAATATAAATCCATTAATAGACTGACTCCTCTTAATCTCCAAAGATTTACTTCTTTCCCATTCTGTTTCTCATCTTGTTTACACTTCAACGGTAATGTAAATATTTTGTTACTTTCATTATTAATTAGTGAATCTTCTTTTGTAGGTTAATGCTAGCAGGGACAGTCTTATGTTAGAACATTTTGCTTTTTAGGAACACCCTTCTTTTTGTCTTCGGACTTGTCATTCACTTGTATTTGTATGATGGGGAATTGGTTGTAAATAGTCTGCTTAGGGTCGATTTCCACGAGGAATCCTTCCGCAACATCTTACTTGGCCCCCTCCAATGTAAATCCGTGAATATAGACCCCCATTTGAGGTGGGTTCTCAAGGTTCTCGTAGTAGACATTGCGTACTTCATAGGTCAGCTCTATCTCATCAATGGTCTTCTTTTCCTCATTCTAGTTATTGAGCATGAAGAACATTACTGCATTTAGGAACTTCAGTGGGTTTAGGAACGCACACAGATTCTAACTCTTAACTCTCGACATATCTTCCAAGGCACTACTTACAAATTCTACTCTGGAATTCAAGTCTTTGACCCATTCACTTAGACTTTTAGTAAATTACTAGAAATTCCATTCAGTTGGTACTTTATCTTGGTTAATGGCATTTTTGATTGAGTCTATATCTTCGCTGAAGTCACCAAGAGATGCACTTTTGATTTTACTCAGGTCACTCCTGACTGTAGACAGAATTTTATTGTAGTCGATTGCTTCCTGTCTTAATTATTGCAGAATTTGGTTATTTTCTCTCATATTTTCTGTATTTTATTTCTCTGCGTTGAAAAACTCATTTATAGGTATCAAATTCATTATTTTTTCTTCTAGTTTCTGACTTAACTCGAATTCATTGATCTCCGCTTTAGAAATGGTTTTATCAACACTGAAAGTTTTTATGTCATCAATGAGGATTGCAGTCTTAATTGAATTAATTCTGACGTCAATCAGAGGTGTCTTCATACATAATTCCCAGGTGTATTTGTCTTTAACGATGTCCAACTAGCCATCCACAATTTGTTTATAAGAATCAGTGCCTTGGTCAGCGTCCACTTCAATATTGTCCACTCCATCCTTGGGGATCTTTACATAGTCAAATGTCCATTGCAGGATGTCATGGCACTAGAGTGATATGACTTCAAGGTCAATAATATTATCCACCTTGCACCCCTAGACCTAATTGGCCACCTGTTTGGCCAGAATCTGGAAGAAATGTGAGTTCTTCATTTCATCGCCCTTGTCCTTCTCAATTGCATTTTGTTTAATGTCATTGTGCTTACATGTTGCAGACTATGCCAATCTGAGCATCATAGTCAGGTCGATCTCATTTTATTCAATTTTACTGTTGTACCCAAAGTAGCCCAACTAAGTGCGTTCAGTCAGCACTGAATGTAGGAATGTTGTGGCAAAAATCATACGTTTGTCGATGGGCTTGAAATTGTTCTTGACAAGCTCTTTGTCCTACTTGAATTCTTCAAGTGCCAGTTCGACAGTCTGTTTAAGTTGATTGGAAATGCCTACTTGTTTTTCGAACGAAAACTTCAAACTGTTCTAGAGGATAAATATCGGGAATTCATTGAATGGTTCTGTAACAATAAAGAGTTTTATGTTGTTGTTCTACTTGTCCCTATTCTTCACTATCTCTTTAATGTCTCGTTCAAGCGCTGGCAGGTATTTCTTGTACAGATGACAGTTGTCAATCTAGATACAGCTGTACTTCTTGCTCTTGACTAAATCTAAGATTGTAGAGTTAACCCTTGACTTATTAGGCTCATAAATCTCTCCCAGACTTATTTTGAACAACTCCTTCTTTTCATTCTCTGTTTCCTTTTGGTCATTCATTTACTAGTTCACCTATTGGTCAGGATACGTCCCTGGTTCCTTAATGAATACGATGCAATTGTTGTCCTAGGTCTTCATGGCTTTCCCCACATCGGGCATGCCCTCGGGAATGAATTCCTCGCTCAAATTGGACCTGATGAACTCGATTGCAAACTCCATGAATTTGTCTGGACGCAGAATCTTGCAGATTAGCAGTTTGCATAGACTGTCAGGCTGAGTCTTGCTCCAGACCCCCGGTAGGCGCTGGAAGTCTGGTTTGTTCTACCAGGACAGCCACTCTTCAGTAGATAACCTGAATCCTGAAATGAGTCCTTTCAGCTTATGGAGCTTACTTTCAATGACTATCATCTGCTCCCACTGTTCTTGACTTACAAATGAGCAGTTTAATGGTTTAATTTCAGTAGATGAGGGTTTAGTTGATTTCTTTTCTTACACCAGTGTCTCTTATATGTAAGTCCAACATGTCTCATCTATTTTGGTTTTGTTACTTTCAGCTTCATCATCCTCGAACAAAAGCATGTTGGTACGGATGGTTAGAATGATGCTCAGGAGGATTTTGTGTTTAGATTTGAGAGCCATTTCGGCATACTTAAAGATGTTTAGTCTCAATTTCTTATTTATGTCGTCAATTTTCTTGTCGGGCTGTTCATAAGTCTTATTCTGGTTTTTATACTATGATTCAAGTATTGATTTGAAAATATCTCTGAAATTCATAATACTGAATTGCTACATTGGACTGATTTTGGATAGGTCTTACAAAATGAATTAGAGTTTGGTTCCCATCTTTGCGATTCTATCATTCATCGCCTTGGACTCTAAAAATTGTTTATTATCTATGTCGAATTGCGAGATTTCTCCTTGAATTAGGTCGTTCATTGTTTTGCAACTGTCCAGCTGATGACTGAAGTCTTTGTCTCTCAGGAAGTCTATTTCGGAAATAAGCATCTTCAAAATCAGTTCTTCTTAGTCTTTGAGTTCTATTTTGTTGTCTTTGATTCTCCGGAAACGTTTAGTGTGAGACTCAAACTTATCTTTCTGTTCAGTTTTGAAAACAAGATCTAACAGCTGTTTCTCGAGAGATTCTTGTTTGAGACAAAAGTTTACTATGTTAAATCGGGTTACAACCTCTTGTGTCAGCTCAATTTTGCTTGAATGATTGAGAACAAATAGTTTAAATGCAGGGTTAAACAACAGTTCTGCATCATTGAAGAAGATATGGGTAGTTTCTTGCTCATCCTATTTCTTGTACAATTTCTTTTCTATGATGTTGTCGAGCACTGGGTCGATAATGCAGTTGTAATCGTTGACTATGACTGTCTCACCGTTAATAATTGCTTGTTCTATTTTCCCTAACCATTTGTCTCCACTGGGTTTGTCGAATATATACTCTGGCTTTATATTCATTTGGTTAGTAAGCCAATCTGCAGCTTGGTACTGGGGGTCTATAATCTAACAGGTTCTTTTACTCGATAGTGTGATTATTGCATTTTCTTGACTGAATTCATCGGAAGGCAATCCTTTTTCGTTCCACTCGAATTTTTCGTTTTCATTTGAATTCATAGACACCATAGACTAAAATTTGTTGAATTTTATGTTCAATTGATTCAAGTGGTTCTGGAATATTTTTAGTAACTCTAATCTTTGCTGTTCAAAACATGCTCCAGAGTAAATAAGCATACTTGCAGTCAGAATACTGTTGCCATCAATTTAGATTTTGTCATCTTCCAGTTTCTCACTCATTTCACCCCATCTTGACTTTTCATCTTTGAGTTTGGTGAGCATAGCATTACTGTTGGTAGCGTCAGTCTCCAAATTATCGAGTTCATGTTCTAAATCAATCCGTTCTCGTTCCATTTCTTTGATGTCAGTTTCAAGTTTCTTGTAGTTGTTGTGCAGATCGTCTAGTTGCGTGTCTAGTTGATTCAATTTTTCAGTCGATTCGTTTAACTTCTTCAACTGATCTTTTTCTTTCTCTATTTTGGGTCCGAAGGCTTGTGATTGTTGACCTTAGAATTCATATTTTTGAACCCAGGAAGTGAATGCTGCAAGAGGCACACACTTTTTAGTTTAGTATGCAACGTTAAAGTCTCGCTTCTTTGTAATTTTCTCTAACTTACGGAGTGCTTGTGAGCTAGGTGGTTCCTTGATCCCACTCGTCCTTATTTTCTTGATAGCATCTGCAAGAAGTTTAGGGTCCCTGATGTCTGTTATGATTTTAATACATGTAATGACATCCTTCATATCAGCAGGGATGTTTTCATTTTGAGCCATTTTGACAACTTCCCCGATTTCATTATCGGTAATCTTTTTTAATTCTTCATTCGCTTTTATCATGTGGGGCTCAATTTCTTTGTAATTGCTTTGCAAATCTAATTTCTTGGCTTCCCATAAGGTACGAAGAGATGACTGTTTTGTGCGCTCGTCTTGTTGCTCTTTTTGTTTTGCTTCATAATCAACTTGTTGATTCTTAAGGTCTGTTTTCCTTTGTTCGATTTCATCTTGTTTTTCCTTTATTTTTTCTTTCTGTTGAGTACTTCTTTTAGTAGTTTCATCAATTAACTTTTTTGCTTTATTGAGCTGGTTCATACCTTCATTGTATTTCTTCAGTTCAGACTCAACTTAGATTAATTCCCGATTCCTTTAATCAAACACTTAATTCACAATGTCATTGAGGTGGCGGGATGTCACAAAGTTAACCTTTTGGTTCATAATCTTGTTGTTTTCGAAGTAAGTTTCACATTCCTTTTATGACTCACAAATCTACTGTTTAAGTAGTTCTGCGAATTGTTCATCTGCTACATTGAATTTGTGGATGAATGAGCCTGTTACTTCGGGGAGAGCTTACTTGGGCAATGCTTAAAACACCATAATTGTTGCATCCAAGAAGATCGATGGCCACTTCTGCATGATCTATTTGTTTTTAGTCTAACTATGACTAAATTTGAGAACGACTTTCAAGTTCTTTTTCAAGTTGGAATGCTACATTTTGTATTTTGCATTGAAATCTAAGCCTGCGATTTCAGGGTTCTCAATTTCGAGTGCTTTAACTATATGTTGTTTTTCTTCTTTGGTCTATTACAAAGGAAGGTCTCCATGGTTAAACAAGTAGTTTACATCATCGGCCACACGGTCGTCTTCGAGATCATCATCCTTAAGCATGATACATTTTTTAGCGATAGAGACGGTGTTATCCTTCTGAAAACTATCAACCGCAACTTCTTGGGTGTTGCTTATCTTTTGTGTGCCACAGGTCACTATCACTTGTTTTATTTTATCATAAAATTTGATGTACTTCTTGCTTGACTCGAGCTTTATCAACTCCATATTTCCAATCATGAAACAAGCGAGATTGGTTGTCAGTGTCCTGCCCAAACCTTTCTATCCAATAAGGATGCATTATCCCTTATCTTAGAATAGGGCTCGCATAACTGAACACATTTGGCGCAGAGCTTCATCGAACAAAATTTAGTCTATTTTGCTCCCTTTGGACTCTATGTTGTATTTCTTGATTTTGTCGTTTAGCGTCTCCTTGACCTCCAACTACTTTTCTGTAAGGTCATCCTACTCCCACTGCTCTCCGATCTACTTCGCGAACATGAAGAAAGGCTGTGCCTGCAGTTAGGACTCACGCCCTTCATTTTTGAAGTCATTCACGTGTGAGCCCTGGAACTGTGTCAGATCCTTCTTGTCCAACATGTTAATTACGATCTCTTGGATGTTAGTAAACTAGTTGTTTATGTCTTCAGGGTTGTTGAGCCGGTCAAGGAACTGTCGGTTGAGTTCGTTGTACAAGACCTTTGCCAGCTGGTCATTTCCGACTGCAATCTTCGTGTTTATCATGAAAATGCCCTTAAACACTTTCACCAAGTCTTTGATTGAGAAAATCTATTACTCCTTGCCCTTTTAGGGTTTGAACTACGTCTCCATCATACGCAGGGAAGCTACAGCTGCTTTTGCCACTGATTCAACATACTTCGTATCTTCTATCTTCTTTATCTTTTCTATGATAGTGAAATTGAAAGCCTGGTGTTACTGCTAGTCTTCTACTGGGTGCATCTAGAACTTCAAGAATTTGTTAGAGAATCTGCCATCCATTTTCTCTTTTCCGAAAAATTTATTGTTGGAAATGCAGATAAGTGGGTTTTTCTCCACTACATGCCATTTTAGTGTGTTTTTATCTTACCATCCGTTGTGTTCTATGTACCACCGGAAGAATTCGTCAGTTCCGCGAACGTTGAACTCATCTTTGCATGGCATATTTATGTCATCAATAATAAACGCCATCCTGTTGTTGGCATCAAAGTTTACTATCTTCTTACCCATCTTAGCATACATTGAATTTATTTAGGTATGTAGTTTATTACATGTGAACGTGTACTGAAGTTTAAGTTAATTGTTTTGATAAGTTTCGTTAAGCAACTCTAAGCTCTTGTTGATTGTTAACGTTTTAGCATTGCAATGTGGTCCCACAACTAGAAGATTGTTTTATTACATACAGTATTTGTTGACCTAGTTATCAATCAATAGGTTATTATCAAACAATACATTAGCTGTCTTGTTCTTGTTAAGAGCTAAGTTTACAAAGTGAATTAGTTACTAAGTATTGAGTGTGGGAAGCAGCACATCACTCAAGTTAGTGAAATTGTGCAAGAATGCTTCAGTAGTAATATTATCTATTTTTCTGAATTCATTTTTGCTATCAAAAATCATCCAGTCCTAAATACTAGCATTTCCAGTTGTACCAGCGGGGAAAATATCTTTGATTCCTCTTATTTAACTTTCGAATCTCTTTCTGTCGGTTATGACGAGTCCAAGAGATTTAACAATACTAAGCTACAAATGTTTCTCTAAATTATTATTGAATTTGTGTTGGTCTTCTTGCAGATCAACATTTGTATCAAAGTCGATATTGTTGCGAGATGACTCCATAAAGAACTAAATTAAGTTGTGCATGAATTCAGACTTGTTGATACTGATACCAAATTTGAACACATCTTCTTTTATGTCCCAATCTTCCAGGATTTTGCTGAGACAATTCTTGTAGAAGTTCTGTAGCTGCTCCTCTATTTACGCATTTTTGAAGAATAAAGTGAAATTATTCTAAACGTTGATGATTTAGTCATTATTGAGTGAGAAGTTCACAATTCCTAAACGACTAACTGTACTTGCAGTGACATTAGTGAGATCACTCGTTTCAAACAGCAACCTCATATTGCTATTGATTTTGATTCTGTCACTGTTTGCCAGAGTGAGTGTCTGGGTGTCGTCTAGAACTGTATTTAGACTCTCAAACCATTTGGGGTCGATAGGTCCATCAAACATAATCCACTTGAATAGTTTTTGTTCCAAATCGTATAGGTTTTTGTTCAATTCTGCATCACCAAAACTTATTTTCTTCCCAAACTTCCTGAATATATATCCGAATATTCCTTCTTGCCAGCTATCACGTACATATGAACCCTAGATCTCATCAACTGTGTAAATCTTTGGGTTGATTGTATTCAAATCTACAACTCCATCTCTTAAGACTTTCTGATGGATTGTACTCAAAATTTGTCTGAATAAATTGGAATTGTCATTCTTAAGCACTGATTTACGTTCATCTTCCCTAACAATTTTCTCATCGTTGAAATTTTTATAAATTGCATTAAACTCGGAAACATTCTTGTTATTTATGACGTTCTTAACAACTTTGAGTGTTTTTGACTTCCCTGTGAATGTCTCCCCTACAAGCACAACCCCTGTTCTGAGTTCAAGCTAGTTCATAAGTTCAATCGCTTTGTTCTCCAAGTAAGGACTGTTCTTTATGCCCACCTTCTCAAACTCTTCCCTGATTGCAGAGCTGTACAAGACTTTTGACTCAATCTCAGACTGGTCATAACGTTGAGTGATATCTAGTGAAAATGATGACTGCACTACTTTATTTTAGACTTCAATATCAGCGCTCATCAGTGAAGGCTTAATTATTTGGTTTAATGCCTTCAGGATAATGTATTGGGAGTCCTTCTTCAGTGAATCTTTCTCGGAATTATTCTTCAGTAAATCTTTCTCTTCATGTTTAGGGTCACTCCTCTGTTTATGGAGGAGATCCCTCATTTTAATTGAAGATTAGTTCAATACTTGCTTTATGCTACGTAATGTCAAGTCTTAATTTCCTTTGTCCAGCGTGCAAGCTAGAGTTTGGTAGAATGTTACAAGTTTTTTAGCGATTTCTTTTGGTTTGTCGAATTGTCCCAATTCCAGTACAGTTTCCGCTATTTTGAGAACATCAGGAGTTACTACTTTAACGTGTCTGAACAAACTTTTAATATTATCCGGCAGTTCTTACTTACCCTTTCCGCTGATGGATGGAACCATTGTTACGAACTAGGCGTGGTTCACTTTAGGGTTGCTGCCTTGAACTAGATTCTTTACATCTGAAAGTAATTTCCTCTTCTTCTCTTCAAACTCTACGAAACAGGTTGAAATGATGGAGAGATCTTTTGTGCTGATGCGGTTGAACTCGTCGAGAATCCCCTAGACTTGTGACTCCTAAATACCCAGAATAAAGGCGTAGATGAACTTCAAAGTTGCGTTTTCAGAACAGTTGAATACCACTGGCATCCTCCCGACCAGCCGAGAGAACTCTTTTATGGTTTCAGATTTGCCTGAGCCGGAATCTCCATATAGTCCCACTCCTTTAAATAACTTGAGAGCCATGCAGATGTTTAACCAGCATTTTTCTGTTAGAGGAGTAATAATCAACCGTTGGTAGATGCCTGTTTATTCAAAGCCTTATTTGATGGTGTAATTTTCATCCAGAACGTTTAATTTAATGTCGTTGTTGTCATCCTTCTTGAATTTAAACACTACCTGCTACTCATATGACTTGGTACTTGTAAAGTTAGCTTCACTTAAGTCCTGCACCCAGAGGAGTTTAGTAAGGATTTGGGTTGCTCTATATTTGAACTCAGGATCGTTTTTAACAATGTTCTTAAATTCTTTAATTGAATTTATAACCAACATGATTTTCTTGCTCTTAGTCGTTTTCTTTTTGGAGTCTTGCACCCATGTGTCTAGTTCTTCTCTAAAAGTGATCATTATGCCAAGCAGAATGATTTGGACTGGTTAATGGCGCATCCATTCTTTGAAAGTTTCGTTTAGGTTGCTGCCTTTGTTGCCACCTTCTATTTTATTCTCAATGTTGGCCTTTTGTTCCCCTTATTTGCTCATGAACGCAGTCAATTTACTTTGTAGATTACGTTTGATTGTGTCCTCAAGTTTCTTCAACCATATTTCAACATTTTGTTCTTTTTTAAGTTCAACAATGTCTTTCTCGAAGTGAAGTTCCTCTACTTCGTTCCCAACTTGAGAAGTCACCCCTTGGACTTTCTTTTTGTTTTGCTCCTCTGAGATCTTCATGCGGTCAATGCCATTAAAAAGTTTGTTGATGTACTTCTGGATTTGCTTAGGGTTCTACGTATTCCCGATTATCCTTAATAGATCTTAATCTGAAACGAATTAGAACCTGTGGAACTGACCCTTAATTTTGTTGAGGTAGTCTTCCACCTTTTTTAGGCGCTCTTCGAATTTAATATCTAGTTTAGCAAGCTCTTTGGCTAATTCAGGGTTGGAAAGCCCTTCTTCCACAGAACTCTTGTTTTTGATGCGTTCAACACATTTGTTGAAGTCTCTTTCTTAGTTACGGAATGGTCCTTGAATTGTGTTCAACACTTAGTGAGAATCTTGCACCAATGAGAATGCTTCTTTCAAACTGAATTACTTCTTTTGCACCATCAGCAAGAACTCAAATGAGTCTATAATGTTAGTGAGTTTTTTCTCCCAAATTTCAATGTCTTTCAGGAAGAACTGTTGCTAGCCGGATACTTTCTAGGTTGCTAACTGCTCAGTGTGTCTGTTGAATACCTCTTCTAGTTCCTGAGTCTTTGAGATTTTGGTGATGCGCATGTCAGATTTATCAGACTTTGGATCTGCTTTCTCCAGATTTAGTTGAATCCCCTGCCACCTGAGTCTGATCGATTCTATTCCATCTTCTATGTCTTTCTCGTGGTCGGCTTTCTTGCTGATATCTTTTATTTTCTGGTCGTTAGCAATGAGTTCAGGCCGAGAGAGTAACTCGAAATTGAAGTCAGCGTTGGAGGGAGATAAGAAAGTCATGTTGGTAATGGACTCCTTGAGCTGCTGCCAGTGGCGTTCTCGCATGGCTGGATTCTTTAAGTCGCTAATAATAGGGATCGTCTTCTCAAAATTGATTGACAAGTCATTAAGCAAAAGGAACAGCTCACTTGATTTCATGGACTCTGTTTAATTGGAAAGTTTCTGTTTGAAGTTGGTGTGCACACTTCTCAGGTGCTCAATCTGAATTTGGTTCTAATGACTCTTGTAGAGTTCACGCAGCAACTTGTCCCACTCAATTTTGATGTTCCAGATTTCTTCTAGAGTCTGCATGTTGTTCTCGACCTAGGAGAGGTCAGAGTGGATGGTCTACAAATTGCGTTACTTGATTTCGAACATCTCCACTCCAAACTAGATGTTGTTCTTCTCGTACTCCCGGTGTTCCTGGACTTCCTTCTTGATATTCATGATTTTCTCCATAGCGATGTCATAGGTTAGTTCCTTGTTGTCTGGTTTGGATGTATCCCAGTTGTTCTTAAATTCGGTGATCTGATTCTGTTTGGTGAGCAATTGCTTAGAGAATTCATCGTTACACTTATTCTTCTTTTCTTCAATTTAGTTTCTGTTCAGCTCTATTTGCTTCTCTAAGTTTTCTTTAGTGTCCTCAATGCTCAACCAACCTTCTTGAACTGTCTCGGGCAACTTTATTTCAGCGTCTTTCTTGCTCAGGAATTCTTAAGCATTTTTTACAAAGGTAAAGTTTTCTTACAACTCCACATACTCTTGCTTCTTCTTGATAAGCTGTTTGTGCATGATTTCCTTTTCCTTGAGATTCTTGAGGTCAGCTATACTCTCTATGTTCCGCACTCCAGCTTCTTTGAATGCTTTGTAGAGACCTCCAATCCCATCAATGTGGCTCTTGAATTTTTCTCGGATAAGATCTTTAATATTGCTCCGAATGACAGATGCTTCTTTCAGCAGACTGTCCTTGAGTTCAGTGTTGTTGATTTCGATGAACAGAACTTTGTCAATGGACTCTATTTCTCCAAAGTCTTTGAGAATTGTCTCCACTTGGTTCTCCTAACTCAAGAGGTCCTGTTATTTCTCATTTTTGAGTATTTCTTTCTTGGGGGTTTTCCCTATTTCTTTGTCGTCTTTTGAGAATTTGAATTTATTCTACTTGTCTTTGAAACTGATGTTGATTTTATTGTCTCTGAGTTGTTGCACATTCTTGGTGAAGAGGTTAGAGACCTTTGTGATTTCCTCGTTGATTTTGTCTAAAGTGCTCTTCTGAGTGTCATCTATGTTCTTAATCTTAAAGAAGTGTTTCTGGTCTTTGCATGGCTCAAAGGTAAGTTCAGAGTCTGAGGAAAGTGTAGCACAATTCTCCTGGAAGTTTGTGACAGTGTTCATAATGGTCTCCAGGTCCTTGCGCACAACGTTGATGTCGGGTCTGAAGTCTATCAACAGCTCCTCTGACTTCCACTAGGTGCTAATCTGTATGAACACCTTGGGTTCCTTCTTGTTCTTGTCCCCCTTGACGGCTTTCTTCAGCTCGTCCATACTCTTGCTCATGGAGTTGACGATGGCACTCAACAGGTCGTTGTCCATGTTCTTAATCTAGTTCAGCCATTCTTCCCTAATCTTGCGGGTCTGGTCATCCTTGATTTCGTCCTTACTCTTGTTGATCTTGTCCAAAAGGTCAGAGACTACCTTGAGAGTCTCCTAGTTCTCCAGAATCAGTTTCTTGATTTCACTGCGGGAATTGTTCAGTTCCTTGATGATGTTTTCCCAGTTATCACGTTGGATCTTCTTGAATTGCATGGAATCAAATGCTTTTTTGTTGTCGAGTTTGATGAGGTCAAACTCGCTTATTGTGACCATTATTTCTTTGATTTTGTGGTTATTGTTTTTGTAGATGCGTATCACATCTTTGATTTTGATTCCATAGTCTTTAAACTTCTCGATGAAGTTATTCTTGATGTCTTTGTACTGGTTGTTCCACTTAAGGTCGTTACGGGCTGGTTGAAGTTTATTTTGTAGTTGTTGCATGACTTGGCTGAAGATACCCTTGTTTTTGTCGTTATCTACTTCAGACACTATATCATTTTAGAGGTCGATTATCTGTCCCACACTTTCCTTTTTGAGAGAAATTTCTTGTTTAATATCTTAAATCAAAGAGGCCATGTTAGGCAAAGAGAATTCCCCGAACCGTTTCCATTGAATAGTCTCTCCGAGGAATCGCATGATTGTCCCATCGAAAGTACTCTTGATCTTTATACCTTCTTCCACTTTGAAATTGTTGAATTTGTCGATTATTTCCTCATTGTCAATGATTCTCCTCTCCATCTTGTTCTTGTAGTTGTCACCTAAGAGTTGCTGTTCCAAGTCAACCTTCCAGGTGTCAAAGTTGTTCTTGATGTCATTTTTGATAGTGCTCATGTAGTCTTCAATCTCTCGCACTAGATCTCCCTGCACGTTTTTTTCTTCAAATTCGGGGCAGTGGAACTTTATGATTTCCTGTATGTCATTAAGTTCGTCTCTCTGGATTTTCAGGCGGTGGAATAGTGAGTTGGAACACAAGGCCTTCCCGCTTCTGCTGGGACACTAGAGAGGGATACGCAGTTTCTTCATTCCACCGTCTTTGTCCTTGTTGCTACTCATGTTCTTGTCAAAGAGATTTTTGACAATTTCAAAGTCATTCGACACAATGTTCTATATTTTTTCTTACACTTTTGTCTTGAGATGGTCTTTTATCGATTTCCGTTTAGAGATGTTGAAGAAATTGTTGATTAGGAATGTACATTCCTTGACTGACTTCTGGTTTACGAAAGCTGAATCAATAATGTTGCATATTTTCTTTTCCATATCCTTGATGGCGTGTCTGAACTTGTCAAAGTCATCGTGCCAGTTAGTGGCGTGTGTGTTGAGGATGTCATCCTTCTTCTTGCGTACTTCCTCCAAGTATACCTAGAAGTCTTTCTTGATTTCGTCAAAGTTTTTCTTGATTTCCTCCCCAGGGGCACCCCCGAATCGGGGTTAGTCTTTAATTATGAACTGTGAAATACACACACAAATCTCCTGCAGGTTGTTGCAACGTCCCTTGAAGTTCTTCATCTGTGCAAACATGTCATTCTCGGATTTAGTCAGGTACTCCCAGTCCAGTTCTTCAGGGGGGACATCCCTGTACTTTTCTTGCAGGGTGTTTGCTTCATTGAACTGTTTCACCATCTCTTTGGTCTTGGAGAAGATTGTCTTGAAGTCGTCCAAGATTTTGATGGAGTTTTCAACCACATTCTCGCATTCCTAGTAGTTGCCTTCAAACATTTGGTCGATATGCTCCTTTATTACCAGTTTACACTTGTTCTCAAGTGAGTCTGCAAACTTCTTCATGATTTCCTTCAGATTCTTGTGTTTACGCTAGTGTTCAGGGGACACCCACCACATCACCCAAATTTTCTGGAACAGTTTGGGGATCAAATGCACGATTTCTTTGATTGAACTTTTGTTCATCTCCTCTGTCAGCGCAATTATGCAACTGAGAGCATTGTTCACCTCCAGTGCTTCTTTAGACTTGATTACCAACTCTGCCTTACGTTTGTCGAAGTTTTCAATATAAAGAGTCTTCTTCTTGCTCTTCATGATTTCATAGATTTTGATGAGGTCCTTATTGTCTAATTGAGATATTAGAGAGGCTAGGTTGGCCTTACGTTTATCCCAAAACTTAATCTCTTGTTCTATCCCAGAGATACTGCTATTGGCGTTCTCCTTATTTTCCCAGTTGAGTTCATTGTTGATTTGGTTAATCCACACTGTCATCACAGTCTCTAAGCGCTGTTCCAGGTCTTTATCCATTAGGGACTCAGTCAAATTCTCTTTGGGAATCTACAGTTTAGTCTGACCTTTACGGGCAAAACACATTTCTGTAGTGGTGCTCATGAACTTGTAGAGCTAGAGGAGGAAGTCACGTTTGTCATCACTCTCCAGTGAGTTCAAGGCGCTGAATGTAGGAGTGTACTCACTCATCAGCCTCTCAATGTCAAGGAAGTCTTTAGTAGTGTTGACGAATAGCACCATCTTCTCCAGTCCTTCCTGGCTGAAGTCAACCAGCGTGCCTTCCTTCTTGAGCACAATCAAGTTAGGCCTCTCATGCACTTCATTTGACACGGTTTACTCTAACATCCTCCCTTCCCTCTTGATAAACCCAATCACCTTTTCCTTAGTTTGTGTCAGTGATTTGGACACTAGCTTGATCACTTCTACAAGGGAGTGGTCGTCAGAGTCCTAAATATAGTCCTCTATCTTGGTTTTGAGCTAGTCGTTCAACTTGTTTTCAGGGGACACTATCTTCAGTTTTTGTTCTTCTTCCTGCTTGATTATTTCCTGTTCTAGCAGGTCTTCAGGTTGATGTTCTTGTTGTTCTTGTTGATCTTCTTCTCCTTCTTGATTTTGAGGTTGTTCTACTTGTTCTTGGTTGTCGATTGGTTGTTCTTGATTGTCGATTTGTTGTTCTTGTGTAGGTTCATTATTTTGTTCATTATTTTGTTCATTTTGTAGTTCATTATTTTGAAGTACTTCTTGATCATTATTTTCGTCGATGTTTG
>Ga0138275_1019932_pt1 | contig 14851 bp, 1 predicted proteins | sample M_130207_X_mt_FD_106907 | JGI IMG/M metagenome (GOLD analysis project Ga0138275, IMG submission 106907) | Freshwater microbial communities from Lake Montjoie, Canada - M_130207_X_mt (Metagenome Metatranscriptome) | ecosystem: Environmental > Aquatic > Freshwater > Lake | place: Canada: Quebec... | reverse complement strand
GATGATAATGGCCAGCTTTATTATAAGTAGTTAATTGAAGGGAGCATCTTCAGGTGGAACTTTGGCGAATGTAATCTTGTCACATGAATAATTAGAAACCGGCGTAGAATACTATTATTTAATAATTAAATTAAAATCACTTACGTTATTATTGTATAATGTAACTTGACAGCAGCAATCAGGTCGCAAATGATATAATCTAGAGTACAGTGAACACACAACGCTGCCTGTCTTTGTCTCATGGACGAGAATCGGGCAGATGTGTAGTAAAGTAGATGACTCCAAATTGATCCTTCATTTTTCAGCGGGAGCACTTTTTAAATAAAAAATCCAATCGGTACCAGCTGCAATTCCAGTAGTACAAACAACACAGAGTTTACAAGTGGCAGCGACGTCGTCACGTGCATTATCGTTCTTATAAGAAATGGATATTTCCTTTTCATCCTTTGCCTTGAAAGTTTCATGAGGCTTAACGGAGAAAGATGGGTTGTCACAAGTAAAAGAAAACGTTTCAGATGTATTGAAGACATTCTTGAAAGGCAACTTCAAACGTTCACCCATTCTGACTGTGTGTGGACCAGAAGGTTTTGGCGCTAAACACTGGCCAGACAATGGGACAAGATATTCGCCTCCAACAGGTGAGGATACAATCATGGTACAACGGGCATCACCAAGACGTACAGGTTCGTAAGTTACATCGAAGCCAACGTCGATACCTTGCTTCGAGGTAAGAACAGATGTGGGTGGAGTTTGTAAAGCGGACGGCGCGGAAAACTCCAATGCCGTTCCTTTTTCGGGAGACTCAAAGGCGATTGTATAATCCGCACGAACCGGGATAAAGTTCTTGAAACTAAAGCGGCGGACTACTTTTTCGCCAAGAGTAATCTTGTAGCGCTCTAGCGGCATCAGTGGGGCTGGTAAGCCGGTCAGGATCAAATCGTACTGGAACAAGCCCAGTTCACTTGAAACAAAAGTCAAGCGCACATTAAACTCCCGTGCGCGAACAGGAAGAAACTCAAACTGGAACGAAAAATTTTTTGTCTGCCCAGGGACGCGGTGACTAGAATTGCACTGAATCTCCGTGCAAACCGTATTTGTCGTTTTGGATCCCTCGACTACATACTTTTCAACATTAAATGACACCGCCGAGTTTAAAGGATTTTCTAGGAAGATGGTATGTGAGGTCGATTGGCGGATTATGCTCGTCAAGTGCACCGTGTCCATAGTACCGGGGGCAGTCGATTTAAATATACACTCAAAAGAGATGAACTCCAGCGTAGCCTCGTTGCGAAACACAACCTCCACAGTAGCGGTCGCTTCTTTGTATGCATAGAACTGGACCTGAAAGGCTTTCGTTGTACTCCCAGGAAGATCAAAGTACTCCAACCCTTTGATCACTGTCGAGGGATCAACTTTGATACGATTAATGGTTACTTTAAAGCGTTGGGGTCGTTTGAGCCAATTAGTCACATTCAAGGTCTCCGTGTAGGCCAATTTACAAGGCACTTCACGGAGGGGGTTCACAATTGGCTTAGGCGGCAAAGAGGTTCCAATCAAGTTATAGAGCAAGGCATTTCCATCTGGCAGAGGAATGAATAAAGTCTCTGTATGGAGTTTAGAATCCAGAGAATTGGTTTGTTTGCCAGAAGAACCACCTTGGGTCATGACCAATGGGTGATACTTAATCTCAAAGGGTGCAGAAGAACCGGCTTCCACGACAAACGTTTCACTACCACTTGCACTCGAAAAATGTTCACTCTCAAAGATGGGTTTCAAAATCCAAGTTGACGACGACTTATTATCAATCGTCACCTTTTGAAAAGCATCATGGCGCACCGTCGTAGAGAATATAACGGAGTCCTTCTCGGGAAATTGAGAGACGCTGCTTCCGGTCATGTCCAGCAGCAACGGGCTGCTGCCTTCAATGGCACATTGAATACATTCAAAACGAACATCAGATTTAGCTACTTTGGGATGAAAGGTAACACTCAAAGATACTTCATGTCCCGGTGAGATATAGCCTTCAGTGGGAAAAAGAGTGAACCAGTTACTTAATTTTTCGCCCTTATCGACACGGTCTAGTTTCCATCGGAAATGGGCACCAATATCCCCGGTGTTGGTCATTAAAACCCGCCGTTGCGTAGTCGAGTTAACGGACACAGTCCCAAAAGGCAACTGAGACACATCGAGCTCAAGCTGGACCGCTTGACAGCAGCCGGTAATGTTCAGCAACGGTTCGATTTGACTTAAGCAGCGCACAGATATTTCTTCAGTAAAAGATTCAATACGACCTTCTGGTGTAAATTTAACGGATATTGGGCAGCTAGATTTCGGGGCTAAAGTAGTTAGTTCGCCTGGGCGGATACTGATGCAATGGTCTATCAACGATGCGACGTCAGCTTGCAGGATAAAAGACACTGGTAGCACACTACGGTTAACAAGGGTAACAGTTCTTTCTAAGTTCGTGCCCATGGCCAAAGCACCAAAGGCCACAACTCGGTCCGCTGGCTTTTCCAACTGCAGACGCAAAACAACGGCGGTCCCTGATACTTTGACGGGTAATATTGACCGGGAGTTGATTTCAAAATCCACTTTTGCTTCAAAAGAACCTACTGCGCGTGGACTGAATACAAAGAGTGCATCAATTTTTGCACCTGGTGCCAACAGCATGGATAACTGTGACGCTTCTGCTTTCACCATTTCCTTTGTCGTCGGGGATGCAGGTGCCCGTGAGGTCTTAGAGCTCATGAGAGTCACTTGTAGATTCGCAGTCTTAGCATATAAGCAACGTAAGCTCACGGCTTCTTTATCGGAATTTGTAATGGTCACGGTGCGCTCGTAGAAAGACATTTCAGGATTAACAACAAAGACCTTGTCATATTCCACATGCGTGACAGAGGCTGCCACTAAAGGCTCTACACATACAGCAGATAAACTGAGCTGATAAACAGGACCTAGCTCAACATGGCAAGTTGCAATTATATCGATCAAGTTGATGGGGCTCTCCGACATGAAACTCAAGAGACATGACAGTTTCGAACCTGGCATCACGGTCCCTTTCGATGGTTCGATGGAAATACATTTCTTGGACGTCGTCGCAATCAACTTCCACTCAAACACGAGTGGCACAGAGCCATGGTTGATAACCAACAAATTCCGCAAAATCTTGTCATACACATAGGTGGAGCCCATATCTAACTTCGTTACAGAGCCCACAGGCACAAAATTTCCAGAATCGTCAATTGCAAGACGGCAAGCGACCTGGAAAACATTGCACTGGATGCGCAGCGAAAGAGGTACGGCTTTACGTTTGATAGTGCATGGAAGTACGAGGTCGTAAAGTTGTGCAATAGAAGGTACAAAGGTTACGTTGATTGTGATGCGACTATTGGGGCCTACTTTACCAGATTGTGGCTCGATTTTCAAAACAGCAGCCAGATTTATGTTGTTAATATGCTGCTCGTCGAAGGAAAATAAGAAAAGCTCTGCTTCTTCATTGATCAAATCTATTTGAGTGACCTGCGGGAGAGTCGCTGCTGCGATGCCAAAGTTCAAAGTTGACTTCGACAAATTTAACCTCGGTTCTCGTGTTCGGCCAATAAGCTCCACTGGAAACGAGAGCTTATGCTCATTAATTATTAAGTTCCAAAAATTTTCCACGCTTTTAGTGGAATCAGGTAAGAACTCGAAAGCCATTTCAAATTTCGTCCCAGCGGGAATGATGCCCGAGGGAGTCAAACAGCGAAAAAATTCCGGTGAAACTTTCCCGCTGATGGGTACAGTGGACTTCATTTCCACCCACTTAAAGGTGTAGTCTGAGGTCATCGGATTCACAACTAAAATTTTCTTGGTAACAGAAGCCCCAAGACCACACGCCACAAACTCCAACGCATTGTTTTGATTGGTTCCATTGTGTTTACTGTCGCCACCCAGATCCAAATGGCACAGCGGTCGAACACTACTACCGTTAAGCTTCACAGCGGTTGCCTGAAGCGCCGTTGGAGCACCATTGGCAACACGACACCACAATGTCGCATCAAACTCACGGACATCTTTAGGCATGAACAGGACTTTTATTTCGATAATGTTTCCAGGTGGTATGGAACCTGTGGTCGGTGAAACGATGAATGGCAATGCGCCACGCACGGGAATAAGATTATCATCGGCAATTTCAAAGTTGAAATCTAATTGGACTTTCCCGGTGTTGGTTAATACCAACGGGAAAGCGCGAGACTGCAACAAGCTGGTTTCACTAAAGAGGATTTCAGCAACGCTCAATTCATACGAAGTAAAGTCGCACACACCTTGAACTTTAACAGGTACATTTCGTTCAATGGGAGAGGTTACTACATGCACGGGCTCAGGTACAGGCTCCTCGATACAGATGCGAAGCAACCGACCATTATCACTTTCTTTGACGTCCCACCGTACAGTTTTCAATATGTTATTCCAGGGCCCAACACTACTACTATTATCCACTTCTAATTTAATTTTTGAGAGGTTAATTTGGAAAGAAACGTTATCTAGAATCAAAGGGGCGGCACTGGAAAACACCACCGAGACGGCAGCATGCAAATTTGGTAAGATGTGCCCTGTTGATGGTGTGAACGTGAAGTTGGGAGTGGGAGGTATTTCAAAACGAGCGATGTCAGTTGCGTGATTGATGATGGAGAACTGCACTGTTTTGGAAGCACCTACGGCCACATCGTTGAAGCAGATACGTTCTTCGGCGTCCAGACCTTCAATGGACACTTCATCAACGTAGCCATCACCCTGTGCATCGATATAATTCATCTCGAAATCATTATCAACGATTTGAAGACGCATCTGCCCAGTAAATGCACGGGATTCGTTAGGAGAAAACTTCACTTTGAAGACAAATGTTGACATTGGCTGGATTTCCACAACCTCAGCGGGAGAGATCTGAAAGATTTTAGTTTCGTCTTGGATAACATTCGAGCCCTCCACGATTACATCTTCCGTGATACCAACCGTTGGAAGACCTTGGTTGCCTGCACTAGTAACCGTTATATTTTTACGCGGTGAATCTTTGCTTGCTATCGGTTTACTCGCTGGGATCGCGATAGTTTTCGCATGTAAATCCGTCGAGGCACGTCTAAAAGGCGCTGCCTTTCCCACATGAATCGGGGTAGGTGGCGCTTGAGATGTGCTGGGCCGGAAACCGCCTTTCACAGCAGCCGAGACCGGGCGACTACCTTGGCCTTTACGTTCATGTTGGGCAATGAGAATCAACGAGGCCTTTGCGACAACAGGAGATGTATTCCGAACTTCAACAATGGCGATTCCTGAGTGGTTCAGCAGCGTACGACGAAAGTGTAACATGTGTATTCCATTGGCAGATTTGGCGGCGGGCTTCACAATCGCGACTTGGGGCAAAATACCATCAGCGCGGATGTCAAAGGCCAATGGCTTAAGATCAGAGCTGTTCTGGGAGGAGTCTTCCACACTTATATCCAGCGTTGCATAACAGGACTGAATGGAATTCGGAGCAAACTCCACGATGACGATACGATGTTCGTGGGATGGGATTGAGACGGCATTAACATCTAAGCGGAAACATTCTGACAAGGTTATGGTTGTTGGTTTTCCGCGGCTGTTGGCACCCACCACAGCGGCCGTGGGATCGCGGCCCCGCAAGTTCACAGATACCTCGCAAGTTACCTTGGTAGGGTTGGAAATGCGCAATTTCATTGAGGCAGCGTACCCAACAATCACTGGCCCGAAATAAAACTCCATATCTTCAATGGAAAAAGTTGGGACAACCACATCTGTGGTCACATCAAAGCGTGGCACTACTACATGCTCGCAAAAGAGAGTGGAAAAATCTCGGTTGATCGCGGGAACACAGCCCTCGATTGCTAATGCGTAGCTGATGCCCTTTGGATTGTCATCCTTTTGACGCTCATCAATATCGAAGAGCAGACAGCGCTCGTCTTTCCCAACAATCTGGGGATCAGCATCAACCGTGATTTTGAAAATGCCAGGCGTAGTACCATCCGCATTGCGGCAGGGCACGGTGCCCCCCATAGGCGAAATCGTAAAGCAACCGAGGGTTACCTTTTTCTCAAAGTTGTTACGCAATTGTGGGTTGTTAGACGTAGGCTCCTTTGGAACAGCAGCCGAGTTGCTTTCTAACGAAGGTGTTGAGATGTTACTACGCTGAGAGGAAATACCAACTAAGGTAGTTAATGCCCCTAAAATGCTCTTACGGCTGCTGCGTTTGCCAAGAGTTGTTTGACCACGTGCGATGGCAAACTTAAAATCAAAGTCGCCGTGGTTTTCAATGATAATTTCGCGCTTCAGATTCTGTTGCTGTTTATCCCCAAGCGTCACGGCCCCAAAATTTACACCACGAGCAGGCACCAACGCATATTTGCTGTAGACAGCTTTCACACTAAAATTTATTGGTAGTTCGGCAATTATTTCTCTGTGATCACCTTCCCCAGAACTCACCTCGCATTTAATCAAAGGAATATTCTGTAAATTTAATTCTTGGCGGGTGCGGAAAGTGAATTTCACAGTCGCAGACTTGTCCGAGGGCTGCAACGAGGCTTGCGATGGGGTGATGACCAGAGATTCCTCATGGAAATCTGGAATGCGTTGACGTGCTAACACCTTATCAATGGTAAATTTGTAAAAGAACTCATATTTACCCTTGTTTTTCAATGTGCACATCACGAATTTATCATGAAACACTTGCATGGTGTCAAAATCAAGTCCGCCAGCCCCACCCTTGGGAAAGATCACATCGAGAAGCACATCATACGCTTCGGCCAAGACCGAGATGGTGTGTGTCGGTAAGGTTCCTACGATGCCCTCTGCATCAGAAATATCGAGGCGGATAAATTTCTTAACAGTCATGGCCTTCAGCGCTCGAAAGGTTAAAGTGATAGTGAAATCCCCCAAAGGCTCAATAACGCCCGAGGTGCTGCCAGCAGAAAATTCTTCGCCAAGGCCTTCAACACCGACCAAGGTCCAACTGACAGGCAGTTTGGTTTTATTCTTCAGGCCCAACGTGCGAGTATCCCGTTTGTGCAACAGCACTCGGTCAAAGGATAAGGTAGTGCGATCCAGCTCTAAAGCCGGCGAGTCGCCCTCGGCACTGATATTAAAAACCATGGGTTCAGGGTTGTCTTTTACGCAAATGATCAACCGATCTTTAAATTCTTTGACCTCCTTCGGATATGCCCAAACTCGCAGAACTTGATCCGAGCCCGCGGGAATGGTGCAATTAAAAGGTTCTAAGGTAAATGTTCCGAAATTAACATCGTTCTCAAAGCAGGCAACGACCGATATGTCAGTCAGACTGGGATTGGACATGGTAAATTTAATAACATTGGTTTCAAAAACATCTGTTTTAAACTGATCCCTAGATTTGCCACACAGGATAGGACCAAAATCCACCACATTGTTCTTCAGGTTATATCCCCGCTCGATCACGATCCCATTGCCTTTCGGTTTGGACTGATAGAGAGGACCAAAAATCACTTTGGGGTTGCGAATAATGGTCGGGAAATCACAAATTCCTCGAAAAAAGATCGTGTAGCGGCGTAAGCTACCCAAAGTTTCAAAGCTCAGCGTCTGGTTAACTTGCCCGATGTTTGAAGTTTGGAATCGCACATGTAGCTTGACTTCACCGCCCGCCGGGATCACCCATCGACAGTTCTTCAAGAGCCCATCACCCAAGACGAGACTATTGGCATGGGAAGCAGGATCATCCACGGCAACCACCTCGGTAGCCTCATCGCCTTTTTTAATCAAAGATTTGCCTTTGACATCTTTGATTATTTTCGCAGACGGCGGGTGTGGTAAGGTGCCAATTTTCTCTTTATCCCGGCTGCCACCACGAGATTCTGATGGACGCTTGAATCTAGGATTGCCGATATCTTCTTTGATAGAGGCAACTTCAGAAGCAGCTGAAGCTGCGGCAGCCGCAAGAGCCAGAAAATATTCTTTGTCGATCAGCGTAAATGAAGGCATTAAAACCGGCAGGTCACGCAACCGCGGTCTGTGCACCACCGAATAGTCAACCGATATTGGAATAGAAGTGTCGACATACTGCAGCACACTCAATATGGCCGCCGGTGTCGGAATCAAAGAATTATGAAATAAACCCTCAAGTATTACCGCCAGCGCGGGGGTGGCGTCAACCACCAAATGTGTAATAGGTTTCTCCACTGTCATGCTATCCTCATCCGTAGAGAGTAACAACGTGTCGCTTTCCACCTGAAGGAGAGGCAGTGTTGTTTCCACTCTCGTCATGACGGTCGTCCGACCACCCGGCACCACAGTACTTTTACCACTACCTTTTGTAACGACCGCGTTCTTTTGGGCACGGGCTTCGACCACTGAGGCATACGAACCGGCTAATTTACCGGTGGCCCGATCCCAATGGTCTATGATAAGCTGAACTTCGGCTTCATATTCGTCCGCAACGTACTCCTCAACACACGATAAATCATCTTCCATGGCTTCTCCCAAGCCCAGCCGCGCATGCCCCGCCGAATGCGGTAACAATAAATGATTAATACCCGAATTAGAGCCAGCAGTGGCACTAATCCCAGATTTCCGGCCCATGCTAGGTGTCAGCAAATTGGGGCCCTTGTGGTCAGGGGCACCAGGTGATTTATCTTTGGAGGCAGCATTAGCATTCCGAATCTTGTTGCGTTTGGAGAATTTTGCGTTCTCTGCCTCAAGGCGAGATTCCTCCTCGACAATGCGGGCGGCTTCCTGTGCTTTCAAGTCCACATCACGTTTCAGTTTCAATTTTATGCTGAATTTATATTGTGCAAATTTGTGATCATATGCATCTTTCTCGGCCAAGGGCATGGCATCGTAAATGTCCTCGGCAATCGCGGTTGGCGCCACAGGCTCTAGCAGTGCATCAGTAGCTTCATGCTGCTGCAATCGATGCGCCAAAACAGAACGGTCGGTGACGGTAAGATGGAAAACGGCAAAATTCGCCCGGGAACCCAACACCAACAAGGATGCGGTCATTAGTACCGTTGGAACACAGTATTTACTGGTGATGCCATCGAGCATGAGCCCGTTCAACGCATCAGCTTGCAAGGCACGATTAGATAACACTTCGGCCACCAATTCGCTGGTCAGTGCCGCTAGAAAGTCCGCCGACGAGATATCCGCAATGCATGCTTCGCGCACCCGCAAGGCTAGCGAGCTTGGAGGGGTCACTGCCAGCAATTCTTCGATAAGTGAATCAAACTGGACAACAATACCGCCGTAGTTTTTCGCCAAGGCTGAAGCGAGTGCCCCTTTTCCGGAACCCACAGGCCCGTACACAATGCCGTTCATGCCGCCTCCATCACGCGCCGCCTTTTCACGCTTGGCAGTTATACCCAAATGGCGATCAACCGCTGCTTGAGCAGGAGAGACATCGCTAACAATGCCAACACTCGCCTGTGCCAATTTCGTTATAGCATCCCCAAAGACGTCGGTAGAGTTATAAAGGTTGCTGCTGCCTTCCATCGTTTTAGAGATTAATGATCCTCCCAAAAAGTTGAGGATTTCTGAAGGGAGGGCAGTACCAGGCAACCGCGGCGGAATCAGCATTCGGTTGTGGACATCGTAAAAATTCAACTGACTCAGTATCTTTTCTTCCGCTCGGTATTGCTGATCGAAATCTAACGAATAAACTTCCACTGTTTTAGATGACGGATTCGATATGGTGACATATGATTCCGCGCCCGGGAAACCAGGCAGCGTGGGCCCCATTGTTAACGACAGCGGAGTAAAAATAAGTTCAGCATCCACTCCAACTCCGTTCAGTAAGATTTCCGAGTAGTCGGCAATGCCTTTTACACTAAGGGCAACATGGGAAGAAAAAACTTGCGAGGCAATGGGGACAAAATTAAATTTCATGTCGATATACTCCCCAGGTAAAAGAGTCCCTGATGATGGAGAAATCTCAAAGCATCGGATCATAGCTTGACGCTCCGCTTCGGCGACAATCATTTTTTTGCTCATGCACGTAGTAACTTTCTTTTCTTTAAAAATGGACCACTCGACTTTGACCGCTTTCTTATTCGAGAGTCGGATGTACTTCACACTACACATCCCGCAATCGACATTGCCAAAATCGACCATATTACTGCTCAAATTGAGGGCTGGAACACAAACCAGCCCTTGTATCAGCAAGTCCACAAAAGGGCCACGCGTAACATCAATTACCACATTGCATTCGCACACTCCCAAAGGAAAAGACATGCGCTGAGTCGAACGAGCGGCCATTGTGAAGACCAAATCAATGCTCTCTCGCGAGGGTAACGCCGTCACTTTCTCTGGTTTCACAGTCAACCAGAAGGGTAATTTACCAACGGCAAAAGATATCGGCGTGTTGGAATCGTTGGTAAACGGCACTGTGCGAGAGACACTCTCCTCAAGCACAACAGAGCCGAAATGCAACATATAGGATGGTAGGTGAGGGCGTCGCTTGCGAGTGACATCGCTCATAGGCCGATGGACATCAACCATATGCGACAGCATGGCGTGTTCGATTGCCACATGGTCAATTGCTCGATTACGGTCTTCCTGGATCTCCGCACCACTGGATAAGTGTTGATCGGTTTCGACACACGTATTGAGATTTTCGGCTTTAGCCTCGCGGTCAAGTCCGACAGTTAAGCGCGGGAAAATAACACTTCCAGTTAACTTCAGGTGTTGCAATGGCGCATTTGCAATTTGAAATGAAATCTGTTCTTGGAAGGAATGTCGACCCTGGGAAGTAGTTTTTGACAACAATAACGGACAACCGGTAATACACATTTCTTGCTTCGAGGATGGATGAAGCACAAATGTCATCGGGTCAACTGTCAATGACAGCCATTTATTGTCAGAAGGTACAATAACGGTAACATGCAAGGGCACAAGTCCAGTGTTTGACAAGCTCGTTAATCGGGTGAGTATCTCATCATAAGGTACCTCGCCAAAAGAAACCGTTGAAGAATGAAAATGAAACTTCTCCTCAGAAGCCCGACCTTTCAGAGGCAAATAATAGCTGGAACCATCTTTCACCGCACAAACGGCGCTCGTATCGAGAATACTATTGGTAGCACCATGAAAGAACACCTCAGTGAGTTGAGACTGGCCCGGCTGAAGCAAGCCACGGATCGGAATGATATCGATCAGTTGACCCACGCTGATACCATGATTATTTTGGAGGGACCAGGTGAAGTCGACGGGGAGGTGACCATTATTGGTTAACTTGAGTTGATGATGAGCAATGGTGTTGTTCACAATGCAATCGAAATCAATCATGGGCGGATCGAGGATGATTGTGGGGAATGACACATGTGCGCGCACACTAATAATCTCCGTATGAGGGTGTTCCTTAAACTGTAAGCAAATTTGGCTAGTTTCGGTTCGGGTCGTTGAGTCATGGGATAAGTTTGGATCAAAGAATACAGACACACTGCCGGCTTCACCGGGTGCTAACACGCCGATAATATTGCTCACCAAAGTGAATGGCGGACGAGTCACTAAGATGGGTGTCAGGGACAGTGGCGAGACGTTTCTGATCGTAACGGTTTCCTTCATGACTGGAAAGGCGGCACTGGAAATTTTTGCTACCGAGAACATCACCGACGACGGGGTGGCCTCTACTAGTGGGCTGATAAAATTTGCGGACACTTGCATCCGAAAAAGAATTTCGGGCTTGGTGAAGTTGGCTTGGTTTTCACTTTTGCACAAAATAGTCTCCTCCATTCTTCCAATACTTGCGCACATGCCCCGCACTTCGATCTCACAGCTTTCACCAGGGGCAAGTGATAAACGCTCAGGGTAAATACCAAAAACTGAATATTGGGGATCCGGGGGGTTTGGGCAAGCAGGTGTGCGAACTTTTTTAAATGACCCGCCGTTCATGATGGTACAATGACCGGAGACCCCCGGCGGTGGTGAATCCAAGACAAACACAAGCTTTTGGGAGCGCCGGCCGCGGTTGGTCAGCTCGATACGACGATTGCACTCACGGTTGCTGAACATGTCCTTAAAATTCAACGAATCCAAAGGTTGATCAGACGCAATCATACTGCCAACTCCAATGGCAGACAAATCAACGCGCAACACTGAGCCACCAACACTAGTGATGAGTAGTTCATCATGGAAGCGAAGTGTGTCATCCAAACACGTGTGTACCACAAACTGGCCCGAAGTGCCAGGCTGCAGTACACCACTGCTGGGCTCAACAGTATAAACAGAGGGCGAGGACGCAAAGGTGAAGGTAAAATGCGCCGGGATCAGCGAGACATTGCTGATCGTAAGCGATCGAGGTTCGTCGCTCAGTAATGCCAGCTTCTGCCAATCCAGCCGATCAGGAACCACCGCGAGAACAGCGCCTTGGCCGATGGCGTTGAGCAGAATTCGAAGTGGATCCACAGGACTACCGGCAATAGTGACAATGATGGGGGCAGAGAAATCGCCAATCACTGAAAGCACGATGGTAACCGCAATCTTGAGTACACCACCAGCAGGTACCACACCGTTGACGGGGATAATGGTAACCATTGCGGCGTTAGAGCCCGGGATCGTACATTCATATTTGGCAGGCAGCTCCGAGAGGTTTTGCAACTCAAAGTGTTGCGTGTAGGGATGCAACGTGAAACATCGACCATAGATGAGACAATCGACGTTGATGGTCACTTCAGGGACAACACATTCAGCACTGACCGGTAAACACAGGAAATCGTTACCAGCCGCAGCCGCATCCAAAACCAAATTTAGCTCATATATTTGATGCTGCAACGGAGTAAAATCGAGACGGATCGCCAAACTGCTATTGGCGGGAAGGTTACCCAGCGCAGGAGTTAAACCAAAGTCGCCTTGTCCGTTGCCATTCATCCGCAACGCAAAGGCGACTGGTACCGGTCCCATATTGGTGAGATTCACCATTTGAGTAGACTTAAAACTGAACGCCGCCACTCCGAAATCAACCGCAGGCGCATCAAACTGCAGTCGCGGTCCCACTACTCGCCCAAAAACCCGCAAGCGCACGGGGTCAACCACATCATCGATCATCATCGTGATGTCTTCGTCAATTTCTCCCAAAATGGCGGCCCGGAAATTAATCTGGATCATCGCCGACTCACCCGCACCAATCGTGGCCGTAGTGGGAGTAAAGATTAAGCCCATCATGCCATTAGATTTAGGCGTCACCATAACATAACGAGCAGGAATATCGCATGTGTTACGCACTTGTAGCTGGTAAACGTGCTCGGAGCTAATGATCGTGGCACCGAGGTCGAGAGTGTCACACTGCAGCGCAAGTCGCGCACCCACACCATCGCCACGCAGTTTCAGAGGCAAGCGCGTCTCCCGGCCCGTAATGTCACAAAACAAAGTTTTGCTGTACGTAGTTTCTTGCGTTGGTCGGAAGGTCACAATCATTTCGGCCTCGGTATTTGGCCAAATGTCGCCCGAAATAGGTTCAATAGAGAATACATCATCGGCAGTAAGGCTGTCTCCTTGAACTTCCCATTGACCGCGCTTAAAGCTCCGAGTGAGCAGCGCAACATTATCGCGCATCGACGGGTCCGATTGTAAGAGCAGAGAAAATGCATCAACCTCTTCCGTTTGGTTACGTTGGAGATCAATCGTATTGTTGAGGCGTTGACGCTCCTCTTCAGCAGCTGTCGCGGTTGCTTTCCAATCGAAGTGCGTAGACACATCACTGCGGTTGAAGATACGCACGGAACGTTGACAGATTTTGGAGATTGATGTGGTATCAAGACGCAATGAGCTTTTCTCCAGACGAACATTGCCGTCTTCGGAGCTCCCTACGAGCTGGGAAATCACTTCTTCGCCGGTGCTGTAAGTTGTTTTCAGTTTGCCTGTTGCACTACCGACTTTTGCAGGGCAAAACCGCACATGAACTTGCATCGACTGCTGAGCCTCAAGTTGCGCGTTCAACGGCTCAATTGAGAAAGGATCCGATGCACTAAAGGCCACAATAGCTTTGCGGCTACCAATGTTCCGGACCAGCAACGTTTTGAGTTGGCTATGCTTCACGATAATGGTGGGGAATACAATGGTATCGGGCAGGTCCAGAACAGCACGCGCACCTATTGCGCGTACGGGGACCACAAATTTTTCACGGTCCGTGATGCACACTAGATCTTCCGAATAATCCTTGACATCATCCGGGGAGAACTGGATACGGAAAGTAACATCCATGCCAGGCGCAACCCGGCTCGATGATGCAGAAGCACCCAGGACTTTGAAGAACGGGGATTCGAACGGCTGAATCTTGATTTTACGTGTGATGCGGTCCAGATTACAAAACGTAATGGATGTCTCGTATGTTTCAAATGGTACATAGCACTGAAAGCGCACATCTGAAGGATATGGTTGGAACAACGGTTCGTTGATATCCAGTCCAGTATCTTTTTGCACATCTTCGGTGGACATGAGCTCCACAATGCGCGCGGGGCGCACTTCGGTAACTTGCTCAGCATAGCGTTGTGTATCAAGGGAAGTGATACGCAGCAACTCCGATGGTTTCAATTCGGCGCGCTCGATAGATCCTCGAGAAATTTTTGTTGTACGGCTCAATGTCTTCTGAAGAAAATTCGTCGAGTTGAGAGTATTGCTCGTCGAAGAACCCACACCGACACCACTGCCAGTTGGGGGTGCCTTAAGAGCACCAGGAGCTGTCTTCACATGTTGAGTTGCCGACATTTTACTGTTATGGTTTGAGACCAGGAATTAAACCGCGGTTCCAGCCTAAATCCCCTCCTTCAAATATCCAATCCACACATGTGATATGCGCAAGAGCGACAATGAGGGTTTGCCAATATTACTCTGCGCTCCTCAGAAT
>Ga0138275_1010087_pt1 | contig 14906 bp, 16 predicted proteins | sample M_130207_X_mt_FD_106907 | JGI IMG/M metagenome (GOLD analysis project Ga0138275, IMG submission 106907) | Freshwater microbial communities from Lake Montjoie, Canada - M_130207_X_mt (Metagenome Metatranscriptome) | ecosystem: Environmental > Aquatic > Freshwater > Lake | place: Canada: Quebec... | reverse complement strand
GTTATAAATGAAGGTTAAAATGGTATCATCTTCAACCACGAATGTTCTTGATGTACCTGAATATCTCAATGGCGGCCCATACCCTGTACCAGCATCTGACCTTCATTGAAATGATCACGTTTCCCATCTGCAAGAATGCGAGACCGAAAGTGAAAGCAATCAAGTCGAGTAGAATGATGAGTATGAGGTTGATTGCCCAGTTCATCATGTACGCGCTCGGGTAGAACGTGTTGAAGACAAGCACAACCACTGTCATCACGAAATACATCAGTAAACAAATGAAGTAACCTGTTGCGTGTCTCATCCCCATGAGGGCGTCGACCTCGGCGAAGGCCTTGTTGATCTTCTTCGATCGCACACCTGCAATCTTGCGTCTCACCTCCATTGGCATCCTGAAGATCAGTGCGACGGGGATTGTAATGACCCAGACGGCGAAAATGCAGAAGCATGAGACAAAGATGTACTGGAAGAGTGCCATATCTGGGAACACATAGCTCTCTACGTTGAAGGCGTAGATGAGAGTCAAGAAGGTGATGTGCAGGGCAGTGTAGAGGTACATCATGGCTAGTCTGACATGTCTTGGGGCGATCTTGCTTGTCTTTGCAATGAGTCCGATCCAGAGGTTGTTCTTAAGGGTCTCGTGGATGAAGTTCATTTTAGCGTTCGGGTTCTTCTCGTTGAATTTTAATGTCTACTTATAGAACCGTTCGGCTCTTTCGCTTAAGGTTCCGGGCACACCGAAGACCTTCCTTCGCGCTCGTTTCCTGTATTTTTTCTGATCTTCTTTCGACATTTGCTCATAAATCTTGATCTAAGGAGGTTGTATTTGCTTCTTGCTGAAGGTTGGAGCTGCCTTTCTTGATTGCTTCTGGATGTACTTCCCGTTTTAATTCAAGAAGTCTCTCACGATCAAATCTCTCACGACTTTCCAAATGTGTTGCTGCACATCGTCTTTAATCTCTGCGAGGTCGTCTCTATTCTGAGATTTAGTCATTTTATGCCTTTTCAAATCGTCCTATCCTGAGTAGTAAATGAGACTTGACAGGTACATGGCCCAGAACAAGGCGACAACAATGAAACCTGGGCCAATCATGAAGTCCACAAATGTTATCGGACTATGCTGCCAGAGTTTTGCAAGATTTGCAAAATAGACATCTAGCGGCCACCTCACGACATCTTCAAGTGCTATCACAGGTACTACTACACCGCTTGCTTTCACCGTACTGTTTGACACTAAGGGTGGAGCGTAGGACATTGTGGGTGTAAAGAAATGTAATGAGAATGAACTAAGATGAGAGCATTTACACTTAACGTGAAGATTGTCGATTGAATGGAAAGTACAACCATAAGAAGACCAATCCTAAATACTACTCTCCCAGTAGACACAAGTAAGGTTACTCAACTAAATCATCTTTTGTCTCAGTAGAACGTTCGAATACAACTGTGGTTTCAGCTTTAGGTACTGAGCTGCAAAAGCTGTCAGGTTTGCGTTCTCAGAAATGGGGAAAGCTGTCTGTATCATACTGCTTTCAGACAAGTTTTAAACCTTGACCTTATTTATTATGTTATAGGTTGACCCAACATTCTAGTTATACAACGAGACCTCGATAACGTTATTCGAAATACTCAAAGTATTGTTCAACTGATAAGGGTTCACAGAGTATTCAACAACCTCAGCAATATATTGTTGATTTATTGCCACGTTGTTACCAGCAAAGTTTGCTGGAGAAATCTGCACAAAACTTGTCTATGCCTTTGGTATATTGGTAGCAGGCATTGAAAGGATATCTTTTTATGAAGCTAGGATCTAGTTATATGAAACCATTCTTGTGGAGACTTTAATTTGAGTCTATGTAGATTTTAATCTATAAAGAGTTGCATTTTTGACCATGGCTACAAGTGCCATTGATGTATTCAAATTAGTTGCCACGTTTGCTTCTTTAGCCTACAAAGCAGTAAGGTTGCCTTATAACATTCTTCTTCTGGTAGAGTTGGAATGATTGCTGCTATTCCAACTTCCCGTCTAAGCGTTTAAGAATATGTCTCTGTCAATATATTCAAGCATGTTAGAAACTATAGCTAGTGAGAGACTCACGTCACTGTTATCTTTGCTATTGACATTTTAAGCGAGATTTCCTACTTGGTATTGTACTATTTGCATGATAGAGTCTATAATGTCATCATTTATGAGATCCACTTAGGTTGTCACTAAGCCTAAGAACTGCATGTCATAATCATGATTTCCACTTAACGATATAGGATTATAAAGTTGAGCCAACTAGAGGTTGTGATTCGTTGCTGCATCAAGATCAGATTGATTAGCGAAAGTACAATTCTTCCCAGCCCTATTTTCATTGCATTGACAGTAATACTTCATAGAGAAACTGTCATACTTGCATTACCCATTAAAAGTGCAAATTGCTTAAGAGCATTGGTCTGATGATATCACAGGGTCGAAATGATCAACAACTGGAGTGTTAAGTGAGCCAAGATTCGTTACTATTTAAGACAAAGAGTTCAATGCCCCAATAATATCAGATTAGGTAGCCACGTTAGTTAGACTAAACTTAGCGAGATCAGATTTAGAATTGGCAGAAGATCTCTTGAGAAGATTGAAATTTGTCTCTGTTGTAGCAGTAAATCCCTTTCTATTCTTGGCTGAGCAACGAATGATTCCATTATAGTTCTTATAGATTGATTAGAAAGTGATCTTTGTTGTCGGAACCTGAGTATTTTCAGATTAGATTGGGAGGAAGTTCACACCGTCATCCAGTGAAAAGTCGAAGGTGTATTGTGAAATACCATCAGGATCACGCCAGCCAGATTGAGTGAGTGTGAATTCTGTATTCAATGCATATCCTTCTAGTGGTGATATTGAACAGAGCCCATTTGAAGGAGGATTTCCAATGTATATGACATTATACAGTGAACCCATCATTCCATAATAATAATCACTGCTACCATTGACAAAGAAAGTAATGTTGTAATAGTTGTTGGGTGTGATCACGTTATTATCAAGATGAACTTTTGTGATGTCTGTATTAGGATAAGCTTTACACGCGTCTGCCGAGAGGTCAACATTACTATTCAGTATTGTTATTATCCAGTTGTAAGTAAATGTACTAGGTGGTTCATTATTCTACACTTAAAATGTCGCTACTAAATCAATCAAAGTTCCATATGGTATAATCAAACCATCAATTGGGAACAATGTTTGAACTACTGGATTCTTTTTACAGGATTGGGACCCAAAGTCTCCATAGAGACCAATTGGGCACGAGGATATACAAGCTGACTAATAGGAGAAATAATTAGGTTTGCATATTGGACATGTTGTGGGAGTGGTTATACATGTTTGACATAATTTATTGCATGGTTGGCACCTTAACTTAACATCTTAGTAGTATCCTATGGGACATCCGTCTACCTGGATGCACGTTTATTCAGCTTATATCAATTTTAAAGGAGACAAACAGCTCGTACAATTTTGCTTGTAAGGCCCATTACAGTTCTAGCATGTAGAATCACAGCTTAAGCATTGATAATAACCTGCAGTAGCATTCATATAACTGTACGTGCCTTCTTAACAAAGAATGAGATAAATCTCTCTCATTGAAACGAGCTAAGAAAGGAGAATAGGAGCAGGGTTAATAGTCAGTGAGCTTTAAAAGGCGCTGTCTATGAATTCAAGTTTAGTATTATCCTCATCAAGTTTCCAATAGGCAATCATTGTAGGCTAAATATTGCTGATTGCCACGTTCATAAAGTTGAGTATTTCGAAATGTGATCTAGCTATGCTCCACCATCGGAATTCTTTCACAAATCCAACCCAAATTTACTCAGTTAATAAGATGCCAATACTTGTTCCAAAAGTAATTTCATTGAAATTTCTCACGTCAGTCGCAATGAATTTTACATCCATTGTTCCAGTACCAAGTTGAATACCATTAAGATAACAATTCAATTACACAGGCGTAGTATTTTCTGACATACTGAAAGCAAAATGATACCAAGTATTGCTCTGAAGATTTGTTGAATCGCAATAATTTAATAAGCCAAAATTGATCTATATTGCCGCGGCACCAGATTTCTTTCTTAGTTTGTAAGGTGACAATCCAAGAATTACCTAAACAGTGACTCCACTAAAATCATCTGCTTTAAACCAAAGCTCAGTAGTAAGCTCTCTAGGGTTGTATGTTGAAAGGAAAGTTGTGTTTAATGGTAGTGATAGGTTTTAAGTTGAATTCACATAAACGAAATTTTCACCTTGACAGTTCTGAGGTAATTGCAAGTATCCAGCTGAGCAAATCTAGCAGTTAGTTGAGAGTGTGCATGATTTGCAGTAATACTAACAGTGTAGACATTTGTTAGAAACTACATCAGCATATAAAGAGACCGGACATGTGGAGTCACAAGTATTCCCTGTTAAAAATTGACCTGCCACGCATTAAGTACACTATGAGTTGGTTGAACCATAGCATACTTAACATGTTAAGTCACACGAAAAGCATGTACCAATAACTGTGATGTATGTTTAAACTGGACAAGAGTTCAGACATGAACGACCTGATATCACTGATCCTGCATTGCATACAATACAGTCGTCAATACCATTCACGCAAATCTTGCAAGCAGGGTTACATGGAGAACAAATTCTGGCTGTATTGTTTTAAAAGTAATTCAAGTATGGGCACCTTGTAACGCATTTGTCAATAAATAGATAATTTTGTACACCGTCAACGTCTTGGCAAGAAGTGCATGTATAGTTATTGTTTACACATGTCTTACATGTTGGCTGACAAAGCATGCATACTCTCGCTGCTATATCACCATAATAACCGATAGGGCATTAATCCCAGTTTACACAAAGTCCTGTCAATGTATTTAGAGTATAGTTGTATGAGCAAAATCCGCATACAGATGCAGATGGGCATGAATCACAATTCGCTGGACACAATATACATATATTCCCCTCATATCTGTAGCCAGCTGGACATTGAAGGCCTCCATAACATTTCCCCTTTGCTAGTGAGTAACCTGCATTACATTATGTGCATGTAGAATAATTAGAGCAAGTTTAACAGTAGACTTCACATTTTCTACATAATGCGAAATTAGGATCTTTAATTGTGTCTATGGGGCAATTTTCATTAGGTTAGATACACTGATTAGATGAATCAACATATATTAGCCCTGCCGCACACCATGTACATTTAGTTGGAGTATTAACACATGTGACGCAATTTCCAGTGCATATTTCACACAATTAAGTTACATTGTTATAGAACCATCCAACATTGCAGAGTGTCGGGTCAAGATAAGCAATAAACACTCTGAATGTCAAAAATTGACTCGCACTACTTGGCTGACGAGATGGCCATCCTGTTATTTTTAATCCATATGGTGATAGAGCAGTTTTATCAGCCACAGATGTTAATAGAGTAACATTTGTTCCAGTACCTTACTAAACTATTTATTGAGGAATGAAAATAGGGTCAAGTTAACCATTGCTTGAAGTTGTGATATTATAAGTGAAGTTACAAACCCATGTCGTATCGTTCATTGTAAATTAAGGTATCAATGCAACTTGATTTGTTTCATTGACCCAGAGTGTTATGTCATTCAAAAATGGCACAGTAAAAGGAAAGTAGCTGCAAGGATCCAATATGATTTAAATCGAGTAGATTAGACTATTTTGTTTAAAACCACCGACTCCAAGTGAAGCATAGACTCTCACAAAATAGAGTCCTACTTTTGTAACATCGCTGGTGAACATCTGAATTGTGTTATCTGTGTCAGCGATAGATGGATACGTGAAGATTTAATTGTCAAGAGTGTTATTACTTGTCGTATTTGAGGGTAAGTATTGATTGCATGAGTATGTAATTGGACCACAAAGGCCAACAGTTTCTGACCATATGAAGAAGAGGTTAATTGAATCTCTACCTGTGTAATATATCCAATTTGGACTAGATGTTGTTGTGATTGTTGTAACAGCACAAGCATTTGTAATGTTTACTGTATAGACATAGGTAAAAACCCAATCTCCTTGTAATTGTGCATTGACTCCAAGGTCTGTATACAGCTTAGAATTTTGAATAGCCTGAGTCCATATCCTAATTTGTTGAAGTCCATTTGTTGTGTTTACAATAGAGAATATAGATGTTCCTAAATTTAACCCAGTCGTTTTGTTGAACAATGTAAAAACAAAGTTAATTGGACCGCAGGAAGGAGTTGGAGGATTCTATACATTCCAGTTTAAGTCAATATAGATTGGAACTAAGTTTGACAAGTCATATGTAGGTATTGCATTTTGAGTTGGAACAGTTACTACGAGTCCTAGGCATGGCGATTAAATCTGTGCTGTAAATTAAACTGATGTACTCATATTATTTCCGAGAGTTGAATACAACATAATTTTGTAGGTTCCCACCTGAGATGGACTGTTTATTATAAAATTGTAATTGTTTGAGGCTGGTGAGATCGTTATGAATTCAGGTAGAGCCACATTTGTAACTGCAAGGTAGGTCAGATTATAAACCACAAGATCAGGGCAAGTTTGACTAAATGTGAACTGATTATAAGGGACTGACTAGGATGGAAAACTAAGAGCATCTGGATTGTAGTACAGATGCTGGTATGAAATTTAAGGCGCATTAATTGTCACAGACGACACTTAAGGAGTAATAGGACAGAACGTATTGTTACTTAAAGGTTCAGCAAGATTAAGATTATTAAGACCTCCAGTAAGAGTAAATGACTTGAATGATTTCCCTGAATATATAGGTGTGAAACTAGTTGATGCTGTTAGACCAGTTGTTTTCCAAAGCATATTTGTTGCATTGGTAGCAACAAGAGTTATTCCGATCCCAGAGAAAGTGTAGGTTTAAGTATTTGGAAGACATGAATATATAACCTCCCCTTAATCGAAGATTGAAATGAATCCGGCTCTTTACGCAAAACTAAAACTTGAAGAAGTTGATTAAAGGTTCACAGATTGACCGAAATAGTAAAATCTGTTGGGATTTACGAATTTGGCTCCTCCATAATTATTTAATCCATCACCATTAATTACGGTTATTGTTTACATTGTAGATGTAGCAAAGTTGATACTAGCATATTACAAAAGGTAACCTGATGGTGACTACGTACTTCTAAGGTTGAATAAAGTCACTGCTAAGCCTACAGAATTGCCATATATTCCAAGTGAGTAAACCATAGTGAGAGCCGTTGTTGTCAATACCGTCTGGGTTTAAGTTGAAAGCCCGAAAACGAACTGAGCATAATTTATACTGAATCCATCTTGCGAAGGTAAGCATGCACTAATTATGTGCTAACTATTTATATCGTCCTCATATAGTTGAATCTTTCTTAAAACTGCGATGCTTGAGTCTGACAAATATTAAGTAGCAGTATTTGTAGGAGCATAATAAAAGTACTTTGAAAATGTCCCAGTGGTAACTAAAGCTTTTCCAAGAATTGGTCTTCTTGTACCTGATATTTATATAATGGCACTCACGTAAATACTACTTGAATCTGCTTAAATTCTTGTAATAGAATAAGCTGTACTAATTTTACCTAATGTACCACCCAATTAATAAAAAGACGGTGATATAGTTGTTGCAGTTGGATTTCCGACAGAAAAACGAGTAATTAATGCATTTCTATTTGTACTAGTTCCATCTAATGATAAATCTACTGCTGCTGTAATAAAATTTGATGAGTCATACATTAAACTAGATATATTCATTTTTCCTTTGTTCGCTCCAGTTTCTCTGAAAGCTCCATACAAAGAACCATCAAGGTTGAGTATAACTATCATATACGCTAGATCATAATTATCTTTATCAAGAGCCATTGCTATTTTTTATCCATCAAATCTGAATGTTATATCTGAAATTGATGTATAGCTGAGTGAAGATACACCATCGGTTGTTTAAATTGATTTTGCCCATACATAGTAATTACCTTTTCCAATGTAAACAGCTAAGGGCAAAGGGGTAGTGGAAGTGAATCCAAGAAGATTGCTATCTTAAGTATTCCCACCAACAACGATCTATCCGTTAACGTCATAATCCATTGCTATTATCATTGTGTCAGAATTTGAACCTGCTAATACTCTCGGGAATGTGGTTCTTAGACAAGACTTATATGGTAAAACAGCAGCTCCTGCACCTTGTGTGGTAATATTGCCAACTTATTGAATAGCTGTTATTCTTGATAATACTACACTATTTGTGATCAAGGAGTATTTTGTATTTAGATTTGATATGAGAATTGTGCATTAAGTCAATCCCTACGAATTTGTAACCTGTGGCAATGGATATGGACTTATTTAAATCTTTTCGTTGCATTCAAGGGCTTAATTAACTGTAATCCATGCCCCTGTTCCTGATAAGATTTCTACAATGAAGGATGTGGTCAATCCTCCATCATCGACTGGATAACTCCAAGCGATCACAACTATATCATCTTCATCAACATATGATACTGTGTTAACAGTTGTCGTAGGATCAGAAAATCCTGATGGTGTAATTGCTGTATAAATTCCAAAGACAGAAGAATTCACTGCACCTTAACCAAAGTCATTGAAAGGAATAACTTTGAAACTATATAACTTTCCAACTGAGAAACGTGTTGTATCAAGCCATGATGTAGCATTCATTGTTGAAGGAGTAAGGACAAACCAGCTTGCCTATGCCGTAGCTTTGTCAAAAAATACTATGTAGTCAACTGCTTGACCTCCTGTTTATGTATCTGTAGAGATACCAGTCCATGTCAGTTGAACCGAAGTCTTGCTTGTTAATGCACCTCTAGCAAGATTTGTAACTGCAGCTTAGGGAATCTTTTTTGCAGTTATACCATCTGTGTTTGGAGAAGAAGATCCAGAATCTCCCATTATGTTAAGTGCATTAATTGTTCCTACTATCAATTGACCTATCGCTAAACTGTAAGGTGCGCTTGTAAAACGAGACATTTAAATTGTGCATTTCATGTTTGTTACTATAGTTATACTTGTACCATTGCAAGATGAATCTTAAGTGTATACCCCATTGCTCTACATGAACTAAATTTTATATGAAGTGACAGGAAGTCCATGAATATTAGAAGTTGGCAACCACTAGATAACAACACTTGCATTTGCCAAAGTTGTAGTTATTGATGACAAGACATTTGGAACAGTTGCTGCATATATGAGTGTTTCTGAAGAAAATAATCCACCCCCTTAAATATTGATGGCATTGTACTTGAAACGATACTATGTCCCTCCAACAATAGGATTCGTAAATTAGGTTGTATTACCCTACAAACCATTGGCATTATTTGTAAACAAAAAATTGAACTAGAAAGGTTGTGAGTCATAGAAGATAAGCTAATAAGGAAATATTGTGTCAGTCCAGTATACTTCATAGGCGATTACATTAATGCCTCCCATTGCGTTTACCGATGGCAGTTACTGCCAAGAAATACGTATTTGTGTATCACTTGTCACAAGGGGATAGTTAGTTATGAGACTTGTTGGGGCAGTTGGTACAGTTTGAACCTTTCCTCCACCAGTTGTCGGATTTGTAGTTGTTGAACCAAAACCTTCTAAGTTCTATCCTGAAACTCTGACTACAATCTCATCGTTTAAGACATATGAGTATTATGTTATGAGCGTTGTAAATGCGATGGAGCATTTACGATTTGCTACTAATATTGCTCCACTGCCATTGGCGCATTCAGAAGGCGTAGTCCATGTTGAAGTACCTTTCTTTTAAACTGATATCAAATATGCAGTAACTCGAAGTCCGTTCTAAAACGGATATAACCAAGTAACATCCATGAATGTAGTTGAATTTGCAGTAGAAACTGATCCTGGTGAATTTGGTATTTTTGCTGTTCTGATTATGCCAGCAGCACTAAACGGACCCCATCCGTATTTATTTTGTGCCCTAACTTTCGCTTTGTATTATGTACCTCCTATGATATTTAAAGAAGTAGTAAAAGTGAGTGCCAAACTTGGAGTGGAGAAGCCAACGAGGTCGGTCCAGACATCATCGGCAGAAACTGTAGTATTTCCCTGATTAATTTGTAGATTGTAAGATAATATCTAGGTTGTAGAACCTCCACTAAATGTTGAATTGTTATTTATTCCAGTCCAATTTGCCACGAATACATCATAGTTTGTTCCTGGTGCTCTAATAGGAATTCCAGGTGCTATAGGATACCATTCAACTTTGTTAGCAGCTCCACTTGTAAGAGTTGGAGAAAATGAATTATTAAATCCTCTTACATTGTGAGCCATTATAAATGGGTAAATGCTTGCACCTTATAAGAGATTAAAAGGTGCAGCCCATAGAGAACTCATTGGCACAAGACAGTATCTTTATTCAAAAATAATAGAGTTTGATCCATCGCAATCAGTTAATTATGTCTACATGTTTCCTAAACTATCCTTTATGTTGATAAGATATTTGTCTATTGTGTCACCATTATTCATTGGAGCAGTCCAAGATATCATTTGATAAACTGTTGAAATAGAAACTGCTGGAGATGCCATTTAGAAAGGAGGAGAAGATGGAACAATTGAAGTGATTACAGATGTCATTCCAAAACCAGCTAAGTTCAGAGGTGTCACACGATAACTATATATAGTGCCATTCTATAGCCCTGTATTTTAAGCGAATGTGAGAACAGAAATATTAGGGGTAGTTAGTTCCTACCAAATAGCTATTGATGCTCCTTGATCCCACTCTAGCTTGTAATAGATTACAGGTGATCTGCCAGTTTGAGTTTCCAATGTGACAGGACTCCATGTAATATGAATGTATGTTGCATTTGTCGTTGCAGTATCATTCACTGGAGGATACATATAGGTCGGTGTGTTATCAGTCAAGATTTATAGAGGAGTTGAATAAGCGCCAAGGCCAACACCATTCAAGGCAGCAACCCGAAAGTTGTAATAGGTGTCTATTATGTACATTGGATAAATAACTGATAGGGTGGTAACAATATTTGGATATGTTGTAAGAATCGTCCAGATATTATTAATTGGTGATGTCACTTAATTCCACTAGAGCTAATAGTACAAGATTGGAGAATTTCCTGTGTCAGCACTCGATGTTGTTAATGCATTCCACTCCACTGTAACAGTAAGGGGATCAATGTAGGTCATAATTGGGGCATCCATTTATCTTGGGTAAGTGTCGGTTACAACTGAAAGCTGAAGTGATGTAATACCATATCCGACACCATTCAATCCAGTTACTCTATAGTAAACATTATATACAGAGAGATCACTATTTGCAGGGAAGGGAACTGCTAAAGTATGATTGAAACTAAGAACAGTTGGATTTGCCTAGGAGGTGAGTTCAACCCAACCATTGACACCATCATTATATTCAAGCTTGTAGTATTATATGGGAGTTCTACCTGTAGTTTCAAATGTTGTAAGTGCTTGCCATGATATATCAATTTCATTCCAGTCGACTTTTATCAGAGTAGGAGTTGTCACTATGAGAGGAGTTCTGCAAGAAATAATGGTTAGAACAGTTGAATAAGGACTAAATCCCATTCCATTCATCGATTTTAATCTGTAACTTAGTAAAGTGCTGTTTTTGAAGGGTGTAATAGATGTATGATTGAATGTTAAGACAAGTCCATTCGATTAGCTATTTAATTCTACCCAGTTACCAGTGCCTTGATCCCATTCTAGACTATAATATTGGATGAAGTCGTTGCCTTCTAGAGTGTAATTTGTAACTGGATCCCAAGTTAATTCAATTGAAAATGGAGTTACTGATGTGTTAACTGGAGGATATGCTATAAGAGGAGGTTAAGGTGTCAAAATAGTATAGATTGGAGACATGAAGCTTTATCCAATCTTATTATTCACATATAGGAAGAAATTAATGTAAGTGTTTTCAGGAAAGGCTCCATCGGGACACACATAGGTAAAATTAAGAGTTAAACCATCGCGAGCAAAGTTTGTTAGCTGTATCCAATCTTAAAGGACGTTATCGAATGTCCATAAATCATAAAAGATAATAGGTGATCTGCCTGTGAGCTAAAAATCTGTGAAAGCATGCCACCCGATGTAAATTGTATTAAATGAAGGATCTTTTGCTCTGAATGGAGCAAGACATGGTTAAGGAAATTCAGCAGTTAAAAACTAGGTTATGCTGGAGTAAACACCCCAGCCCACTAAATTCTATGCTCGAAGACGGTAGTTGAGAAGGGTACCTGGAAAGAAATGATGGTTAGTTGTGTTATGGATGTAGGATAAAACTAAACCATCAGATGGGGGATTTAATGGAGTCCATACTCCATCTTGAGTATCATCAGGCATGCCATCAGAGCAAGGAAGACCAGAACCTTCATTTGCATAACATTCCTTGTCATAGAATTCAAGACTATAGAATATTGAAGATGCTCTGCCTGTACTTAACAAATCGGTTATTGGAGTCCAATTTAGGAAACATTAGTTGTATAGGATTGTTGTGGAATTGATTGGTACATTCATAAACGTAGGAGTAGTTGCACATAGAACCGCACCTGGACTTGAATAAGGTCCATAACCAACTCCATTTTTAGCTTACACTCGAAAGTAAACCACTGTATTATTGGGGAAGACTGTAACAGATGTCAGATTAAAAGACAAAAAGAATCCCATGCTTTCACTTGTCAAGTCATACCAGACAGACTGGCTAGAACCTCCGTCCCATTGTAAGTTATAATAAGTTGGAGGATCACGTCCAGTATCTGTAAGAGCAACTAAATCAGACCAAGTTACTTATATCCAGTATGGTTGAATATTCTCTTGTATTGTAACAGGTGAATTCATATTGAGGGGACTTTAATCACAGAGCACTGGTGTATTTGGAGTCGAATAAGTTCCAAACCCTACTCCATTTTTGGCTACAAGTCTGTAATTAACTACTGTGTTATTTGGGAGAATAACAGATGAAGAGTGATTAAATTCTGTAAAAAGGCCCATATCTTCAGATGTTAAACTAATCCAACTGGATGATGCTGAGCCTCCATCCCATTCAAGTTAATAGTAAGTAGGTGTGTCACGTCCGATACTCACAATATCAGTAATTTCTGTCCACGTAACATAGATCCATTGTGGATGGACATTTGCTGTATCTATTATTGGAACATTCATGAAGGTGGGAGTTTGGTCACAAAGGATTTATGTGACAACAGAATAAGGACCCCAGTTAACAACATTCTCAGCCCTTAATCTATAGTTGACATTCCCATTGTTAGGTAAAATATAACCTATTGAATGGTTGAAACTAGTGATCAATCCTTATGTTGAATTATCGAATACTGTTGTCCAAGTTTCCTAATTTGTGCCTGCATCCCATTCTAAGCTGTAGAATATAGACGGATCTCGCCCTGTGGTAACTGTATCTGTTATTGGGGTCCAAGACAAAAAAACCCATTAAGGATGCACATCATCTGTGTTAATTACAGGAGGATTCATAAAGATAGGTGCTATATCTGTTAAAACTGACATCGAAGGAGAACAAGCACCATAACCGATTTGATTCTTAGTGCATATCCTGTAGTAAATAAGTGTACCTGGTGTGAACATTGTTATCACAGTATGGTTGAAAGTTGTTACCAATCCATCGGATTCACTATTAAGTTACACCCAAGGATTTCCAAGATCTGGGTCAACAGCTTGAAATTACAGACCTAAAAAGGTAAATGCATTACGCCCTGTGTATGAATCTGCAGATTAATCGACCCAATTCATCACACTTAGATAAGGCGTGACCAGAGAGTTAGTTGGAGCTGTCATTGCGAGAGGAATTGAATTAGAAAGTACCTATAATCTTGAAGAGTATGGACTCAGACCAACTTCATTCTCAGCCCTCAATCTATACCAGTAATTCGTACTTGAGTTGAAGTTTTATATGTGGTTATGAGCATATGTTGTAACCAAACCATCTGACAAGGAGTTTAATACCTACCAGTACTCTTATATAATTGGATTTGCTGTCAATGATATTTATTGTCTATATGCTTCAGCTGCTTATTATGAAATCCCTATTGTTAAAGCAGCTTATGAAACCAGACTGGCAGTTGTTGGATCTGAAGTACACTAAGCTTCATTAGGCATTGCAGCTAGTTACCTCGCAATTTCAGCAGCTTCAGCTGCCTAGGCTTGAGTTACAGCTATGATAGCATTTGCTTCAATTTCTTATGAGACTATTCGTGAGGCTGTTGCAGTTGCTTATGTTATAAGATCCGCATCCACTATTGTTTGCTAACCAGCTTAGATACTTATTGCAGATGCCATCAGTGCTGCATTTTATGATGAAACCGACTCACCAATTGCTTAGTGAGCTTAAATTTAAGCTAACAAGGATGTGACATATGACAATGTTAAAGCAGATGTTATTTCCTGTGATGCAGTTGAAATAGCTAAGGCTGTTGCTGTTGATGACACAAATATAGCCTATATCTATGCTGCTATAGTGTTTGCTTCCAATGGTGTATAGATAGATTCACTACTGACAGTTAACCCTGCTGTGCATGCATCCAATGGAGTGTAGGTACCAAGGGTCGGCTAATAATACGCTTCAGCAGAAGCTTGAACTACAATATTGATTGCTATAGCAGTATCCATAGCTGTATTTGATATTAAAACCTATGAATCGGCATCAGTTGATAGGATCGCTGTAGCAGCATCATAGTTTGCTGCAATATTATGTTCAATTTTGGCAATCCAATAGTTCTTCGATGCAAGTGTTGAGGCCACTTAAGCAATTACAGCTGCAACTGTTGCAGCTGTAAATTCAGCTTATGATACTTCTTTGCTTGCAGTGGCAGTATCAAATTCTGTTTAGGCCAATGCTGCTGCTAAGATGGCACTCTCTAAAGCTGCAACTGCTGCAGTTGAAGTGACT
>Ga0138275_1154544_pt1 | contig 15072 bp, 1 predicted proteins | sample M_130207_X_mt_FD_106907 | JGI IMG/M metagenome (GOLD analysis project Ga0138275, IMG submission 106907) | Freshwater microbial communities from Lake Montjoie, Canada - M_130207_X_mt (Metagenome Metatranscriptome) | ecosystem: Environmental > Aquatic > Freshwater > Lake | place: Canada: Quebec... | reverse complement strand
TTACTCGCTGTGGCGACATGCGTTTTCGCTGATGTGTACATGCACAATCCTCGTGGATCTAACAATCGATTGAATGAGCGTTCGGCTAATCGAAACAATGGCGATCGTATGTTTGATTCTCAGAACAACAACCGTGGAGGATATAACAAGGGAGATCGAACTGATAATGCTGCCGGTGCCGATTATGAGCAAACTTATGACATGGTTCATTACATGAGCGATCAAGGTGTTTCCACTAACAATAAAAAGTCTATGTTGGGTTTCGAATGGACGAATCAACATGGATGCGGTGGAAATGAAGCTGGAGATCCATGGAAGTTGAATTGCGAAGTTGTTTTGCAGTACACTTGCATCGATGAAAATGCTCAAGATGGTACACGGCTTGATTGTGGTTTCGAATGTTTTGTCCCTGTTCCGAACAACGTCAATTGTGTTTTCACTATTGGTGGGCAAAACAATTGCCCTGTAGTAGAATTGCATGAACAAGCTCTTTGTGAGTCAAATAAGAACGCGCAAGGCGTTTCATACAAGTGGCTGCCTGCTCAATATTATGACGCCTACAACTGCCCTCACAAATGCACGGTTACCGCTGGGACAACACTTGGACCTGAAGTTGCATCGCAGGAAGATTGTACTACACAGGGAGGGACTTGGAGCACCACTGTTGCAACTCAAACTGGTGCAAGATTTAAGGGTGATAAGCTCCGTGATGGTTTGACTACTGATCGTCAGCAGTTTACCAATCCTAACAACGGCGCTCTATCACCTGCTGACGACTACACCAGAAAGGCTGGAGATATTAGAACTGATCGAGGCCTGCATGAGAGCTGGGAGTATTACGACTCTTGCTATCGCCGAGAACGTAACCGTGGTATTTTCGTTGCTGATCAAAATTTGAACAACAACAACCTTGGTTACAGCTCCGCTGTTTACACGCGCCAAAATCCGAATAACAATCGCCGTGGTTATGAATGCCCCGAAGAACGTGACCACTTTCCATATTGGCATCCCAGCCCATGGAAGGATATTGCGATTATGACTGACCGTTTGGATTTGTGTGCGTTTTATCAATCTGAAAGTCAAAATGTCAAGGGCAAAGATATGTGTTTCAACACTGCAGCGTGCCCGAATTGTATTCGATATAACAACCAGGCACAGTGTGCTGGTAACAATGGCCGCTGGACAACAGTCCCTGCTCACTATGTTGCTGCACCCGAGTGCATCCAGACTCCGTGGAGTCGTGTTAACCATCTTGGTAATGGTCGTCATGGTCAACCCCTCAGCTACAACTGGACCTTGCCTTATGTTGGCACAACCAAACAGAAGTGCGTTGTTCGTCTCCGCTACAATATTTCGACAGATGATTATGATGCCTGGCGTGTGAATGCCAGCTTCAACCAGAATAATGGTGCTGGTATCCGCTCACCCGTGCAGCAAAACCCTAATGTCGATATTGGCGCCGATAACACCGCTCTCCGTCTGGCGATTAACACTGCACAGTTTGGTCGCACTTTTCAAGATCGCAGCCACGTATTCCGTCTGATTCCTCGCCCTGCAGCGGCTGTGACCAAATATCGACCTGCTAAAATTGCAAATGGCCTTGCTGATGATTTCTTTGGCAACTGTTCAACTTTATACAACCTTAATGTCCGCGGCAAGCGTGGAAATATCGTTGAAACGTTTCCTGCTGTTGAGTACGACTTTTATCCAAATCAGTTGCATTTGACGACTGACGATTGTGTGCATGTACAATGGACTGGATCAAATACTCATAACAATGGCAACCCTGCCGGCGATGGACAAGCTGGCGATGCTGGTGAAGGTCGTGGTGGTACTGATCGCCACAACTTTGTCGAGATTGGTGGTGAATTTGATACGAGTTTCCCACTGCCAGCTGAGCGCCAGGCTATGATGTACCAAATCACCGATGCTTACGATGTTGGCGGATATTACAGTGGTACTTCTGCAACGACTGGACAAGATTTTATATGTGACTGCACGACCATGACAACCGCAGCTCAAAAATCAGAATGTTGGTCTTCGGTTAAAGATAATTGGGCATTGCGTATGGCTACCTCTGGCTACTATGATAGCTTTGATTGTCTAAGTACTGCAACCAATACTGGAGCGAACAAGGCTGTTAATGGCACAACGACGCAAATTAATAATTTGCTTGACAATGCTTATGCGTCATTCCAGGGAGGTATTTTCAAGTTCAAGAAGGGTACTTACCAATATATGTGCACCAGAAACAACAATTTTTCCAACCGTGATCAGAAAGGAAAGTTGTTGGTTGCGTAAAGATATTTTCTTATTTTATTCGCTGGTCCGAGTAGAAAATGAAATTTTATAGAAAAAAGTTAGTTGACAAAAGAGATATCAGCTGAATTTTTTTTCCTTTTTCTTGTTTTGAATTATTCTGCGAATGTGTGCTGTGTGTTGATGTTTTTTGTTTTGTTTGCGTTTCTCCATCTCTGCTTAGCTTGTTGGCACGCCAGTGAATTAATAGTAATTAATTAATAATAAACTTAATTAATTAATTAATTAATTAAACTAATAATAATAATCTAAATTAATTAAACAATCATCGTAATAAAAACTTCCTTGATGAAGCATAGAAAGTGAATAGTGCAAATTTAAACATCTAACTGACAAAGCAGCGCGGCACCTTTAGCAATCCAATAGTCCTCGGGCATGGTCGAGGGTAAATCGACAGGCACAACAAAATTAGTTGAATGTCCCGTGGTGGACAGCACACCAGCCCGAACCGACGTTTTATAGAGAGGTGATTTGTAGGTATTTTTGACAGGAGCTGCATTAACAATCGGAACCATGTGCATGACTGGCAGATGAGCTTGCATTTCGCCCGGTCTCGAATCAGCAACACATTTCAGGTCATCATCCCATCGGAAGGCATCCATAAAGAGGCCATGTGTTAAGACACCATCGGTAATGACAGGCAATTCGGGTTTTTCCACAACCGATTGATGGTAGTAAACGTCCAAGAAGACATAGCGAAATGTCAGCGCATCAATGGGTTGGTTGTATTTGCGAGCATAGGTTTGCAACACGCCAGTAAGAAACCCCTGCGGAAAGAAAAATCCAGACAGCCAGAACGAAGTCGGTTGTCCTTTAATGATCCATAAGGACACTGCTTCGATACGCAAAGCAAGATCTTTCACCCACGAGGCCAAAGGCTTCAAAGATGGGTATGCGGCCTTCGCCCACGCTTCCGGAACTTGGTTATTAATGAAGCTGTTGTAGACCTTTTCAAGCTCGTTGCTCATGACAAGAAAACCTCGAATGGCTCGTTTGATATCGTCCAACGATTTCCACAGGGCTTTCATGAGATTGTTAAAGCGGTCTGTCTCTTGTTTCAACACTGTGCTTAGAGATGGGACACGGCCATTAGCGTCAGGAGTGAATTTTCCTCCCGTGTCGAGATCGATGTCAAGCAAGACTTTAGGTAAGATAGCCAGGATAGTGTCAGCAGTGTCAAACACGATTTCATCAGGAGTGCGCTGGCCACCTGACGCAACCAAACGTGGCTGCACTTCCAACACGGCATTGCGCAGCACGGTACTTTCTTTACGCAAAAAGACAACATTAGCATTGTCGTGCATTCCAAAAATTTCCGGGTTATCGTTCATTGGCAGTGCTTCAATGTAATCCACGTAATCCTTCAATGATTTCGTATCTGGAGCATAATACAAACCCGACGGCGAATACTTGTATCCATCATCGATGCTTTGCGGGTTAAAATATTTTTGCAGTACCGCGCGAAGACATCGCTGATCCCAAGAATCGGTCACGCGACCACCGTACGTCACTTCTCGCGTAATGAAAGCCAGGGCTTTCCAAGGCACCTTTCCTTCCCGCAAGAAGAGTTCCAGATTTAAAAGGGCACATTCGCGGTCTGAGTTACTAAACTCATACGGAATGTTCCAGCCCAACGGGCCATACTTGGTCCTTTCTTGGACAATGCCGTGGAAGAAACATAACCCAAACACGAGCTTGCGCCACTTAACTCCCATAAAATGTGACTCAAAAGAGTCTTGCGAAATGCTGGTAAAAGCACGGCGCAAATTTGCACGGATGCCTTTGGGTGGTTCGTTAGTGACTTTGACACTATTTTGTAAGACCGACACAGGAAAGAAATCAGCCGGAGCCGAGCTGAGGAAAAGTCGGAAGTCATCATGGACTACGGTAGCACCCGAGCCTAAGCCTTTGATAACCTGCTCCATGCTCAGCATCCAAGAGCGAGCAAGATGACAATTCTGGAGAAAAACCCAATCACCATTCTTCGACGCAATCGATATGAGTTTTTCGGCAACAGGTCCCTGACCTTGCCCGAGCGAAACCGAATTCTGGCGGTCCAGATAACCCATGTCCTTTGCAAAGCGCAAAAAGGACGTCATTGGGTCAGACCCAACCGACAAAATAAAAATTAACGGCACGGTTGGTTTCATGTCTTTGTAGAGCGTGTTGAGATCTACAATAGGACTTTCGGTAAAAGCTTGGCCAATCTGTGCTGAAACGAAGGCAGAAATCATTTGAACAACTTCCTCCTCCGCCGTTTGCTTCGTGAGGATCAATTTTTGGAAATCGGTGAGTTTAGCGTTCCAATCGACTGCAGTAGCGTTTTCACTGCCTGGCCACGATGCCGGGTTTGGTGTGCAAACTTTATCACCAATGGAAAATGACATAGGAGCAGTACCAAGATCTACAGAAACACCGCTGAAAACGTCAGGTAGCGCCCGCTCGACCAAGTTATATGCACTCCATGTGTCATTAGACAGCCATGATAACTCGGGCTTCGTGCGTGGTTGAGCAGACGCAAGACCAACGCCACCACGGAGAAAAAAGCTCCATTCCTCATTTGAGATATCCTTCCGCTGACGCAAAATTTCGGCGCATAACATGAAACTGAAGACCAATTTGTGTTTCTCAAACAAACCACGGGCTACACTAGTGTAGATAGTGAGAGTAGCAAAATCTGAAATGTTTGTCAAGCGTACGTCAAGATTCGTAGATGCTTCACTTTTATTAATACAATCAACAAAAAGTTGTTTAAAGTATCCCAGTGAATATTGATACATCGGATCAACTAGAGGCATATCCGCGATTACAAAAAAAATAACAGAGCCTCGAATGGCTGCCGGTCGGTATTTCTCACGCGCTTCAGATATACTCGCTTCGGTTTTTTCTGCTTCGCCAAGACGATTATTAATGATACCAGAGGTAACTTTCGATTCACCAAGGGTCGCAATAAGAACTTCATTATCCAGAATAACACCCTTAGAGGTGAACAAGAGCTTCAAAATTTTGTCTTCGATAGCTTTCAAGGAAGCCTTATCTTCGTTAATGGCGACAATGAGTTTGGTGCGTTGCTGCTCCAGATCTGGGCGCTCCAGGCGGACAACATCAGCAAGCAACTGGTCTTCGAGGCCGGACTTGGTAACGGTAAAATTGATTATAGTCACCTTAATACATATTTCCGGTAAGTAATGCGGGTTCGACATCTTCGTTGTCATATAAAACTTAAAGTTTTTATCATAATCGACATCACTATCTCCGAGACGAATCAAGAGCCGGCCTCCTTGCTTAAATGTCTGCTTCAACAGAATTGGCTCCAATGCCGGATCAAGGGTCTCGTACACTTCCTCCAACAAGCATGGGGCACCAGTCCGGATACAGTTCTCAAGAGTACGTAAAAAGTTTGGTTCAGTGAGCTTGACAACTTGCAGTTTGTTCTTGGCTTCCATTTGGCGGATCCATCCATTGGCTTGGTCTTGGGGATCGATCATCAGCGGCCAGCGGCGACCGCAGCTCACCAGGATTGCGTTATCGGTTGATAGGGTATCGCGAGGAAGGCCGAAAGTATTCCATTGGCGAATCTGAAAAGGCGTGGTCAACACCGAGGAAATGCTTAGATTTTCCGTAACCGGAATATCTAGAGCAACACACTTGGAGATCCAAGAACTCACGAGCTCGTTACGATACGATGCTGTGAAAGCCCCAAAATAGGCGACGCAGGCCGCTGCAATAAAAACGTTTCCGACCACATTATCCACTTGAACATCGTATACAAGAACTGTTTCAGCCCAACGAACTTGCTCATCCCCAAGAGCAGACTGTAGCTGAGCTGCGCGCCCTAGACGAGCGGCCGTTACCGCCATATTGGTTTCAAGATCTTCCTTCGCTTTTACACTATCATCGAAGCCTTTTTTCAAAACCGCAATTTTGTCCTCTACGGCTTTCAATTGATCTTGTTTTTCCTTCAGCGCAGCCATTGTTTTCGCCAAAGATGCCTCGGCCTCGTTCAGGCGGTTCCGTTTTGGCTCGACTTCTTTGAAAACGTGCGCATACAGATCAACGGCACGCACCCATAAACAGATGGACATGCATGGGGTAGATGAGGCTTTCACAAGCTCCGGTTGAAATTGAGGATCATCAATGTAAACTTTTAGCTTCTTCAAGATCTTTTCCGGGATGTTGTCCTTGTCAAAAAGCACCAATTGTTTGAGAAAATCATTCTCTCCCAGCAAAAGTTTCGATGACTTCCATTCAGGCTTCTTATCAAATAACACACAAACGGCATTCAACACCAGCTCCACAAGTTTCGGCGGGGTATTGAATACTTTCAACTCTTGGATATCTTTTTTATCCAGCGATTCGAGAGCTTTGGTTGCTGCAGCGAGTGCAGGTAAAGCCGAGTCAAGATCCTTCTGTGCATCTTGTCGAATGGCGTCCGTTTCCTTGGCCGAAGCTTTTGCCAATGCTTCTTCTTCCTTGACAACACGTCGAACGCGATCGGCATCAGCTTGATCGACACGAAGTCGCTCCATGAGCAGAGCGGTGTCTGCGGACTTCTGTTTTAATACAGGCGTGAGTTCACCTAACGTAATCTGCATTGAACCGACGAGCTCGTTGGTTTCTAAGAGCTTAGATAGACCGCTCTTGAAGCGATCACGCGACAACACTAATTCCTTCCTTTTTTCGTCCAGCATCGACGAGTATAAGTTAATCAGTTCCAAATAGCTGGTAGGAGTTGTGTAATACCTACGGCGCAATTCAGAGTAAAAGCGAGTGGCCATGGCACTTACGCTTGTGTGGATCTCCACACACATTTCGGAAATACGGGGTTTCAAGTCCTCGTTACCCAAGTCCACGAATTCAAAAAATCGCTTTGCGACACTCAACAATGCCTCCTTTGGCCACTCGGTAAACCAATCAATTGTACAGCAATTCACAATGGATGGGAACATACGGCAACGCGAACGAAATGAATCACCAACTGGACTCATACATAGCACGAGGTGAAGTTTGTCACGCACTCGGCCAATGAAATACTGGTAAACGCCATCTCGAGTCTCTGGATATCCAGCCGCTTTTGCCAACGGACGGCAAGGGCCTACAAATTTTTCCAACTCATCTGCTTCAATCAGATTTGGTACTTCTCCGCTGTTTAAAATGTTGTTGATGTCCTCCAAAAAATCTTCAACCACGATCTGGGTATCCGTGAAGAGAAATACAGTGTCCTTACCCTGAGTGCCTGCTGATTCATAAAGTTTCTTCAAATCTTCACGAAATTCTGTCGACCCATAGCCTCGAGTAATTTCAATTTGAAAGCATTTATAGCCGGCCATGTGGCAAGCCATTCTAGTAAGACTTTGCTTTCCACATCCACCAACACCGACAAGAAGAGCATTACCACGTGGCTGTCGAATCATTCGCGAAATACGCGCAATGTGCTGGATAGCATCCATGAAGAAAACGAGGTTCATTTCCTTGGAAGAGCTTACGTTGTAATCGTCGAGATAGGTGTTTAGAACAGTGGCCACCCGGGTCATATCGATCTTCTCGTAGATGCGGTCTGATTTTTGCGCACCAACTTTCATAAAATCGCCAAATAATTCGGGTTTGAAACCCAAAGTATCTGCATCAATTTGCTTCCCAAAATGTTTGGAAGACATCTCAGCTAAAACACCGCAATAAAAGACCTTGTCTTCAGCGGTAACGAGACGATCATGAAAGACACGCATGCTTTCATGGCAAAAGAGTTCCCATAATTGATCCCCTTCCTTGATGTTTTGGTTATCTGCCTGCAGCACACCTTGCATGCACTTGCTCAGGTCACGCAAATTAAAGACGTAATGGGACTTGGCTGGTGTGGGCAGCAACTCGGTCATCATTCGCAAATATATTTCCACAGAGGCATTAACCACCGAAGGCCCACAGCGTTGCACGGATTTGGAGAATTCGCATTTCAAAGTGAAACCATCCATGATTTGCGTAAAAATAGAACGAAGAGAGCGCTCATCGGCCGATGGAATAGAGAACATAGCAAAATGGCGAATGAACCGCGGCGACACATTGTTTCGACCGCCACCCGGCGGTGCACAGCCAGCAGATAAGGTTACCCCTCTGATATCTTTCCAGAAAAGTTTCTCGCGATCGTAGAACCCGCGGAAATCTTGGTATTGCCGCAGGAGTTCAATGGGTGGTTGGGCACCATAGGTGTCGAGGCGTGGCATGTTCAGATCGTCGACAAACACAATGATACGCTTGCCTTCCGGGGCACCGAGAATAGTTTTGCGTTTTTTATCCAGCTTGGATTCAATCATCTCTTGAGTGCGTGCAGAGCTCGTCTGCGCAGAAAAATTAATCGTGACCGGAATAAAGCCGCGATTTTGTTGCATTTTTTGCAAACAATCCCTGGCAATCACAGACTTGCCAACACCCGTACCTCCCGTAAACAAGACAGACCGGTCGGCAAGGGTTAACTTCTCCAGCAGATAGCTGAATTTGACCGTCGCAGTGGTGGGAACCAGCATGTCAAAAAATGGAATAGTGACGTCGTACTGGAAAGCTGGAACAATTGTTTCCCATCCCACAAAAGCAGGCTTGTCATCGTCGCCTTTGAAGTAATAGTCAAACACCGTGCCAGCGCCAGGTATCTTGACCTCGCGAACTTCATTGAAAGAATCCCGAACCAGAGCATCAAATTTTTCTAAATCTTTGTCAATCAAGTTCCCACCCACCGACCATATGAGCGAAAAAGTAAACAAATTGGCAACAATCTTCTTTAAAAAGTCCTCGTCGCCCTTTAACCAATCATATTTGGCGTCAACTCCCGTCAGCAATTCCTGCAATATGTCGCAGCACGAGGCGATCTTGGATTCATCCGTTTGCAGCATCGCTTGGGTCATGTTTTTACGGGTCTTGTATAAAATATCGTTCACATGGCTATCAAAAAACTGCAAGATATAGTCCTTTAAAACCTGGGAAAGTTTTGGCAACGCTTTCTGCCAGCGAATCATCGATGGACGCCAACCAAGTTCCGTTGGATCAACGTAGACCATTCCACAGCGACTGACCGTGGCGGGAGAAGCCACTCGCAGATCTTGAACTTCAAAGAGCATGTGCATGCTGGGCGACAATTTAATTCGCTCACTATTGGCCAAACATAACATTTTGTTGTCATCCAATACTGTGTTCATGTTCTCAATCCAGAGTGCATCCACAGGGCCATCAGAGATAATCCATTTATGATCGTCGTTCGCTTGTGCAGCAGCACTACGGACAGACATCGCCATCAGACCATCCTTCCACTCCAAGCTGGCTTTATTCACTTCTCCGTACAACTCACCCATGGTAATAGCCTTGGGATTCAAGATAACAGTTTGCACTGGTTGGTAGTCAGGATGTTTGACACCATCTTTATGAAGAATCGACAAAGCATCTGCAAGAGCATTGTAAACAACAGTTTTGCCACCACCAGTCGGACCCACAAGCATAACACCCCATCGAACGCACATAGTTTCATAGAATTGGATAACCTTTTTTACTTGTTTGGGTAAAATTTCCAGCTTCTTCACAGCTAAAGCGGTTTGGATCGCCGCTTGGAGTTTACCATAGTCATGCTCCGGTAAAACCATCCCAGGAAATAAGTCTGAGAGAATCGCTTCAAACAAAATGGCATCATCAGCCAAAAATTTCGGAAGATTACTGTCGCGTAAAGCAGTCAACAACACTAAAGCCTCCTCTTGGTCAGAGCGCTCTCGCTTCAGTTGACCTGCCATCACCAGCACTGATTTCACAGCGCGCATACCGAAATCGTAGTGATCTTGCTGCGACAACTGCTCACTGCACAGTTTATACATTTGCACCATTTTACGAGCAAGACTTTTTGGGCCTTCAAATCCCTCAGAGAACAGAATGACCTCGGCAATCAAACCATAGTCTGGCACCATCATTGCAAAAGGCCGGAAGAGAGCCTTAAGATTGTCAGGCAACTCCGTACGCCCGGCGTAACCTGGGTTCATCGTTATAAAGACAGCACATGTTTGCAGCAGCTTGATTTCACGCCCTTCAAACATGAAATTATTCAACTTGGCACATTTGGCGTTACGAATGGTTAAAATTTGCTGGGCAATGACAGACAACACTTCAATATCAATACGGTTAAATTCATCGAAGCAGCACCATGCACCCGACTGCGCCAGGCCCGCAAAAAATCGGCCCATCATTCGAAAATCGAGACCTTCAGAACAATTGAACACGACACACTGAGTGCCCAAAGCCTTGGCCAAATCCTTCGTGGTCTCTGTCTTGCCTGTCCCAGCAGGGCCAGCAGGCGCACCACCGAGGTCAAGCTGCAATGCGCCCATTAAGCACAGATAGCAACGATCGGTGAGCGGCGTAATGACCAGCCGTGGACTGGCGCCCATATACTCATGCGCATAAACATAACGCGAGTTGGACATGAGAGCCACCACGTCACCGTCTGTGCCCACGGAGTCATCCCACACATATCGAAGCTGCTTATTCCATTCGAAATCCTCCACAGATTGTACACCTGCCACCAACATTTCTCCAATAATGTCACGTGCATGCACATCAATGGTGATCAAAGCACCGAGGACCTTGCGGAATAAACTGGCGATTTTCTCACGAGCAATGGAAGCAAGCTGGGCAAGATCGGCCTGTGACTTCTTTTCAAAAGCAACTAGACCGGCTGTCGGATTTTCCTTACGCAAAACTTCCTCGACACCTTTTGCCCAAAAAATCTGCGACACCGATATAATAACTTGGCTGCAGTGCTCTCGGACCCATTCATGTCGCGGGCGGACTAGAAAATCTGCAATGGAGCTTTTGTGGTAGGCGCGCAAACATTTAACCATGGCTGCCTCAACGGTCCCCAGCCAAACCTCCACATTCCCGCGAACTTTTAACCCCTTTTGATGCACATTGAACGGTACCAGCTCGCCTTCCGGCGAATACATGCCCAAAATATCAGGATTCTGACCACTGCCTCCAAAATTTAGCTTCTGGATGGCGTCAAAACACTTGCGCATGTGCGGCTGTACAGCCATTGGATCCTTGGTTTGCGAGAGAATCTCGAGTAATTCATCATTGCTAAGGAAATAAAAGCGCGCAAAGGCTACGCGTTTCTTCTCCAAGTAAGCCTCCAAGCAGCGATTAATTTCATCAAGCAGGCTATTGTTTCGCTTGAACATTTCCAAGAACCCCGGAGTACAACCCGCGCGAAGAGCATTGGGAAATTGGTTTGTACGTCGCATTGCATCTTTGAAAGACTTGTCGACTTCTTGAAATAACTTAGCTTCGTTGGGTAACTGCCGTTGAATATCGGGGGCACTGAAAATGCTTTCCAGATAGAGCCATGAGCGCTGGCAATTCATCCATTCTTCCAACGTATCTGAAAAAAGGTTCAGTTGTCGCTGGATGTCATCGACGGCATTCTTAATGGGACCCACGTAGCGGGAGCCAGAAATGGTGCCAATATTCACTTGACTATCATCCAGAAGAACTTGAATGTCATCTGTGCCTCCGAGAATAAAAACATCTTTGGAATCCTTGTACGATAACACTGGGAATTCGGTAATTTTCCATGCATCGAGAATTTTGTTGAGCATAATTTCGAGTGCGGCTTCACTGGATGCGCTGCTGGAGATTTCAGCCAAAGCTTCGGTATGTGCCCAGATACCAAAAGAATCTAAAAGCTCCAAAGTCAAAGTTTCGTCTTGAACTAACTCCTGTCCAATGGTGGTATTGATTCGATCCCAGTGACGCTTCTTCAACGAAGGATTTCTCATATCTTGAATCGTAGGAAGCTTTGCTTTCAACTTATTAATACGGTCCATCATCGCAGGAACTACATCGTTGGCAGGAAGTTGCTTCGAGAGAGTAAATACTTGCTTGAAAATTTTAGTAACAACTTGAGTGACCTCATCAGCGTCTAACTTTGAAAATGGTACGGTATTCCAACCCACGGTGACATCAGACCATTCTTGCGCGCATGTCCACATTGTTTTCTTAGAACGGATATCCACGTGTGTGTCTTCCAACACAGAAAACTTGGTTTGCTCAATTTTATATGCTTTTTGATAAGTCTTAAACTGTGCAGCTTTTTCTTGTAATTTATTCATGGATTCGTTCAAATCTTCCATATATGCAAGCACTACAGGGACTGCTTGAGAAGCATCCATCACCATTGGGACCAGCGATTTATTTCGCACTTCAAGAACATCAAGGCTCAGTTGTGATATATCTTCTTCTAACTTCTCGGCAAACTGTTCAATTCGCTTTGGTAAATCATCCTGCACCTTCTTAGCAGTGTCACGAATGTTCATGATCTGTGTTTTAATCTGTGAGTATTCGACCAGATCTTCTGGGTTGCTTTCAACCTGGAATTGCTCAATAAGATCATATAGTTCACTGACATTTTTCACTTCCAACTCGATTTTCCCAAGTGTATCATCAATTTTCGCAGTAAAATTAAGTAGACTGACAAATTCGATGGTGGTGGAAGGCTCTGATTTCATGCTGATATCGGCAGCATTCATCAATTTCACAGCGTTCTTGGTACCGGCCGCCGCTCTTTTTGGAATCAGCTTTTGGATCAACTCTAAACACCGCAATGGTGATGGTAGCACACTGTCGCGGAATTGGCTGAGATCCATGACCAACATACCAGCTTCCAAACAAACTGCCAAGGAACAACAATTCGTGTATTCTTGCTTATAGCGGGCCAGAGATTCACGAAAAAACTCTGGAGAATGCTCATTGGAAACTAACCACTCCTCCGTGAAAGCATCGTTGCGAAGCAGCATAGTATGGTAGTCGTTCAACGTGTTTTTAACGGCATTGACAGCCGAAAAAGCGCGACCAATCAGTATTGAGATATTTCTATCAAGCGCTTTTAGACCGACGTCTGCTTCAAAAACGGCATTCAGATCGGTTGATTCAGAAAAGCAAGCAGTCTCCGTACGGCCACTGATCACGGGCGTGGTGTAGGGCGAGAAGTTCTTGTCAGGCAGTAAGGTTTCAATGCCAACGACGGCTTTTTGAAAAGATACCAAAAGCTGTTTGATGGAATCGCAATGATTATTTAAGTCTGGTGTGCCCGTGATGCCCATCTCTAGACTGATAAGCATCTGTACTTTAAACAGGGGACTCAAAACTTCCTCTTTGATCGCATTTCCTTTCACGGCCAACAACGCCCGCCCATCGACTTTCTTGCCCGCCAATGTCGGTCGGCGGATGGCCACCAGAGTACCATCAACCTCAACCACCGAATGACGTAACGGATCAGCCGCAAAGCTTATGCGGCCAATATCTCTTGCATTGTTACCCAGTTTGTGTGCGTACTCCTCTGCAGTGTCCTTACTAGCCTCATACAGATTCAGCGACGCCAGATGGTCATGCAGGTAATGAATGGAATCCACCGCCAGCGCATGCATGGAGTCCGACACTAAGACGTCGATCAGCCGGATGAACTGAGTCAGGCGTAAACATACGGCGCGCTTATTAGCTTGTGCAGTGTAAGATGCTTTGTGATCACCGGGTACCGAGCGTGCATCGACCACCGGCATAGCATCGGCCGTCTCGGAAAACCCTGCTTGCGCTAGCACGCTCTTGCAGACTTTTAACACAAGGTCGCGGACTGATTCACGAAAGCCGCCCAGTTTATCAAAGACAGCCTTCAATGAAGCATGTTGCATGAGTAAGAACTCGGGGAGCAAGTAAGTTCTCGTCTTGTCGATGTTGCACATAGTTAGGGGGCCACCATCGGAACTATTGCCTGCAACCAGGCCCAAACATTCAGACCGAATCAAACACAAAGTGGAGCGGAAATTGACATCAAGAACAAAAAGACGAGCTTGTAGTCTTTCAATTCGAGCCAGCTTGTTCGTCCCAATCACGTTTTTTCTCCAAACTGCAAATTCTTTCCACAAACGGAAATTCTTGAAGGTTTTCTTGGCAAGCAACTTCGAAATGACGCGAAACTCCCGCAACCACTGGTTTAATGGAGTAAACTCAACCACGGTGTTTAGCACATGTGTGACGCCGCCTGCACTGATCGTATAGTAGTTATCAGGTTTGGTGGCACTATGAGGAACAATTTTAACGCTGTAGATGCCCGCAGTTCGCTCGTACCAAGGCAACTCAGCAAGATATAGAAAACCAAATTGTTGCGCATTATCACGCACAAAGGCTGCAATGGCCAGGGGGCCACTCTTGTTAAGCTCGTTCACATTGGCCGGCATCTCCATTTCTGAAGGCACGCTTTGTGTTGTTATGAAGGACTTTTGTGTGGCAATGGCAGGAAGCACAGTCTTTGTATTAGCGCCGACCGGTCGCCCTCCTTCAAAGGGTGATATCTCATCGACTTCTTCTTTAAAGCTCATGACGGTAGTTATATTGCTAACATTCAATGATGATTGTGTCGACGGGATAGGGGCCAGCGGTTTCTTGGGTGTGTTGATGCTGACCACCTGCGGGACCGCGACATTAAAGGAATGCGCATTGGCAGCGCTGATCGAGGTCGGTTTGGGCTGCAAACGACCGGCAATGCCTAAGGTGGGCCGCAGGGGAAGCTTGGCGGCCAGAGCTTCCACATTGAAGCTGTTACCATTCGATGCAACAGATTTATGGGACATATTACACAAGTTTCCTTTGCAATCTTCTGCTCGGGTTTACTTCATGGACAGCGAGCTGTCGATATTTGGCAGGCGCTCGTTCGCTCAGGCTCTGCGCTCTTGGACG
>Ga0138275_1196247_pt1 | contig 16135 bp, 18 predicted proteins | sample M_130207_X_mt_FD_106907 | JGI IMG/M metagenome (GOLD analysis project Ga0138275, IMG submission 106907) | Freshwater microbial communities from Lake Montjoie, Canada - M_130207_X_mt (Metagenome Metatranscriptome) | ecosystem: Environmental > Aquatic > Freshwater > Lake | place: Canada: Quebec... | reverse complement strand
GAAAGTTCAAACCTTTCATTAGTTAGTAAAAAGATTGATGTTCTCAGTATTCTTACAATAATGTATTTAATAGGTTGTGCAGTAGAAAATCAATTAAGTTTCTTAAATCCTGTGTCGCCAGTAATGGAGTTGATCATAAATTTTCACAATTATGTTATGATTTATATTGTTTTAATTATGATTTTAGTTTCTTATATCTTAATCTCCATTATTTTGACTTTTTCCTCTAGTAGAAGATTAATTGCTCATAAATATCTAATTCATGGTACAATGTTAGAAATAATTTGGACTATTCTTCCAGCTTTCATCTTAATGGCCTTAGCTTTACCTTCTTTCCAATTACTATACTTTATGGATGAGATCGTAGATCCTGGGTTAACAATTAAAGCTATTGGCTCTCAGTGGTATTGATCTTATAGCATTGATGATTACCATCCTGCTAAAATAAACTTTTCTTCTTATATGGTACCAGATTCGGATCTTAAATTGGGAGATTTTCGTTTGTTAGAAGTAGATAATAAGTTAATTGTTCCTGTAGGTGTCAATATTAGAGTGATTGTTACTGCGACTGATGTTTTGCATTGTTGATCTATCCCTTCTTTGGGTGTCAAAATCGATGCTGTTCCCGGTAGATTAAATCAAACTTCTTTTGTTTCTATTCTAGAAGGTAAGTTTTATGGTCAATGTTCGGAAATTTGTGGTGCAAATCATGCGTTCATGCCGATTTGTATTCAAGCAGTCTCCTTTTCTGACTATATAGCTTGAATTAAATCTAGAATATAGTAAAGATTTCTTTAGTTATTAAGGTAATGAAAATATAGCTCAAAGGGTAGAGTAAGATCTTGTCGAGATTTGGGTATGAGTTCGAGTCTCTTTATTTTCGGAAGATAAGATGTTTCACGATCTTAAGCTTCTTTTTTAGATGTTAGAAGCAGGAAAGTTAATTGGGGCAGGGTTAGCAACTATAGGTGTTGCAGGATCGGGTGTTGGTATTGGTATTGTTTTTGGTTCTTTAATCATAGGGTATGCTAGAAACCCTTCTTTAAAACAACAGTTGTTTGGTTATGCTATATTAGGTTTTGCTTTATCCGAAGCTATTGCCTTATTTGCTCTTATGATTGCTTTTCTAATCTTATATACGTTTTAACCACGTTTGTGCATCTATATTTCAATGGTAGAATAATGGCCTTCTAAGTTATTGGCTAAGAGTTCGAATCTCTTTAGATGTTAAATGTATATTACTATAATCTTCTTGCCTTTATTAAGTTCTTTTGTAGTTGGACTCTGTGGTCGACACATAGGTGTAAAAGGTTCTATGAAAATTTCAGTTTCAAGTTTAATATGTAGCTGATTATTAGTGATAGTTGTCTTCTATGAAGTCGTTATGGGTAGATCCATTGTGTGTTTAGAGTTATGAAAATGGGCGATGGTTACGATAGGATTCTACTTTGATTCTTTAACATCTATAATGTTACTCGTGATAACTACTATTTCTATGCTAGTTCATCTCTATAGTGTGGACTATATGGGAAAAGATCCCCACGTTATTAGATTCCTAAGTTATTTGAGTCTATTCACTTGATTTATGATTATTCTTGTGACAGCCAATAATTTACTGCAAATGTTCGTAGGCTGAGAGGGGGTTGGACTTTGTTCTTATTTGTTAATAAACTTCTGATATACACGTATTCAAGCTAACAAGTCCGCAATGAAAGCGATGATTGTTAATAGGATAGGTGACGTAGGTATAGTTATTTCTATTCTATTGTGCTATTTCTATTATGGTTCTGTAGATTATAATATTTTACTAAATTTAGCAAATTCTAACGAAGGGACAATTATAGGGTTCATGATACTGATAGGAGTTATAGGTAAATCCTCTCAAGTAGGACTACATGTTTGACTACCAGATGCTATGGAAGGTCCAACTCCTGTTTCAGCTCTAATCCATGCTGCTACAATGGTTACAGCTGGAGTTTTTCTACTATTAAGAACACATTTAATCTGGAATGGGAGTTTCTTAGTAATTTTCATTATTGCCATCCTAGGTTCAATTACAGCTTTCTTTGGAGCTACTGTTGGTTTAGTTCAAAATGATATCAAAAAGGTCATTGCTTATTCTACTTGTAGTCAATTGGGTTATATGGTGTTCGCTGCAGGGATAGGAGCATACAATGTTTCACTGTTTCACCTGTTCAATCATGCTTTCTTCAAAGCATTGTTGTTCTTATCTGCTGGATCTATTATACATTCTATTGTGGAGGAGCAAGATCTTCGAAGAATGGGTTCTATAATATTACAATTACCAATTACCTATATGGGTATCTTAATAGGCTCTTTAGCCTTAATGGGTGTTCCTTTTCTAACTGGTTTTTACAGCAAAGACGTTATAATTGAAATAGCCTATGCTTCTTTCTGTATAGAGGGTAGTATAGGTCATTGGTTACTAAGCCTTTCTGCGGGTTTTACAGCTTTTTACAGTATTAGATTATTAAATGCTTGTTTTATTTCTAACCCACAAGGTTTACGCTTTACTCTAGTAAACTCCCAAGAATCTGCTGCCCCTACTATTATTTCTTTGATAATTCTCTCTATTTGTTCTATTTTCTTAGGCTTCTTAATGAGGGATATCATTATAGGATGTGGTTCTCCTTATCTTGACTTGAGTGGTAATTTCTTCTATCACTCTATGGAAAGTGAATTTATTCCTCTAATAATCAAATGGGTTCCAGTCATCTTATCTTTCTTTGGTGGATGTTTTGGTATATATGTCTACCCTTTACCTAGCTCTTCGGTTTACAAAAGTTTTTTCACGTTCTTTTCGAACAAATGACACATTGATCCCGTTTATAATTTACTATTTGTTAAACCCCTAATGAATGCAGGGTATTCTGTTTCTTATAAGATTCTAGATCAAGGTGTTATTCATCAAGGTGGTCCTATTGGTTTAATTATCCTTATAAAGAAATTAATCTTCTTAAATAGTTTCGTGCAATCAGGTAAAATCAATCACTACAGTGTAACGATTATATTAGGAACGATACTGTTTATATTTCTACGAAAACAAGAAAAATGTTAGAATTATTTAGCTTTATAGTCTTTTCTATTCTACTCTCGTTGGTAATTTGCTTAGCTTCTTTCTTTATCGCAATCAAAAGACCCTATTCGGAGAAAGTTTCTGCATATGAATGTGGATTTGATCCTTTTGTTGGTAGTAGGAACAAATTTGAGGTCAAATTTTTCTTAATTGGCATTTTATTTTTGGTATTTGACTTGGAAATCAGCTTGTTATTTCCTTGGGCCCAAATAGTGATTCAATCGAATTTTTGAATAATTATTATCTTCTTATTGATCCTAACTATTGGTTTAGTTTATGAGTGAAATAAAGGTGCATTAGAGTGAGAGTAATAGGATAATGTGACTGAATTGGTTAAAGTGATTGCCTGTAAAGTAATTGAAATTTTCATTTTAGGTTCAAATCCTAACATTATCAACAAATGGGGTAACAGAAGATTATAGATGGTTTCTATTGATAGTCTCATTAACTATTTCCCGTTAGGTTCAATCCCTACTTCTGTTAAAAACGCTTTTAATTCGAATCCAATTGCTTCCTCTTAATAGTGAAGCAGTTAATTATCTTACCTTTAATAGGAATTAGTTCTATTTTCCTTGCTGAAAATAAAAGAGACATCAAACACATTTCATTGATAGTTAGTCTTTTACTGTTTCTAGAATCCACAAGGTTATATGTTATACTCGATAAATCTTATTCTTCTTGTCAACAAGTATTAGCTATCTTCTGAGGAGAAGGTACTATTATCTTATTTGGTTTAGACTCTATTAGTATTGTTTTTATCCTGTTAACTACGCTCTTAATTCCTTTTTGTATTCTAATGGGTTACAATATTGAAAAGGTTCTTGAGAAAGAATTCTATATTTCTTTATTACTAATAGAATTAATTTTAATTTTCGTATTTACTGTCTTAGATTTATTAGGATTTTACATATTTTATGAAGCAGTACTAATTCCTGTTTTCTATTTAATAGGTGTTTGAGGTTCTAGAAAACAAAAAATTACAGCTTCTATGTATTTCTTTTTCTATACTCTAATAGGGTCCGTTTTAATGTTAATCAGTATTATTTACATCTATTCTCTCTTGGGTACGACCAATTATTTACTTTTGAGTTCCATATCTCTTGGCTGAAACCTTGAGAAGATTCTGTTTTTGGGATTCATGTCTAGTCTAGTTGTTAAAATTCCTATGTACCCTTTTCATGTTTGATTGCCTTTAGCACATGTTGAAGCTCCAATTAGTGGTTCTGTTCTGTTAGCAGGAATATTAATCAAACTAGGAGCATATGGTATGATTCGTTTCGTTCTTACTCTAATGCCTAATGCTAGTGAATTCTATAGCCCTATCATCTATGTTTTCTCTTTCTTAGGTATTCTTTACGCCTCCTTAACAACTTTACGGCAAACAGATCTCAAAAGAATCGTAGCTTATTCTTCTGTGGCTCATATGGGAGTTGTAACTTTGGGGGTCTTTACTCCTACTAGTTTTGGTCAAGAAGGAGCAATTTTGATTCAATTAGCCCATGGGTTAGTTTCTTCTGGTTTATTCATTTGTGTTGCAATTCTTTATGATAGGTTTTCTACAAGGGTAATACGTTATTATTCAGGTATTGCTATTACTATGCCTTTATTCTCATTATGATTCTTTATATTGACTATGAGTAATATAGCAGTTCCAGGAACTTCTAACTTCGTGGGTGAGATCTTAACCTTGAGAGGAATAATAGAAATTTCCAAAGGTATTGCAATTTTGTCTTGTATTGGTATGATTCTAGGTGGTGCCTATGGTATTTATATGTTCAATAGGGTCGTATTTGGGTCCTTTTCAACATACATCTCAAATGCCCCAAGAGATGTTGATAGACTAGAAGGTTTCGTTTTATCTTTCTTAGCTTTATCTTCTTTAACATTAGGGATTTGACCTTCAGAGGTTATCCAAACAATCCACATTGTATTTGTAAATTATTTTATTTAATTCTATCTTACCGTAACTTAGAGCTTTGTCAAATATAAATAGGTATGAGTGGACTAATAAACTTTCTGCAAAATTGTTGATTTTAGGGTTCAATTCTCTTTCATATCTGAATATATAGCTCAGTAGGTAGAGCATTTTACTTTTAATAAAGAAGTCATAGGTTCAAATCCTATTATATTCAAGAAATGTCTAATAGTTTTAGGGTAGTAAAATGATGAAATAGTAGAACTGTAGGCAAGTTAGATATAAGATGTTTATTCCTCTATGATTTAGTTGGTAATATTCTGAGTCAGTATCTCTACTTGAAAGGGCAATCTCAAATTGAAAAATCTATCCATTATGGGGGAAGAATAGTCCTTTTTCCATTAAACACCTCTAAAAGAGTTTCTTCTTTCAAGCAGGAGTCTGATAATCCTTATTCTCTTTTTACTAAAGGTCCTATTGCTATTAAGAATTACCAAATTCAGATTTTGGAATCTATTATGCTAGAGTATGAACAGATCTCTCTTATAGTAGATTTTCGTGAGAGAATGGTAAGTGGACTTATAACTGCAGAGATGTTTTCCCAAGTGATTTCAACTAATAATAAATCTTTTATTTCTTCTATAACTAGTCAAATTAGGGATGTCAACAATTCGTTTAAAAAGAATAATAGATTATCTTCTTCTAAGTTTCGTAAAGCAAATATTCTTTTTAGAAAGTTACTGTAATCAATGAAAATGGAAATTATTAACGATAAAAACATTTCTAAGCTAATTAGAGGAAAAGTAGGTGTAGGTCAAAACTTGGTTAGTGTTCACAAGGGTAAAATCTTGCATGTTGTTTTAGTTACTACTAAAATAAAAACTTTAACTGAAATTTCTTGGGATTCTAATTTGGTTGCCCCTAAAAGCACTAAGAACAGGATTCGTCACCCTATCAGCAAGGGGACTTTATCTAATTCTAATATTGTATGTATTACATATACTCTATAAATCGGGGTGTAATGTATTTGCTAGGATCTAACGATGAGAGTTTTGAAACAACATCCTCTGTTTAGCTTGGTTAATAATATGCTAGTGGATTTGCCCTGTCCATCTAATCTTTCTTATTTTTGGGCTTTTGGAAGTTTACTAAGTCTTTGTTTAATTTTACAATTAGGTAGTGGTATATTTCTGGCTATGCATTACTGTGCGAATATTGAATTAGCTTTTAACTCTGTAGAACACATAATGAGAGACGTTAATTTTGGTTGATTAATTCGCTATGCCCATGCAAATGGAGCATCTATGTTCTTTATCTGTGTTTTCTTACACATAGGAAGAGGACTTTATTATGGATCTTATACTGGAGCTAGAACCCTTGTTTGAAACATAGGAGTCATAATCTTAATTACGATGATGGCTACGGCTTTTATAGGGTATGTTTTAGTATTTGGGTCTATGAGCCTTTGAGGTTGTGTTGTAATTACCAATTTGTTATCTGCTATTCCTTTTGTGGGTCAAGATATAGTAGAATGAGTTTGAGGGGGATATAGCGTGGGGAACCCTACTTTAAATAGGTTCTATAGCCTTCACTATCTTCTGCCCTTTGTTTTAGCAGGACTAGTATTAGTTCATCTGATTGCCCTGCATGTAGATGGGTCGAATAATCCTATAGGGATTGATGGAAACATAGATAAGTTATCATTTCACCCTTATTACTCAATAAAAGACCTCTTAGGGTATATTTTATTTGGTCTAATTTATATCTATTTGATATATTTTGACCCTAATTGACTGGGTCATTCTGATAATTATATTCCAGCTAATCCTTTAGTCACTCCTGCCCATATTCAGCCTGAGTGATATTTCTTATTTGCTTATGCTATCTTAAGGTCTATCCCAGATAAGTTATTGGGAGTCTTAGCCTTATTTGGGTCTCTTTTAGTTTTACTATTAGTTCCTGTTTTCGAGAACTCTGTTATTAGATCTAAACAATTTAGACCTATTAGCAAATTTCTATTCTGGGTTTTAGTAGGTAATTTTCTGATTCTTACTTACATAGGTGGCCAGATTGTCGAAGAACCTTTTGTCACTATAGGTCAAGTAGCTTCTGTCTTTTATTTTTCTTATTTCATTATTTTGTCTCCATTATTAACCTATTTCGAAAATAAAATTACTATTTAACACCTATGTTAATAACATTAATGTAGATATTATGATTAAGACTGACACAATAGGTTCGTGATCTAAAATTTGATTGTTTAGTACGAACCATAAGTTTATAGGTATGTTATATATGTTGTTTGGGCTGATTAGTGCTATGATTGGAACAGCATTTTCAGTGATTATTCGTTTAGAATTATCTCAACCAGGGGCCGCATTCTTGTATGGGGATTGTCACCTTTATAATGTAATTGTTACAGCTCATGCATTGATCATGATATTCTTCTTCGTTATGCCAGTCTTAATTGGTGCATTCGGTAATATACTTGTTCCCCTAATGATTGGTGCTCCTGATATGAGTTTCCCTAGAATGAACAATATATCTTTTTGATTATTACCACCTGCTTTAGTATTATTACTAAGCTCTTCTTTAGTCGAGAAAGGTGCAGGGACATCTTGGGTTGTTTATCCACCATTATCTTCTATTGAATACCATTCTGGAGGTTCCGTGGATTTAGCAATCTTCTCTCTGCATTTAGCAGGTATAGCTTCGATTCTTGGTGCGATGAATTTTATCACAACAATCATAAATATGAGAGCTCCAGGTTTAACTATGCATAAATTGCCTCTTTTTGTTTGAGCTGTATTTATCACCGCGATTCTATTGCTTTTATCTTTACCGGTGCTAGCCGGAGCTATTACTATGCTGTTAACCGATAGGAATTTTAACACTTCCTTTTATGATCCAGCAGGAGGAGGAGATCCTATTTTGTACCAACACCTATTTTGATTTTTCGGTCATCCAGAAGTATATATCTTGATTATACCAGCATTTGGCATTATTTCCCAAGTTGTTGCTACTTTTAGCAATAAAACTATTTTTGGTTATGTAGGAATGGTATACGCTATGTTATCGATAGGTGTTTTAGGTTTCATTGTTTGAGCTCACCATATGTTTACAGTGGGAATGAATGTGGATACCAGAGCATATTTTACTGCTGCGACTATGATCATTGCTGTACCTACAGGTATAAAGATTTTCAGCTGACTTGGAACCTTATATGGGGGTTCGTTGAGATTTGCAACTCCTATGCTGTTTACTTTAGGATTCATATTCTTATTTACTTTAGGGGGGTTAACTGGAATAATCTTGTCAAATGGTGGATTAGATATTGCCTTACATGATACTTACTATGTTGTTGCACATTTTCATTATGTCTTATCTATGGGGGCAGTATTTGGGGTGTTTTCAGGGTTTTATTACTGGGCTGGAAAAATTACAGGTTGAGCTTACCCTGAAATTTATGGTAAGATCCACTTTTGAATCTTATTTATAGGGGTAAATCTTACGTTTTTCCCTCAACATTACTTGGGTTTATCCGGTTTCCCTAGAAGGTATAGTGATTACCCTGACGCTTACTCTTATTACAATGGAGTTTCTTCTTATGGTTCTTTAGTTTCTGTAATAGCAGTTATTGTTTTCTTATATGTTCTCTATAGATTATTGTCAGATCAAATCACAGTAGGGGATAACCAATGAAATGAGGGAGAGTTCTTTGACAGTTCTTGCTTCGTCAAATGGTCTTACACACTAGAATGAGTTCAACAGTCACCAGCAGAAGTTCACACTTATAATGAATTACCTAGAGTTGTAGTCTTAAGTGAAGATAGCATAACAGGTTAATGCTTGAGGCTTCGAATTTCATGATGAGGGTTCAATTCCCCCTATTCACTAAGGTCTAGGTAATATTTCGTATTAGATTTCTGAGTCCAAAACTGAATTCGAGAGCAAAAACCATTTGAAGCACTAATAAGACATGAACAGGGAAATCTACCATGATCATTCCTATAAGATTTAATATGACTCAAACTACTTTTCTCTTCCCATTGAAATAAGCCAACAAAGGAGTCAGACTCAAAACAATTAACAAAATAAAAACTTGATTCAATAAGTGGATTATACTCGGTATAGAAGGTATAAATAAAATTATTTCGTTATTAAAATCCATTAAATAATTCAGTGCAGAAGGCATAAGAGTAATTCCGAGGGTTCAGACTAGAAGAAGTCATAAAAGTATAACTTTGAAGATAAAATTTTCGATTTTAAATAGGGAAGACTTTAAGAAAAGGTAATTCTGAATTATCAAAAATGGGATGTTCAAATTAATACTATTAATCAAGGCTAGATATGACATATCTATTATTGTTGCTTCTAAAGAAAAGGAAATTAAATTATAGTTAAATAGTAAGATTAAATCAGGTAAAAATAGAAAAACCACAATAGTGACTGATGTCATACTACTTATACCCATTAAAACCCTATATTTGGATTCTTCTAAATGAAAATTAAACATGATAAGGAAAGAATGAGATTCGAACTCATATACTTTTCAGCTACAATTTAGCAAACTGTTTCAATAACCCTTCTGTCATCTTTCCTTTTATCTTTGCTCTGCCCTCTAAATAATGTTGATAATTTTCTTTATCCTTTTCATAATAGGTCTTAGTGGTATAGTCGTTAATCGAAAGAATATCATTCTCTTACTAATGTCAATAGAATTAATGTTGTTAGCTATTAATTTATTCTTCATATATTATTCTATAGTATTTGATGATATGTCTGGTCAATTGTTTTCGTTCTTTATCTTATTAGTGGCAGGTGCAGAGTCTGCAATAGGTTTGTCAATTTTGATAGCATTCTTTAGAGTCAAAGGTAATATCTACTTACAATTTATTCATCTACTAAAAGGGTAATTCTTAGAGTTATAGGATCTTAGACCTAATAGGTAACTTCATCCCTACCAACCGTAAGATTTCCTTATAGTCAATTCCACTTTGTCCTATGAATACTTCTAAAAGAACTTTGTTTGGTCTTATTTTCGCCACATAATGGTCAAATGCTCCTTTACCTTTACCCATTCTGGTTTCCAATGTCTTGGCTGTTACAGGGTAATTAACACTGATCTTTTCTATTATCTTAATTTTTACCTTAATTTTCTGTCTTAAAGAGTGTAACATAGAATCATATTGAATTTTATTTATTCTCCCTCCAGAAATTGAAATCAATTTTAGGCTATTTTGTCTTATATCTTGGTTAATTAGTGGTATGTTATTAATTTTACCTTTATGTTTTTTCTGGGTGATATTTATCTTCATTTTTTCTTACTATTTTAGTTCCATATTTGGACCTGGAAGTTTTTCTATTGATAATTCCACCTAAATCATATTTTCCTCTGATTAACTTATAGTTTATTCCAGGTAAATCTGGTGTTCTTCCTCCTCTTATTAGAACTACGGAATGTTCTTGAATATTATGTCCTTCCCCCATTATATAACCATCTACAACTCGTTTATTGGAAAGTTTTACTTTAGCTAATTTCCTCTGAGCAGAATTAGGTTTCTTAGGTTTTCTCGTAAAAACTTTAATAACTACCCCTTTCTTTTGAGGGTTTCCCTCTAATGCTGGTGATTTAACTAATATTTTCCTTATCTTCCTAGGGTTATTTATGATTTGATTTATCGTAGACATTGGGTTCTCGAAGAGAATTGAACTCTTATAATTGCCTCCACAGGGCAATGCTTTACCTTTAAGCTACAAAAACCAGAGTCTCAAAGCTTATAGCTCAGTGGTAGATCACATCCCTCATAAGGATTTTTGCATAAGTTCAATCCTTATTAAGCTTAAGTTCTGTTCCTCTAATGGTAGGAGATCTTCTTTTCATGAAGTAAATAAGGGTTCAATTCCCTTACAGAATAGCATAATAGAGTTTTGATCTCTAATTTTTTCCTTATGAGAGAAAGGTATTACCTTTATACAATTATGCCTTTTCATGCTGGAATTGGTAGACAGGAAACACTTAAAATGTTTTACTTTGGTGTAGGTGTTCAAGTCACCTTGAAAAGATTAGCTTCGATAGCTTAAAGGTAAAGTGAATCATTGAAAATGATTTGAAGGTTGTTCAATTCAACTTCGGGGTGATCCTTCAGAATGTAGCTCAAAGGTAGAGTTATTGTTTTGGGTATAATAGATATGAGTTCAAATCTCTTCGTTCTGAAGTTGATATAGCATAGAGGTTATGCATCATATTTGTAATATGAGTAACTAGAGTTCGATTCTCTATGTCAGCTAAATAAACTTAAAAGGAAAGTTCTTTAGCTTAATTAGGCCAAAGCTTTTCTCTTACAAAGAAAGACTAAGGGTTCAAATCCCTTAAGGACTAATGAAAATTAAACAGGAAATCTTAATTAGAAATCAAAATTGTGGAGACTATATAGGTTCAATTATGAATAATATCCTACAAGAAGTAAAATTCCCTTTTTTCTCTCCAAATAAGAATGCTTCTTCTAAAAATATATGTCAGTTAACAGGGAAAACACGTTGGGTTATAAAACCTCTAAAGTCTTCTCGTTTTATATTTCGTAAATTAGCAGACAACTCTAATCTAGAAGGTTGAAATCGTGGTTCTTGGTAATTCTGTTTTACTATGAATTACGGGGGTGATATTTTGCACTTTAATTTATTGTATAATTTAGAGAGTTTCCCCCACTAAATTTTCTTCCTTTGGTCTTAGAGTTCCGTTTACTACCTAATTTTTTCGTTTCGAGAATTTTACTATGCTTGGCAGGAATGATGAAATTGGTAAACAAGTATAGTTTAGAACTATATGTGAAAACTTATGGGTTCAAATCCCATTTCCTGTATTTAGCTCTAAATTTGTAGACCTAATAGTAGTAATGACTCATTATCATGGTTTTCACTTGGTTAGTCCTTCTCCTTGACCTTTGATTGGGGCAATAGGAGCAATGGGTTTAGCTGTAGGAGGTGTTATGTTCTTTCATGGCTATATTTATGGTGAGTTGTTATTGATTATATCTTTAATTTTGGTTCTAGCTATAATGGTCGTTTGGTGAAGAGATGTTATTAGGGAATCCACTTTCCAAGGTATTCATACCCTTTGTGTTCAAAAAGGTCTCCGATTAGGGGTAATTCTGTTTATAGTCTCGGAAATAATGTTTTTCTTCTCTTTCTTCTGGGCTTTCTTCCATTCTGCTCTTTCTCCTTCTCTCGAACTAGGGAGTATATGACCTCCAGTAGGTATTTGTATTTTGAACCCTTTTGAAGTTCCATTATTGAATACTGCCATTCTATTATCTTCAGGGGCAACAGTTACTTGATCTCATCATTCTATAGTAGCTGGTGATAGAAGAGATACTATACTAGGGTTGATTCTAACAGTGGTTTTAGGTGTTGTCTTCACAATTTTACAAGGAATAGAATATTATGAAGCAACTTTTACGATTGCAGATTCTGTTTATGGTTCTTCATTTTACGTTGCAACAGGATTTCATGGTCTTCATGTTTTCATTGGAACTTCTTTCCTATTTGTAATGTGTTTGAGAATAATAGATTACCAGATGACAAGGCATCATCATTTAGGTTATGAGGCAGCAATTCTCTATTGACATTTTGTAGATGTAGTTTGAATTTTCTTATTTCTTAGTATATACTGGTGAGGGGCATTATAGATAGAGCTTTAAATCCTAAAGTTCAAATTAAAGGCCTAAAAATTTCCCTTGGGGGTAGATTGAACGGTGCAGATCGTAGTAAAACCAAATATCTTAAGTATGGGGTTCTAAAAAGCAAATATCAAATGCTTTTAAGAGATCATAATGTTGTACCTGATATTATGACTAAGTGAGGTAAAATAGGCTTAAAGATTGAACGCAACCTTATTCTAGATTCTTCTGTGTTATATTTTAGAGTAAAAAGAGTTTGGGGTATTAATTAAGTGGTATAATGTATCCTTTGCAAGGATAAAGCCAAGAGTTCATTTCTCTTATACTCCAATCTTTAGTTTTTCTTTTAGTTTAAAAGACCTTTGGTTGATCCTAGAAGTATTTATACAAAACAATGAAAAATGTTCTAATAAAAGAAACCCAAACTATATTTCGTAGTTCTATTACCCCTAAATTAGGTCTAAACCATAAGAAAACATTAGGACGAAATAATAGAGGTAAAATTACAACTCGTTACTTGGGAGGTGGAGTCAAAAATCTATTTTCCGAGGTTCAATTCTGAGGTACAGGTTACTTGGAGAGTATTTGCTCAGGGAATAATCGTGAATCTTATATAGCTTGATGTAGATCTTCAAATGGCTTTGGTTTCTTTAGGCTAATTAATAACAATAATTTTCTAAAACTTGGAGACTTCTTAGGTTCTGACTCCCTAAAAACTATGCTTGTTGGTGATTCGATTTCTTGTGTACCCTCTAAAGTAGGTTCTAAGGGTTTGATAGCTAGAGCTGTGGGTAGTTTCTGCCGAATTATTAGGCAAGAATCATCTTATACAGTTATTCGTATTCCTTCTGGTAAAATATTGAGATTGGATTCTTCCATTTTTTGTTTCAAGGGTTTAGTATCTGGTTTCAGTGATCTAAACAGAAAAACTGCAGGTTACAATAGACGAATAGGAATCAGACCTAAGGTCAAAGGTGTCTCAATGAATCCTATAGATCACCCTAATGGGGGTAAAACTAAATCATCTAAAATTAAGAACATATTTGGAAAGTTAGCTAAATGAAACCCTAAAAAATGTCGCTAAAGGGCTAAAGATTGAGATTTATAGCTTAAAGGTAAAGCTTTTGTCTTCAAAATAAACTTTGAGGGTTCAATTCCTTCTAAATCTGATTACGAGTTGGTCTAAAGGTATGGCATTATATTTTGAATGTAATAATACAGGTTCGAATCCTCTACTCGTAAGGTTATCTACCTAAAGAAATTTCAGGTTATAAGTCAATAATGGTGCTGATATTTGGTTTTATTTCTCTGTTCTTCGCTTTGCTTGTCATTAGTGAGAGGAATACTATGTTCTCCGTTTTCTATTTAGTAGGGACATTCATCAGTATGTCATGTTTACTATTAGTTTTGAAGATCGATTACTTAGCTTTATTACTGATTATAGTTTACGTCGGAGCAATTGTAATATTATTCTTATTTGTTGTCATGATGATTAATATCAAATTAGAGGACTCCTCTCGTTCACAATTTACACCTATAGGTATAATAATTATCGTAATAATGATCTTAGAAGTATATACTAACTATTTTCTAGTATCTGAAGTCTTACCTGGTAACTTATATTTTTTGCAAATTAATGGAAAAATTCATAATATAGAGTCTCTAGGTCAAATTCTTTACTTTTGATCTAATATCCTTTATGGTTCCTTGATACTACTAATCGCTATGGTTGGAGCAATTATCTTAACTTTAAATCACAGTCAAATTCTTAAAAGGCAAGATATGTTCTCAAAATGGTAAACATTTTCTATCTGATCTTAACAATTAGTTTTTTAATGTTGTACAATATTTTAGATGGTTTTAGGTATAAAGAATATTTTATTCTACTCCTATTGTTGTTATTTTATGTATCTTCCAATTTCCTTATCTGATTTATTAGTATCAGTTGTGTGTTAATCCTTTACGTTTCTAAGTTGGATAGTGAAACTAGTATTTTGTTCGCAATTAGTATTATAGGTCTAACAATTTTAATACAGACAAACAATTTGCTTGAGTTCTACATTTCATTAGAGATCGTAAGCTTAATCTTCTATGTTCTTGCTGCACGAGATAGAAAATCCGTTAAATCTACAGAATCTGGTTTGAAGTATTTTATACTGGGGTCTTTATCTTCAGGTCTAATTCTGTTAGGGATAACCCTTGTTTATGCTCAAACAGGAATTATCGATCTAATCTTGATCTTTGATCAAATAGAATTTGAATTATCTTGAGTCTTAGTTAAAATTGGCTTATTATTTAAACTAGGTTCCGCTCCTTTTCATATCTGAATACCTGATATATATGAAGGATCTCCTATAATTGTTACAATTTTTCTTGCAATTGTTCCTAAAATTGCTTATATTTCTATCTTAATGAGGATTTCTTTTGGTGGAATAGATTTTATTTTATTAATGTCAGGTGTTTTAAGTATTGTTGTAGGGGCAATAGGGGCATTAAATCAAAGTAAGATAAAAAGATTATTGGGTTATTCAGCTATTGGCCACATGGGTTTTATCCTCTTAGGCTTAAGTACGGGGACATTTTTAGGTTTCAAATCTCTTGTTATTTACCTTATTATATACGTTTTAATGATCTTAAATTCATTTACTCTTATTAAGGAATTAGAAATTTCCTTTATAATAGAACTGAGAGGACTATCGAGACGAAACAGGGTAATAGGTCTAACTCAGGGTGCAATTTTGATGTCTATAGCAGGTATTCCGCCTCTGGCTGGCTTTTATAGTAAATATATTATTTTGTGCTCTATTTTGGATCTAGAAATGTTATTTACTTCCCTATTCGTTATTTTGTGGTCTGTAGTTTCAGTCTACTACTATTTAAGTCTAATAAGGTGAATGTATTTTGAAGATTTTTCTGAGGTTTCAATAGTTTTAACTCCTATTAGTTTCAATTCTTCTATTATTTTAGGCTTAACTACTTACGTTGTTTTAAGCATTATGATTTACCCTGAAATTCTACACGTGGCCTATAATTAGTTTTTGGTAAAAGAAGAACAATAATGAAATCCTTAGGAATAATTCTACCTTTATTAATATCAGTCGCATTTGTTACTTTGGCAGAACGTAAGATTCTAGGTTCAATCCAAATTAGAAAAGGTCCAAATACTGTTGGGTTAGTAGGTATTATGCAACCCTTAGCTGATGGACTGAAGTTATTTGTGAAAGAATGTCTTATTCCTACTCATTCTAATAGCATAGTCTTCATAATTGCCCCTGTTTTGGGCTTAAGTATGGCTTTAATATCTTGGGCGGTTGTTCCTTTGGGCTTGGGAATGGCAGTTGTAGATTGATCTTTAGGTATATTGTTTATAATGGCAGTAAGCTCTATAAGTATCTATTCCATGATAATGTCAGGTTGAAGTTCTAACTCTCAATACTCTTTCTT
>Ga0138275_1127616_pt1 | contig 18151 bp, 18 predicted proteins | sample M_130207_X_mt_FD_106907 | JGI IMG/M metagenome (GOLD analysis project Ga0138275, IMG submission 106907) | Freshwater microbial communities from Lake Montjoie, Canada - M_130207_X_mt (Metagenome Metatranscriptome) | ecosystem: Environmental > Aquatic > Freshwater > Lake | place: Canada: Quebec... | reverse complement strand
CTTCAAAATGCTATCTTCTTCCTCCTCACTATCTTATTTCTTTCCTTTCTTTTAGTTTCTTTTATTCAACTACGAGGAAGGTGGCTTTTATTGAGAAGAGTTCGAAGAGTTATTATTGAGACTAGAGTCTCCCAACGAGCTATTATCTTAATTTCTCTGTTTCTATTACGAAGAGTTCTTTTATTAGCTCTAGCTTGCATCTTCTTCTTCTCTGAAGGAGAAATCATTACCCTAAACTCCTTCTTCCTTTTTGATGCCAAATAATTGGTTGCCTTCAATCGCCACTTTCTTAGCCCTTCTTTCTCTATTCTTCTTGACTTCTTGGAAGAACTCGTAGATGATAAAGATCATATACCCGAGTCCGAAAATCGCATAACTATACATAATCGACATCATGGCTCTCGACAGCCAGATCGTCAGCGAGACTTCCGAGGACGATTCTCCTCCCATATTCACGACAAAATAGAAGAGTACATGCACAATCGTTAATTACGTCTCCACTACCGTCAACAAAACTTTGAAAGGCCTGTATTAAATCGGGTTCCTGAGCAGAATGTAAATCCAGAAAAAGAAATAGTTCACTGCCAGAATCAGAGCTTGGTACACCGGGTATTTGTAGACAAAGGCAATCACCGCTGAACTGACGATTTTTCTCAGCAAAAATAATGAAGGGAATAACCTCTAACTGATGTTTTTGAATTTGAAAGGCTGGATCAGAATCTACAACTTGTCTTTGTATTCCGGGTTAGTGTAAATGCTTCCATCAACCACAATGTACATCATATAAAGGAAGAATCCCGCATAATACACCATACAAGTGATCGCCAATACCGCACTAGCTATATCCATTTTTGTGGCCCACGACATGATGCAGAATTGATAGAAGGCCATCTGGGTCATATCCCCAGAAGTCATAAAGAACACCACGATCACAAGGTTATGATGGAAGAATTTCACTATTAATCTTCCAACTTCATACTTTCCAACTTTCCAAGGGTCTAAATAAGGTTTCAGTATTCTGAAAATTCCCGATAAAACCCAAACAACTACATTCAAAACTATCAGTACGAAAGCATTCACAATGAAGTAATTGGAGTATCCTTGAGAGTACAGTTTGGGGTTCACAGGCGGCAGTGATTTGAAATTTGTTGCGTTCAAGCCTGTAGAATTAGATGTTGCTATTAATCTTCCAGAAGAACCAATGTTAAATAATTTGTTTGCTGGATTGGGAATTGTTGAACTTTGACTATATTACATATTTTACGTTGATTCATCTAAACCTAAAGCAGATTTTCTATTTATTAAACCGAAATTAGCCATTGTTTGCTAGTTTTCTGCTAACGCTAAAGGTACAAATGGATTCGCCGAAATAGCTAACACTACTCCAGAAGTTGCAGAAGAGGTGATTACTCCAGTTTTTATGTTTTCACTCATTGCTTATGCCGTGTCATCTCCTGGGGCACATTGATTTTCCATTACTTCTGAGGTACCTGGGGGACATAGACATTCCCCGAATTCTTTATTTGGTATCTTTTTAAGGGTTCTCACTCCTTTACATTTATTACACTGGTTGTATTCTGTTCCAAAACATTCTGTGCATGTGAAGTGGCAAAGACTCTCAGGCGGCAATTATGTTGTATATGAAGTATTTGTCAATTATGAAGGGATAAATGTATCAGTATCTTCTTGGTCCATATCCTCACTAGTAGCTGTGTCAAAGTATTCGTCAGCGCATTCATCTTCACTTGGTCCATTACAAACTACACATCCTTCAAAACAGGGAACACACTCTCTGTCAAAGTAATCCAAATAGTATCCTTCTTCACAATTAGATACACAAGCACCATTTTTCATCAAATATTCAAAGTTGCATTGCAGACAAACATCTTAAGAGTTGCATAAAATACACTAGCTTTAACAATTTCCTTATATTTCACATATGCTAGTGCTGACATTCAGAGTATAATAAATGGGGCAAGATTCAACGCACATAGAAACTGGTGGCAAGTAATAATATGGGTCTTCGCATCTAGTGCAAATATCAATTGAAATACATTCAGCGCATTTAGCATCACAGTCAAAACATTTGCCTTTTGGAATACCCATAAATTAATTTGGTTTACAATCAGTGACACACTTGTCATCATTTTTGAAATATCCATTTGAACAGGATACACAAGGCAAAGGCCCAGAAGAACAATCTAGACAGCTGATATGACAGTTTTCACAATTCATGGAAGTCGTATTAGGGAAAGTTCCTTATAGGCATTGTGAAGCACATATTCCTAAAGTTTTAATATAGTATTGGTTATTTAGGCATACACAATTTCCATTAAGATTTTTGAAATAACCAGGTGGGCATTCTGTACAGAGTCCTGTAGCATCACATTAAGAGCATCCAATTTAACAATCAATGCACTGTGATCCTTTTTTATAAGTTCCTGACGGGCAAGTTTCCCTGCATAATCCATCATAGAAAATTCCATCTATACAAACGCAGAAACCATTTCCATCATCTTGATACCCTTCCAGACATATAACGCAATGTCCACTGTTATCACAACTATCGCACCCTTAATCGCACGGCATGCATCCTCTCACATCAGTGCTAGTGACAGCAAAGAATTTAATAGGGCAGCTATCAACGCAACTTCCCAGATGGAAGAACCTTCCTAAAGAGCATTTGCATAGTAATAGAGTCTCATCCAAAATTGGTGCCGAGGGGAAGTATTCAACTGCACAAGAAGAGCAGTAATTATCTTTGTTGCACTAATCACATTTTCCAGCCATTCCCTAATAGTTGATGTTCAGAAGATCAATCATTTGTTAGTTGATAGAAGAGGGCGAAATTCCTAATACTTACGAAAGTAAAGACCTGATCATTAAATCATCTGCTTCAGGAGTCAAACATGGTTTACAAACTGATGGTTCAGGTAAGTATTGACTGATAGCGCACCCAATTATTTATGAATCTACACATTATATTTAGTTATAGACTTAACCAACAGGGCATTGACAGACTCCTTTGGCGTCAGGGGAAAGGCCTGCAAGGCAGCTTGTACAATAAGATGTAATTTGTAGACATTTTTCACATGACATGGTTTTAGTATTTGAGTAGAACCCAGTAGGACATTACACATAACAAATTCCGTCCAAATCATATAAACCGCCTCCACAAATACACTGGTCTCCTCTTAATTTGTACGATGCTATACAAGACTGACAGCTGGGGATAGGTCCTACGCATTCAGCACACCCAAATTTGAAACATGCTACACAAGTTTAATAGACTGGATCAACAAAGTAAGAATCTGGGCAATTTTAGAAGCACATTCCAAGGTAAATACCGTGTGCAGAGTTTGAGCATTATATGCAGTTTGTTAAGCCTAAGCATCTCGAGCATCCCGATGCGCATCGGTCACAAGTTTTGGTTTAAGTATTCATGAAATAACCATCCGGGCATGAAAGTAGGCAAACCAAATTTAACATGAAGGCATTTAGACATAAACAAGCAGTATTATTGGAATTGAGTTAATAGGTTGCTTCGTCACACGCTATACATTATTCTGCGTTTATACATTATTTGCATCCGAATATACATTTATCACATTACATTAACTCATTATTTTTAAAGTGAGAAACCGGACAATCGGCTAAACATGTTCCATTGTATTTGTAATAATTTTGTAGACATACACATTAAACGAGTGTTAAGTTCAAAGTAAATCCGGCCGCACAGATGATGCAAGAACTTCCATCAGTGCATGTAGTGCATCCCGGGTAACAAGGCCAGCAGAAAGACGTAGTAGCATTTAAGTAAAACCCTATACCACACGAAGCCGTGCAGCTTGCATTTGTGACGAATAAATATGGTTTTCCTAAACAAGGGTTAATAGTAGGTTCTTATAAGCAAGTTCCATTCTATAGCATGAAATAGCCAGGGTTACATCCGCAGGTTCCGCCATTGTTTACGTAAGGATTATAACAAGAATTACAAACTGTTGAATTAACGCAAATAACACAATTGGTACCACATGATTCACACAGATTAGTCAAAGGGTTTCCAAAAAACGATGGCAAACAAGTGGCACTGCATGTGGATGGGCAGGTAGGGCATAGTTTTTAAACAAAGTATCCAATAGGGCATATGCAGCTTTTTGTAGGTACATCAAGAACAAACCCATTTGTGCATGTAGTGCAAGCAGTGGCGCTGGTGCATACATCACAGCCTGCGGGGCATCTCTAACATATAGCATTAGCGTCAGGCCAGAATTATAATCCGCAGTCAGCTGTACAACTACCATTTGTGATATAATAGAAGGGTTTACCAGCACAAGGTATACTAGGTATTTAGAGGCATATACCACTATCTAATTTTAAATATCCATTCTCGCAATTACAGATTTTATTCACAGAATCATAAACATAATTTTAAGTTGTATTGCACGCTAAACAAGTTATGGCATCTGAACAATCCGTGCAACCAACTATTGAGCAGTCCTTACAAATGTTTGGGGTTTACGAATAAACAGGATAAGTTTTCAATGGGCATTTACTCAAGCAATCTGACTTATAAACAACATTTCCTCCTATGCAGTCGCATTTTCCGTTTATTGGGTTAATTACGAAACCATTTGAACAAACAGTACAAGTAAAATTATCGCTACAAGAAAAACATCCTATATAACATTAACGACATGTAAAGTGGTCATTCCACCAACCGATAGGACAATCTGCATAGCAAGTACCGTTTGTGATTAGATAATAGGGTTTACCAGCGCAGGGAGATGGTAGTGGTAATCTAACACATGTTCCGTTGTCTAATTGAGTTACTGCTCCTGGGTCCCCTGTGCAATTACATCTTCCATCTACTGATACACTGTAGTTTATAAGATCGAAACATTAAATGCAGAAAGAAGAGTTATAGCATTGTTGACAATTCCAAGGGCATGAATCGCATCTCATTGTAGTAACATTTGTTACATATTCTTGAGGACAGAATAAAGAACAGAAATCGAGTTTGGATGTTTTGTTATGTAAAACATAATTAGGAGCTGCGCATGAACATTAAGCAGTCGCAGCATTTATGCTGAAACCGTAACTACATTAGATACAATCAGTGTTATTAGTACAATTTTAGCATCCGATTCCGCACTAGAAGCAGAAAGTATATACATCCAAATAGAAACCATTTCCGCAAGAAGCAGTACAAGATCCGTTAGTGATAAAGATCAAATTTTTATTGAAGCAAGGATTGACAGTGACTGTTGTATTTGTTTAATTGACGGCGAGCAATGGGTTATCAATGCAAGTTTAATTAACTAGCCAGATCTTATTATTAGTGCAATTGCATTTTCCATCAGCTTAAGGAACGAGACTGGCTGAATCGTAGCATTCAAGACAAAATAAAGAATTTAAACAGTGTCTACATTTAACTCCGCAACTTTGACATGATTTTGTGGTGCTATTTGCATAGAAAGGGTCAGGGCAAACTCCTAGACACCAAGTAATCGAGCTTTAAGGATCTAAAAACGTGAACTAATTTGTCGGACAGAAGCAAGTGGCAGCTGCAACATCGATTTGGAATCCATTTGCGCAAGAAGTACAAGTTACAGTTCCTGCTACACAAGCAGCACAGCCTGCAGGACAAGCTATGCAAAAGTTTTACGAATTTAAGTAATATCCTGTGCCACAGTCAGAAGTACAAGATCCATCTTTGATGAAAATATAAGGTTTATTAGCACATAAATTGATAGGAACAATAATTTAGCAAACACCAGTGTCAAGCATTATTCTATCGGCTGTGCATCCACATTCATTAGTTGCGTTTATTTTATAATTAATTGGTTCTAGACATTCTAAGCATGTATTAGCATTTGAGCATGATCTACATTTGAACATGTTACATTAATCGCAAGTCTTTGTAATACTATTTGCCCAGAATCCAATTATGCAGTAAGATGTACAATAGTTTGTCTAATATATAAACATATTATTGGCGCAATAGCATACTCCTGTATTCACATTTAATTAGAATCCATTGTAACAAACTGTGCAGAACGAAGCATCAGTACAAGTAGAGCAACCAGGTTAGCATTATAGACAGAAATTTTGGCCTGCTTATTTGAAAAATCCAGTAGTACAGGCTGCTGTGCAAGTTCCATTTGTAATATATACTAGTGGTTTAGTTAAACAAGGATCAACTGGTGGTAATTAAGCAGGATCGATCACACAAGAACCATCTATAAGCATCATTTTTCCTGTAACACATTCGCAAACATTAGTAGCGCTAACTTTATAATCAAAAGGACTATAGCATTCAACACAAATGATAGCATTTGTGCAGGATCTGCAATTAGCTGAGCAAACGACGCAAGTTCCTGTAACAGTATCTCCAAATGTAGATGGGTAAGTGGAAGTAGGGCATATAGGAGTACATACAGCATTATAGATAAATGATCCCGTTGGGCAGATACATGTTTTAGTCGCAGGGCTAAATTAATACCCATTCGTACAATCAACGCAAGTACTTCCATCTGCACACGTATTGCAAGTATTAGAACAAGGAACACAGAAATTAGCAAGGTTAGAATAATATCCCGGGTCACAGAATAGGGCACAAACTCCGGTATCGATATAAATTTTGGGTTTATTATAGCACGGAAGTGTTTAAACATCAGTGATACATGTACCATTTACAAGCATTACAAAACCTGTTTTGCATTTACAAAGGCCTGCTTCAGCTTAATACGTTGTTGGTTCATAACATGCAGTACAAGAAATTTGGTTTGTACAAATTTAACACTTAAATCCACATGCATCACATGTTCCTAAAGCATCGTTTTTGAAATAAGCGTCTGGGCAAACTGGCATGCAGAATCCAGTCAATTGGTAAGATCCTAAAGGACAATAGCAGACTCCATTAGTAACATTTAAGGAATATCCTTTTACACATGAAACGCAAGGTAATCCATCTCCGCAGATACCACAACCTATGGCGCAAGGATAGCAGAATTGATGCCTTGTATTTTCCAAGTAAAATCCTGAACCACAGTTTCCAGTGCACGATCCGGTTGTTACAAATATATATGGTTTGTTTTAACAAGGTTCTACGGGTACAGCCACTGTTGTATTATAGCAAACTCCAGTTGATAATAAAATTAATTCAGTTGAGCTACAGTCGCATCTTGAACCATTTAGAACATAAGGTGCCTAGCAATTAGTGCAAATCAGAGTGTTAGTACAAGCCGTGCAACCAATTAAAGTAGCCGAACATGTTTGGCAGGTTAAAAAGTTTGTATTAGCGAAAGTTCCTGCTGGGCATTCATATGCAAATAAGCAAGTATTTTGATATCTTAATTTTCCAAGATTTTCACATTCGCATGTTCCAGCTGTAATATTGAAAGTAAATCCTTAATTGCAGCTTCCACATAATGAGGGTCCAGTGCAAGTATCACAGCCTGCTCCACAAGGTTTACAGACAATACCCTCTTTATAAAATCCTGCACTTGGGCAATCAGCTGCATTTACACACAATCCAGTTGTAGCATATACGAGTCCGCAAGTAAAGTTTTTGCAAGTACCATCAGTAAGTAAAACAAGTTAAACGTTTCCACAATCACATTAGTTGGTAGTTCCGTTCAAAACATAAGGCCAAGTGCATTAAGAACAAATTGATAAACTAGAACATTGAGTACAGGCAAAACCACAGTTATCACACCAATGATTTACTGTGTTTGGATAAGTACTTGCCGGGCATTAAACTGCAAATATGCAGGCATCAGAATATTAGAATTTTCCTTGCTATATGCATTCGCACTGTGCTTTTACAGAATTCCAAATAAATCCATTTGTGCATACACCGCAAGCTCCTGAAGCAGTACACGTTCCACAACCAACTCCACATTTTCTACACATTTTTCCATCTAAATAGTATCCAAAATCACAAGAAATAGTACAAGTACCATTTGTTTCATAGACTAAAGGTTTATTATCACAAGGATCTGTAACATTAATAACAACAATTACAGTCTAATTAGTTGTAACATTAGCAGTGACTGTTTAATTAGAGGTCGTGTTAAAGCAATATCCGTTCATTAATAGTACTAAAAGAGGGGGATCGCAAACACAAGATCCAGATGAAACGACATATGGGTTATAGCAAGTGGTACAGATTGTTTCACTAGTACATACACCACAAGCAAATCCACATTTTTCACATCTCAAAGTAGAAGCACTGGCAAAAGTCTGTATTGGGCATTCAGTATCATTTAAACAGAGATTGGAATAAAAGTATTTTTAGTATGTTGGGAATTTGCATTAGCATAAACCAGATGTTGCGTTCCAATAAAATCCATTTGTGCAGCTTCCGCAAAATCCTGGGCCTGAGCATGATTCACATCCAACGTTGCATGGTTAGCACATATTACCAGTTCCTGAAGTATCTAAATAAAATCCTGTTCCGCAGGTTGCAGTGCATGTTCCATTAGTGGCAAAAATCAATGGTTTATTCGCACATGGGTTAGGAATAGTAAGGCAGTTTCCATTTAATAGTAAGAGGGATCCACTTGGACAGTCACATAATTAAGTTCCCGAGTTAACAATATAAGGAGAATAGCACGTCGTGCATGTAGTAAATTGTGAACAAACTTGACATCCAAATCCACAAACTTCGCATCTACCTGTTGTTGAGTTAGAATATTAGGCTTCAGTGCAAAAGAAATTGCAAGTAGTTCCAGCAAGATTCAAAAATTTACCAGAAGCACAATAGCAGACACCTGACGTTAGATTCAAAGTAAATCCGTTACCACAAACAGAGCAAGCATCGCCATTTGAGCATGTGGCACACCCAGTAAAGCAAGGTCGGCAATAAATGTTATCTAAATAAAATCCTGAAGTACTGCAAGTAGCTGAACATTGACCTGTCGTAGTGTAAACATAAGGTTTATTAGTACATTCTGGAATTAAATCAGGTGGAGTGTAACATTCTCCAGTTAATAAAAGTTTATTTCCTCCTGTACAGTCGCAGATATTAGTTACTGCGTTGACAACGTAAGGAGAATAGCATGAAGTGCAAACAGATTCCGAAGTACAAACTAAACAGCCGAATCCACATTTTTCGCATCTTTTCGTTGTACTATTTTTATAATAAGCAACCGGGCAATTGAATAGACAGAATTCAAGGTAAATATGATTTCCCGCAGTATAATCACAGTAGCAAGTTCCTGATGTAGCGTTAAAAGTATATCCGTTACCGCATGTTCCGCAAGCATTTGCATCGGTACAGGTGGCGCATCCAACATTGCAAGGTCTGCACATTAAAACATCTAAATAATATCCAGTTCCACAAAGAGCAGTACAAGAACCGTCAGTACTAAAAACGTATGGTTTATTCAAACATGGGTTCGGGGTTACATAACATAAACCATTTTCTAATAACACTGCTGATCCTGCACATTGACATTTATTCGTTGTTGGGTTTACTACATATGGGTTATAGCAGTTAGTACAAACAGTTGCCGATGTGCATACTTAGCATCCAAATCCACAGGCATCACATCTTTTTGTAACGGTATTTCCCCATAGAGCTTCTCCACAATTCAGTACACATTATACTCCTTCAATAAACATATTTAATGGACAATAACAGACAGCATTTAGAGGATTGAATGAAAATCCATTTGTGCAAGAACCACACGCGTTTCCATTAGTGCAGGTGCCACATCCAATATTGCATTATTTGCATAGAATTCCATCTAAATAATATCCACCATCACAAGCGGCAATGCAAACTCCAGTTGTAGTAACAATATATGGTTTATTTAAACAAGGGTCAACATAAGGAACATAACAAACTCCTGTATTCAACAATACTTATCCTGCAGGACAATCACATAAATTAGTGCCGGAATTAAATATATATCCAGTTTTACAACTAGAACAAGTGTAAGCATCAGAACAAGCTTAACAATATGATAAACAATTGATGCAGAATCTATTAGGGGCCGCCTAGGGGTATGTAAAAACAGGGCAACTTGTAACACAGTCAGTCTATGGAATAGCAGACACAAAGTATTAATAATTTGGTGATGCACAGATACAATCGGTTTAGGTAGTAGGGTTTAATGAGAATCCATTAGTGCAAACAAGACAGATGCTATTGCTCGTACATGTTGAACAGCTTGGTGCGCATGCTCTACATGTTAAAATATCTAAATACCATCCATTTCCACAAGAAGCTGTACAAGAAGCATTACTAGAATAGATGTAAGGTTTTGAGGCACATGGATCAATTATAGGGATGGTCAAACAATTAGAATTATCCAATAATGTCGTCCCACTGGGGCATTAACAAAGATTGTTTGCAAGGTTCAATACATATTAGCTTAAACAAGTTACACAATTTGAAGAAGAAAGACAAGTTTAGCAACCCCATTCACAACTTTCACAGAATTTACTTATAGTGTTTGCAAATCTAGATAGCCCACAAGAAGCTGCTGTCACACAAACTGAACCACTGATGTAATCGTTACACTGACACTGTAAAGTTGTATAATTGACAAAGAACCCAGTATTACAATTAATACAACCTGAAGCATCTAGACAAGTGCTGCATCCAGGAGTACACTTGTAGCAAATATTATCATTCAAAACAGTATTTAAAAAGAATCCAGCTCCGCATTCAGCAACACACAGAGCATCAGTTTATCTTATATAAGGTTTTCCGGCACAAGGGTCAACTGGTGGAATAATTAAACATGTTCCATCTTCTAATAAAGTTTAACCTACTGCACAACCGCAAGTTCCTTTCACTGCATCCAAAACATAAGCTCCTGTGCATTAGATACAGGCCGTGTCTCCATTACATAGATCACAATATTTAGAGCATCCTGTGCACTTTTTAGTTGTTATGTTAGGATAGTATCCTGGAGGACATCCTGTTGTACAAGTGCTTGGAGCTAAGAAAAAGTTTGCGCAGAAGCATTCTCCAGTAGAAACAGTGGTTGAAAATCCTGCAGCACAAATAACACAAGAACCATAATAAACACAAGTCTAGCAAATAGGTGAACATTATTAACATAGTTTATTATAATCAGGGTAATTTCCATCTCCACATGAGGCCACACAACTTGCATCTATTAAACTAATATAGGGTTTTCCTGCGCAAGGGTCAACTGGTGGAATCAAAAGCGGATTTGCTACACAGATAGCTCCGGCTAAAGTGTAATTTAATGAACAAACACATGTTGCAATCGTATTGTCTCCGTTATTTGTTTGTAATGTATAATTTGGAGTTACACAAACATTACACTAAGTTGCGGACCAGCATGTTTTGCATCCAGTCATACAATTTTAGCAAACAGCGTTTGCCAAATCCATGTAGAACCCATCACTGCATCCAATTGATGGATCTCTACAGGTATCAACTTATAAAATATATCCTGTTCTACAGACACATGATCCCGTTTTTATGATCAGCCAGGGTTAAGTACAAGAGGTACAAATAGTAGGGGATAAACAAGTAAAGCAGAGTCCAGAGCAAGCGTCGCAAGTTCTTGTCACAGTATTTCCATATTTTTGAGCAGGACAATAACTTGTGCAATAAGTATCATACCAAAATGTTCCAAGAGCGCAAAGGCATTTACTATCAACTAAAGTAAAGGCAGATTGACAGCTTGTGCAGTCTGTACTAGTCGTGCATATTTTGCATCCTGTTCTACACTCACTGCATGTTGTTGGACTTCCAGAAGTGTCGACGAAGTAGTTTTGAGGACATGAACTTGAGCATTGTCCATCGTATAAAAATAGAAGTCCTTGGCAGGTGAGGCAGTTGAGGGGGGTCTGAGAGCAGGTAGCGCATGGGTAAGAGCAAGAAGAGCACACTCCAAATCCTGAATCGAATTTTCCAGCTGGGCATGCTCCCAAGCAAGTTGTACCGTCCAAAACTAAATTATTATTACATTTTGTGCACGCTGAAGCTGTTCCGGTGCATTAATAACATGCTGAATCACAAGGTTAGCATGTATAGTCAGCAACCTATCCAAAATAGCCAGTAGGGCATGGGTTAACACATTATCTAGTGATAGAGTAAAAGAATTTAGAAAAGGCGCAAATACAAGTTGCTGAATTAAATAATGTAAAAGTAGGTATTTCGCAAGATGAACAAACTGTTGCACTGGTGCAAGTAAGGCAACCCCACGGGCATGTCTTGCATTAATAATCAGCTGTATCGCCATAATAACCACCTTAAAAGCTTGTGCAATCTGCGTAACAGAAATTTCTTAAGAAGAAGTTAGGACTATTACAGGTTAAACAATTTTCTAGAGAAGTGCAAGTTTGGCATTTTACATTGCATTATTGGCAAATTCTTGAAGAATCAGGGAAAAAACCGTCTCCGCAACTACTGGGGCAAGTACTTCCATATTTGAATCTAGTAGAGGGGCATGATGTACAAGTTGTCGACTATGAGTTACATGTCAGACAGGTTGGGTCACATAAGGCGCATTTCCTTTATATCAAGTGACCATATTATCCAGAGGGGCAGGATCCACAAGACATCGTAGCAGTATTTAGGAACCCATTTCCTTTACATATACAATCTAAAAGAGAAGCACTATAAGTAAATGTGACTTCATCACAAGTAAGACAATTTGGTGTGGTATCACATGTAGTGCATTAATTCGGGCAAATCAGGCAGACATTGTTCACAAGGTCAGGGTAAGTTCCTGCAGGACATTAATTCAAACATTCAGTTCCAATCAAATAGTAGGTGGCTTCGCAGCTATTGCATATTGATAAAGAAGTGCAAGTAGCGCATTAGGTCTGACAATCTTTACAACTTCTACTAGAATCAGGGAAACGTTTTAAGGGACAAGACAATAAACACTAGGTTCCGCTTCCATCTATATTTTTAAATCTTGATGTAGAACAAGTATTGCATGTAAATTAAGTTCCAGCTGTACAAGTAAAGCATGATGTATGGCAATAATAACAGATTTGATCGGCTGTATTTCCGAATTTACCAGCAGCACAGGCACCGCATTAGAAGGTTTGTGTATCTAAGAATGATCCTCCTTTGCAAACACATTAAGTTGCAGTACCGTCTAAAACAAAATTAACTCCGTCACATACTGTGCAAACTGTTGTGGAAGTGCATTCCTCACATTAAAGAGGACATAATTAACAACTCTATGTAGCATCTTCACCGAAATAACCTACTGGGCAAGTACCTATACACATAGTTCCAAACATATAGTTAGATACTTTGCAGGCAGAACATATAGAGGGAGATTAACAAGATGAGCAAGTAGTTGGGCAAAATTAACATTTTCTATTTGAATCAGGGTATTTACCAACTGGGCAGGTACTAGCACATGTTAGACCGTTTAGGAATTTTCCAGTTACACAGCTAAGGCAGGTAGTAGGGGATCCTGCACAAGTTGCGCATTAATTAGCGCTGCAAGCTTTACATATGAAATCAACACTATCCCCGTAGAAACCTGGAACACAAAGTGAACATGTCTGAGTAGTGCTGTTAAAGAATAATTGTTTTCCGGAAGTGACATCAATCATGCATACACAGAAGTTTATACTAGCTAAAAATGTGAAAGAGGTTTCATCACATGATGTGCAAATTGCCGCATCAGAACAGGTAGTGCATTAAAAAGGACATAGCTCGCAAGCTCCAGTGCCAGTGTTACCAAAATAAGGGTCAGGGCAGGGTTAATAGCAAAATTTATCAAAGAGGAATAAATTAGAAGCACATCCTTGACAGTTAGTATCGGAAGTGCAGGCAGAACATTTGACATTACAAGTGGTGCAAATATTATTTAAATTATATTTTCCTCCTGGACAGCTTCCTATGCAAGTGTTTACATTTTGAACCAAACCCGCGTTACAAGATGTGCATCTGCTGGATGTTGTAATGCAAGTTTTACAGGAAAGAGAACAAATTTCGCAATTGTAAGTGGCAGAATTTCCATAATAACCGGCATCGCATGTTTTGCAAGTTTTTGTATTAAAATCAAAGAATTAAAGGCTTTATTTACATCTGCACATACTTGATATTAATGTTAAAACAATTTCATCACAGGTAGAACAAGTTGTAGAATCTGCGCACGTTAAGCACTAAGTCAAACAAGCCTAGCATGTTCTAGTTGTGTCATTTCCATAGGTGAAAGTAGGGCAGCTAGTTGCAGGAAGACAGACTCCACCAATTAAGAAAGTGGTGAGTTGGCAGTAGCATTAAGTTGTTAAAGAGTTGTAGTCGTAACCAGCTGTGCATCCATCAGATTTGCAGGTATAGCTGTCAATACATGAATCACAATTAGAAGGGCAATTAATGCATGTCTAAGTGGCAACATTACTATAAAACTTTGTTGGGCAAACAGAAACGCAAGTATTTTAATGGAAATAAGTCAAAGCAATGCATGTTAAGCAATTTGCAGATGAAGTAATACACGTGAGACAATTATCCGGAGCAGTGTTAGAGCAAACGGCACATTCAGATCCACTTAAATATTTACCAGCTGGGCATTTATCTACGCATGTATTAATGTTTAATATGAATCCGAAAGTGCATAAGGTGCAGGTAGTCGCAGTCGTTACACATTTTTGGCAAGGGGCCAGGCATTATTTGCATAATTTTGATACAGCATCAGCGAAATATCCATCTAAACAACTTGAATCACAAGTAAATCCGTATAAATAGTTTGTATCGGTGCAAGAAGTGCATTAACTATTGAGAGCTCCACTACAATCAAAACATCTAATATCACACGTTTGGCATAAGAAGGTATTGACATTACCAAAGTATGATTAAGGGCAGGGGCTTACACATCCTGCAGTCGGTCCCGGGGCTACGAATCCAACATCACAAATGCAGGTGTTATCAAAGTTTGGAGATAATCTATATCCTTATTTGCAGGTTAAGCAATAATTATTGATTAAACAAGTTGCGCAGGTTGCTGGGCAGGCAGGGCAAATCATTGTTGCTGGGTCTTCATAAAATCCTGCTGGGCATGCTGAAACACATTTTCCGTTATAAGTGTAAAGAACTGATGCACAAACACACAGTCCGGTTGTAGGATGAGGCTCATAATTTTATACACAAGAAGTACATTTTAATTCGAATGAGCAAATATTGCAGTTGGCAGGACAGGGCTAGCATACAACAGCTCCCGTGCCTTAATTTATATCTACGAATTTATACATACAAGTCTAACAATTTTAATTAGTAGCTTAACAAGTCTAGCAAGGTGTGATGCAAGGTTTACATCTATTTGTACTTACCTCAGCAAAATAGGTAGGAGCAATTATACAATCAGCGTAACAAGTTATGCCGAATAAGTAACTTCCATCATTACACGAGGTACATTAATTGGAGTTAGGACCTGAGCATAAAGCACATCTTAAGTTACAATCTTCACATTTCTTAGTAATAGTGTCTCCATATTCTGATACAGGGCACGTTAAAACGCAAACAGTTATTGATCCTTATTAAAGGAAACCTGAATCACAAATGCACCTAGAAGTGTCAACTGTATCTAAATGGTAGCTTGGTTGGCAATTTGTGCAAGTCTTTGAAGTAGTAATGCATTCACTGCATGGGTCATCGCAAATTATACAAGTTCTCGAAGCGAAATCTTAGAAATAGCCTACTGGGCATAAATTAACGCATTAGTAATTATATAAATAAAGCCCTACAACACATTTACATTCGTTTCCTACTGGTTCAAAGAGATTTCTGCAAGTTGTACAAGTTGTTCCAACTGAACAAATATCACAATAATCAACACATTTCGAACAAGCAGCACTATCCCAATAATATTCAGTAACACAAGTTAAACAGGTCAAATAATCAGTGCATGTTTTGCATGGAGATACGCATTAATTGCATTTTCTTTGAGTGTCATTACCATACGTAAATTAAGGACAGTTGGTTTTCACATCACAGGTTGTTGAAGCTATTGATATAAGGTAAGATCCAATATTGCAGGCCGTACATTAAGTGAAGGCAGATCCTGTGCAGATATAGCAGTTAGGATGGCATGGTTCGCAGTATTTAGTAGAAGTATCTCCATATAATAAAGCAGAGCATTAAGCAGTACAGGTCGCAGTCGTATAAATTTAAAAACCGTTGGCACAATAGCAAAAGTTATTGTTGATATTTATCTAGAAATTATTGATGCAGGTAAGGCACAGAGTTGGACTTTCGCATGACGAACAAACTGTAGGACAAAGTTAACATTTTCTAACTATAGAATCTTTATAGTATCCTGTAATGCAAGTAGCTGAACATATTCCATTTAATTCGAATTAACCTAACATACACAGGCAAGCGCCTCCGATTGATTCAAATCCTGGAAAGCAAGTTACACAAGTGGCCAGATCTAGGCAAACTTTACAATTAGGGATACATTTACCGCATTTATCAGCTGTCACCGCACCAAGTAACCATCCGTCCAGACAACTTTAGCACGAAGTGGCTAAGTTTTGGCATTTCAAACAAGGGGCTTGGCAAGTTCCGCATCTTAAATTTACTGCATCTTAGAAATAAAAATCAGGGCAAAGGGGGTCACATGTGGTCATAAATAAATAATTTCCTAACAAGCAAGCTTGACATTAATTAGGCAGAGGGCCAGTACATAAACCACATTTAATATCACATGTTTCACAATACCGGGTTGTCGTACTTCCGTAGAACGTAGGATCACATTTCGGGTCTTTGCACACAATACCTCCATAAACTCGGAAACCAGTCGTGCATACACATGTTGTTCCTCCAACTAAAGTATAAGCATATGGAGATTAGATACAAATATCACAATCATTATAAGACACACAAGTTGAACATTCATCTCTACATTTGACACATGTTCGGGTAATTGAATCTTGATAATAACCTGCAGAGCAGGTACTTACACACATCGAAGATCCATTCATAAATAACCCATCAGCACAGATGCAAGTATTATCGGATAATCTCACATCATAATTAGGGAAACATTCAGTGCAGACATTAGTAGGGTCGCATACTTTACAATTATCAATACATTTGTTGCATAATTTAGTTCCGGAGTCAAATAAATAACCTGGGACACATGTCTTACATTCAATCAAAGTAGTGCATTCAAGGCAAGGGGATTGGCAGAATTCGCATTTAGCTGTGACTGCTCTTCCATAGTACGTTGCAGGACAGTCCGTAGAACAGGTGGTACCAAACAAATAGTATCCACTGCTAGCTTTACAACTATAACATTAAGTAGCCGCTGGCCCGTAGCAGGCAGCACAAATATTGCAGGTTTCACACAAAAATGAAGTTTAGTCTCCATAAGTTCCGATATCACAAGTTTGTTGACAAACAACAGATCCCATGGCTTTTTAATATCCTAAAATGCATTTGCAGAATGAATTATAGACTCTGAATCCACTGATACATTGAGTGCAGACATCATAACTATCACATGTTGTGCATTCGATTCTACATTTATCACAAGTATTGATAACAGGGTTCTTCCAATAGGAATCAGGACAAGTTCCGGAGCAGACTCCAGATGGTGTTAAAAATAAGGTATCATCACAAATACATGAGCCGTTTGTGTATTTTTTATAAAATTGAGAACAAGTTGTGCATGAAGCTTGGTCGGCAAAACAGTCGTCGCAATTAGGAAGAGGACAAGCAAGACAGGTTGGGGCTGATAAATAAAATTTCAACTAACATGATAAACATGTTAAGCCGTTAGGTTTTGGAGAATCACAAGTTAAACAAGGAGTTGAGCAAGCTTTGCAAGAATTATCAACATTATTTCCGTATTAGTAAATATTTGGACACGATGTATCACATGTAGTTCCGGATAAAAAGTTTCCTGGATTGCAAGAGGAGCATTAGTATTTGTTAGGTCCAGTGCAAATTTTACAATTAAGGTGGCAATCTTAACACATATTAGTTACTGTATCCCCATAAAAATAATTAGGACATATGCTAGTACTGGTGCAATATAAAGAGTTTTTTAAAAAGAATCCCTAAGAACAGATACAGAAATTAGTGCCATTCAAAGTATAGGCTGAATTACAAGTTAGACATACACTTGTCGAGTTACAAGTTGCGCAATTGATTTCGCAAGCTGTGCATATACCCGAGTTACTGGGG
>Ga0138275_1058842_pt1 | contig 18381 bp, 18 predicted proteins | sample M_130207_X_mt_FD_106907 | JGI IMG/M metagenome (GOLD analysis project Ga0138275, IMG submission 106907) | Freshwater microbial communities from Lake Montjoie, Canada - M_130207_X_mt (Metagenome Metatranscriptome) | ecosystem: Environmental > Aquatic > Freshwater > Lake | place: Canada: Quebec... | reverse complement strand
TTTTTTTAAAACAAAAAAAATACGTTTAAAAAAAAAACAAAAAAAAAAAACAGAAATTATGTTATATTTTTTTTGCTCAATCGTTAATAATTCAAAGTTACGCTTTTGTAATTCAAATTGAAAAAATTTAAAAAAAAAACTTGTTGAAAGGCTTGTTTTAAATAAAAAATTAGTGTTTTTTCATAAAGTTTGTATACCATATCTAAAAATCAAAGAGTCTGTTTTTTTTGTCATATGTTTAGGTCGAGTACGCTTATACCCAGATTAAAAATTTTATAAAGATGTATTTAATAAATGTTAGACAGAAAGTAAGTAGATACCGTGTGATTAAAAAGGGTGCTCTTTTACAGTGAGGTGTAAAAATAGGAAGCCTATAGTAGTATACACTCACTATTTATTGTATTAATACGAATAGCGTTTAAGTATTTAGGTGTAGCAGGAGTCGAACCTACAACCACGCGCTTATCAAGCACGTACTCTACCATTGAGCTATACACCCGCCTATAACACAGAATGGTAAAATATTTGAGACAAAAGGATTCGAACCTTTATTTTCAATATCAAAAACCGACGTCTTACCCTTAGACTATATCTCAATATGTTTACATTAGGAATGCTTGTTGAATTATTATATACAAAAAAGGTTGTATTGTATTATAAAATAAACCTTTAATGAAAATAAAAATGTTAAAATAATAAATCAAATAAAGTTTTTGATAGAATTAAATAACTCTAAATTTTCTTAAAAAATTCCCGAAGTAAATGTGGCTTGTAAATAAATTAATTTACCTTTTTATAGACCCAAAGATTATTTTTATTAAAGTCAACACGGGAATATATGATGTTTTTTTTTACAATCAAAAAGCTTGAAACAATTAAATTATTAACTAATACAATAAAACTAAGCTTTCTATAAAACATAAGTTATCAGGTTTTTTTTTTTCAGACCGGATAGAAAGCCTTTGGCACCTATTTTACGTAGTAAAATACGTGATAATTTAAAGTCACTGTAAACACCACGCGCTCTGCCACTTAAAATGCAATAATTTTTAAGGACAACACGAGAAGTGAGCTTAGCTTCTACCGATTTCCAATAAAAGAGTAAAGAATTATAGAGCTGTTGATTAAATAAAAAGATAATTTTTTTTTTCAATTCATCGTGTTTAAAAAATAATCTCCTTGATTTATCATTAATAATACGTAAGTATTTCATTGCGAAGTCCTATAAGATACCTTGGGTAGGACTTGAACCTACAAAATTTAAATCCTAAGTCTAATGTGTTTACCAATTTCACCACCAAGGCAAACAACAACTATAATATGCAGGCAACTAAAAAAATGAGGAAAGAGTGGGATTCGAACCCACGGTATTAATATACGTTTGCTTTCAAAACAAATACTTTAAACCACTCAGCCACCTTTCCTAATTAAAAGTTAATATTAAGTTATAAAAAAAATAAAAAAAAAGGGCTATAAACAGAGGCTGCAATTAAAAAAACAGAATCATAAACAAAATCGGTAATAAAAATAAAACATATCAAAAATCCACAGCCGAATAATACAATGAAAAAAGACGCCGATCGAAATCAGCTTAAAGAAATAATACTTGATACTATATTTTTATCAAAAAATAATGATTTTAAAAAAAATAAGTAATAAAAAGTGCTGACAATTGTAATAATTAAACTAAAAAAAACAAAAACATAAAGGTCAGAAGAAATTGCCTCAATATAAATATAAAATTTAATAAAAAAACCGGCTAAAGGTGGCAACCCCCCCATAGAAAATAAGACAATAAGTAATCCGTGTGAACCAAAGGCTGAGAATTTAGTAAAATTAGCAAGATCGCTTAAATAAACCAAAGAACGACCACTAATCAAACAAGTGGTGTTTAAAATAAAACCAAAAAAGAGTAGAAGCGTTAGGCTATAAACCAATAAATAAAGGATAGTACTCGCTAATCCTGCTAAACTACCACAGCCCATACCTAAAAGTAGAAAGCTGACATGATTTATGGAAGAATACGCCAAAATTCGTTTTATCCTATTTTGACCCACAATACCAAAGCTACCAATTAATAAAGAGCCAACAGAGGAAAATAAAATGAAAGGTTGTCATAAATAAAAGAGCTTAATAAAAAGATAAAAAAAAAGCTTAAAAAAAAAAAAAAAATAAAGCAACTTTATTAAAACTATAAGTATCGTAGTAAGTGATAACCAAACACCCTCGTAAACATCCGGGGATCACATATGGCAAGGAAATGCTGCCACTTTAAAGAAAAAAACAATAAGAAAACAAATAAGGCTGAAAGACACTTCAATACTGGATAAGTTAAAGTATAAAGAGTTAAGTAAATATTTAACTTCAATATAATTTAAACTGCCACATAAACTAAAAATAATTGAATTACCAAAAAGTAACATACCATTCGAGACGCCACCAAAAACAAAATATTTAATCGTGGCTTCAATAGCTACACGCTTCTGATAACTATTGGCGGCAAGTATATACAAAGATAGGCTAACACCCTCAAGGGATAAATAGGCTGTAAATAAATCAAAAGATGACAACAGGAATAAAGAAAAAAAAAGGAGAAAAAATACAGGAATATATACGCACGAGCCAAATGGCTTATGTCAAACAAATTTATGTTCTGAAAAAATTATTATTATTACCAAAAATAAAACAATAACAAGTTTACAAAAATTAGAATAAGTATCAAATATAAAACAAGAAGAAAAAAAAAGCTCAGGCATAAATTTACCAAAATATATAGTGTAAATAAAATTAAAAAAAATAAAAAAAAATTCCATGGTTAAAACGAATAAAAAAAATAAGCTATTGATGTAAAAATTATTAAAGTTTTTAATAATGCATAAATAAATTAAAATTGCCAGAATCAAAAAAATTTCGGGTGATAAAAAAACAGATACTTTTAAAAAAAAAGTAGAAAAAATAAAAGAATTAGAATAAAGATAATTTTCCAATAAATTATAAAAAAGATCAATCATCTGTAAATTAGACATATTTAAAATACTCTACCTATTTAATACATAGTTGGTATTAAATAACTAAACTCATATAAGATGTTATTTTTTGATATTTTTTTTTATCAAGAACACCAGAATTTAATTTTAAACGAATATCCTTTGATATGCCGCCGTAAATTCTAGTGCCTAAAAACTTAAATTGTTTAGAAAAAACAAGGATTCGGTTGCTACAAAATCTTACAGTGATGCCATCCAAACGTTGTGTATATTGCTTAGTAACAACTAAAAGGCCAAAATAAATATTTTTTTTTTTCAGTTTTTTTCTATGCACAAACTTTTTTACCGCAACTAATAAGGTATCACCGATTAAACCAACATGATTCTTTTTATTCAAAACTGCAATACATTTTAAAAATTTAGCACCGGAATTATCGGCAGAATATACTACACTTTCTTTTATTATCATTATATATTATGCTCAATCCAAAGCACCTGCTTTTCATTCAAAGATAAAACCTGCGGTTAATAGAATTAAAAAAAAAAAACATACTAAATAAACCGACTAAGCCCATAAAATTAAAGTAAACTGCCCAAGGAAATATAAAAGCTATTTCTAAATCAAATAACATAAAAAGTATAGACACTATATAAAATTGTATATTAAATATTTCACGCGTGTCACCAAAAGGCTCAAAGCCACACTCATATGAAACAACTTTTTCAATTTCAGTATTTCGTTGTGATAAAATAAGAGCTAAGACGAATAAAATGCATACTAAAAAAAAGCTAAGAAGAAGAAAAACACAAAGTCCAAAATATTCAATAAAATAATATAACATTTACTAAATTAGTTGCTACAGAATAATACTGGTAGGTTTTTAGTAGGAATCGAACCTACATCTACTGAATCACAATCAGCAACTTTACCCTTAAGCTATAAAAACCTGTGTATAAAAAAATGCACATTTATGGAGTAAGTAATACTGCCTGATTGGCAGTAAAAAAAGCATGACAAAATAAATGGCTAAATTACCTTTTGCTGGGTTTGAACCAACACTTCAAATGAAAATAGATTTTGAATCTATCGCGTCTACCAATTTCGCCAAAAAGGTGTGGAACATTTTCTGTTTAAATAGCTTTTTGTACACAGCTAAAAAAAGGAGTTCCGTGTCTAGTAGATAACAATACCACTTTAAATATCATGAGACAAAAAAAAATGGATTAATAGGCTCTTTAAATTTTTTTATAAATTAAAGCTTTTTACTAATTAGTTACATATTTATAAAAGTATGATTCAGGGTTTATATGGATAACCCCCAACCATGTTTATAAAGTGTTTAGGCTATTTTAAACATATAAAAAATGTTGTGTAAATGTGTCTTTTTGTAGCGTATACTGATTACAGTAGTAAACCATAATGGACAAGAAATAATAATGCTACTATTTATGTATAAAGAAAGTTAATATAAAGTTAAAAAAACCCAAGCAAATGAACCCCTAATTGATAAGCAAACAAGCAGGGAACAGCATTGCCAATTTGCTGGTATTGTGAGAACACACTACCACAAAAGGTATAATTATCCGGAAATGTTTGAATGCGAGCATATTCACTTATAGATAACGGACGATTTTCTATGGGATGACACCGCTCTGTTTGCTTTTGAGATGGAGAACATAATAGGGTTAACGCCGGTTCTGTCATTGAAAGCCTACGTAATATCCCACGTTTGCCACCTTTTGATAAAAAGCTATTACCAAGATATGCTTTCTGTAATTCAAGTGGTAAATTAATCCAACAACCACCTTGTGGAATTAATTTAAACAAGCTTTGTTTAGTTACCGAATACTGAGCACCTTTAGATACTGCAACAGATTTTAAAGCATCCCCTAATAATTGTTTTTGGAACAAAATAGGTATGGGGAAAAAATTTTTTTTTTTTAAAAAGCCCACTATTAAAACGCGCTCTCTTTTCTGCGGAATGCCATAATCCACCATGTTGATCAATTTGTACTCAACTGAGTATAAATTATTTTTTGAAAGTAGCCCCAAAATATATTTAAATGTTGCACCCCCAGCATGGGTCAATAAACCCTTTACGTTTTCAATAATAAAGATTTTAGGTTGCACTGAGAATATAACCTCAATGCTACTTAATAATGCAGAACCGTTATGGTCGTGTAAACCTTTTTTCAACCCCGCAAAGGAAAATGATTGACAAGGTGCTCCCGCCAAAAGGATATCAACTCTGTTTTTAAATGGAGAAAAGTTATAAGTTTCCACAGAAGAGTGAACAACAGGAACATTTGGATGGTTTTTTTTTAGAGTATTACAGGCAAATATATCACGATCTAAACAAAGTAAAGGTTTGAGCCCTGCTCTTATAAAACCCTGACTAAAACCACCACCACCTGAAAATAAATCAATGAATGTGATTTGTTCTTTATGCTGGAAACACCACTTTAAACCCGTATAAACCCTGCACTTGCATCGCAAACCCCTTTTATTAAATTTTAAACAGAGGTTAGTTGCCGTGCTAATAACAGTGGCGGCAGCATCTTTTGACGTAATTTCAATACCATGACCAGCAAGGATGTAATAATATGCTTTGGCGATTCGTTTTCACTGAATATTAACAAATGCCCAATATGTTACTTTTTTTTTTAAGCTACAAGAAATTCTTAATTGATTAACTAAATTAATATTATATGTTTTATACGGTTTCATGGAACTAATACAGCTTAAAATAAGTGGAAAATTAGAAAAGATCCATACCCTGCAACCCATATACAGAATTTAAGGTAATAACGTACAATACAGGATAGGAATAAACATAAAGTTGCCTAAAGGTATTACCTATGATTTTTACAAACGATAAAAAATTTATAACCACAAAAATACTGCTATAACTAAATAATTGAGCTAAAAAATAGAACAACCCTAGGGTTATTATAAAAGGGGGGTTTTATAAAAAAGCTTTACAATAGAAATGACGTGGGATTGAATATCCTGAAAATTATCCAAAAAAATAAATCTGAATAAAGATTCTCCGCCTAATACACGATAGCCTAAGTCCCCCGTATATTTTATTAAGTCAATTTTAGGAGAATTAACAAACCCCAAAATAAACGTATAATCTGGATACTTGGCACGTAAAGATACCATACCTAGTAATGTGCCTGCATACGCAGCACTATTAAGCGTTGTACTTTTATTTTTAAGTTCTATAATCACCCTACGCTTATGGAATATAAAATCGAGCTTATCAACGCGCTCAAAATCAGAATAATTCAGTATAACAATCTCCCAGATTTTTCCAGAGGACATCGTTAGCCGATGAATTTTTCTATATATCAGCAGTTCTTTATCTGAAATATGCCCTAATAACATATCAACCTGCGTTTTAAGCGGAGTGCGCGCCTCTGTTTTTGTTAAAAAAGACCATATTAAGCGCTTAATTTTTTTCTTAAAAGCTAGGTAATTAGTACCCTTCATGTTTTGTCCAATTAAAAAAAATCCCTATTACGGAATGAAAATAGCTATGTATAAAAGATGTTTTTTGGGATACTTTTTGAAAAAATCAGCCAACGACGCCAAAAAAAAAATTAGATGTTTTTGAATCAAAAAAAAATAGGATTTCTGGTGGTATAAAAAATATTGCTTTAGTAAGTTTGTTTAACATTGAAGAATAAAGAATACCTGAAGCTGAAATGGGAGTTGAACCCATATAGTGAGATTTGCAATCTAAAACATTACCAATTATGCTATTCAACCACTATAAGGTGCTAAACTTTAATGGGGTAAAAAGCATTCAAACAAATAAATTTTGTAATGATTTAACTAAAAAGGGGCACAAGGCCACGTTCTTAAAAGTAACGAGAATGATGGGATTTGAACCCATAACCTTTAGCCTGACAAGCTAATATTCTACCAATTGAATTACATCCTCTGAACAGTGCCTAAAAGTGGAATTGAACCACTACACAAGGATTTTCAGTCCAATGCTCTACCAATTGAGCTATCTAAGCAAAATTAAAAAAATTGGAACTAAAGTGATTCAACTAAAAGCATAACACTACTTATTGTGGTGTCTAAAATAAAGTTAGGGAATATACCAAAAACAAGGGTTAAAACAGCTAACGGCAATATAAGGGAATGCTCTCTTTTAGTAATATCATGTCAAGCAGAAATATATCTTATTTTTATATTACCAAAAACTAATCTATTATAAAAAAAAATAGTGTATAAAACACTAATAATTGTACCAATTAAAGCGATTAAGGTTACCAAAAAGTTAATATCTAAAACGCCAAAAAAAACTAATAGCTCCCCGATAAAGTTACAGGTTCCAGGCAACCCTACATTAGATAAACAAAACACTAATAAATACGCAGAAAAAATTGGCATTACTTGAGCAAGTCCGCCATAATAATCAATTAATCGAGTATGGTATTTATCATATAATACACCAACCATAAAAAACATAGCAGAAGAAACAAGACCATGCGCGATCATTAAAAAAAGACTACCCTGAATACCCTGAATATTACACGAAAAAATACCTAAAACGCCTAAATTCATGTGAGCAATTGAAGAGTAAGCAATAATTCGCTTTAAATCTAATTGTCGCAATGTGGAAAGAGAAGCATATACTATACTTAAGCAGGATAAAGTATAAACCAAGGGCAGGTAATAAAAAGTACCAATTGAAAAAACAGGCAATAAAAATTTTAAGAATCCATAACCCCCGAGTTTTAATAATAGACCTGCTAAAATTACAGAACCCGCAGTAGGTGCTTCAACATGTGCCTCAGGCAATCATATATGAAAAGGAAATGTTGGTGTTTTAACAGAAAATGCAATGTATGAAAAAAGCCAAAGAATAGCCTGTTTTTCAAAACCTATGCTGTTAAAGCTTAGTATTAAAAAAGTGGTGTTACCTACTTCCAAGTAAATAACCATAATCGCAAAAATTAGTAAAATAGAGCCAAATAAAGTGTATATAAATAAATAAAAAGAAGCTTTTACCCGACGTTCACGAGAACCCCAAACACCAATTAAAATAAACATAGGTATTAATGTACTTTCAAAAAATATAAAAAAAATAACTAAATCTGTTGCAAGGAATGCTAAAAATAGAAAAAGTTCGATTAAAAGTAAATAAATTACGTATTCTTTAACTTCATAAAATTCATTTTTCCACGATGTTAAAATGCATAATGGTGTCAAAAGTGAAGTTAATAAGACAAAAAATAAAGAAATACCATCAAATCCTAAAAGGCCTAAGGCACTATTATAAAAGCCAAACTGTATCCAAGGAGTTGATCTATCAAAAAAAATTCAAACAAGCAAACTAAAGAAAAGCGTGAGCAATGAGGTATTCAAACCTGCCATTCGGATTTTATCGTGGTTTAAATTGTCCAAAATACATATATAACAAATACCAAAAATATTAATCAATAATAAACAAAAGGTAAAAAACATAATATTTAAAACTAAGCAATGAGCTTAGTAGGAATTGAACCCACATCATTACCGTTATGAGCAGTATATTTTACCAATTAAACTATAAGCTCCTCTGGCTGTGTGCGCTTAGAATTGGAATTGAACCAATAACCTTTTGATTAACAGTCAAATGCTCTACCAATTGAGCTATCCAAGCAATTAACGCGAGAAGAATAGGACTTGAACCTATATCAACGGTGTTGAAGACCATTATTTTAACCAATTAAACTACCCTCCCGCCCTATTAAAAAAAATACTAAAGATGTTAAAATAAAAGAACTTAGTAGGTATTTAAATACGTATATTTTATGAATTTTTTTGTGATTAAGCGGTCTTCGTTTTCTGCAGTAGGAGAATATTTAATCGGCGTGCTTAAACAAATAAAGCTATTGATAAGAGGTTCATACTCTAAAAAATTATATAATTTTCGTGGTTTATAAAATTTTAGATGGAGCTTAGAAAAAAAAGCACTATTTTTTACTAAAAAAAAACCAAATAAGAGGTCTCCTATTTTAAATATATAATTTTTATTTTTTTTATTTAAGTTAACAGTTAAATAACCAAAAAATAGTAAAATCCATACCCATTTGATAGATTTAATATTAAAAACACGCATGCTTAAAATGTCAAACCTAAGTTCGAAATTAAATAAATAACTAAACAAGCGGGGCTGTGTTTTTTTTTTTTTATAGATACGTGTTAACTTAGATTGGATTATAGTTGAATATGATTCTAAATACTGATGACCTAACACACGCTTATGATTATATAGTCATTTAAATTTGATAAAAACATGATTTTTATCAAATAATAAAAATTTTTTAAATTCACGTCAAAACCGTCATTTTTTTTTCAATTTAAGGATTTTTGACCCAGACTCCTGCAATTGCTTAAAACGATTACTGTGTCAAAAGTCATAACCAAAATTACGTACATCGGATATGAAAGATACCACAAAACTTGGCTTATAAAATTGGTAGATTTTTTTATCTACATTAGAACGAAAAAGTAGTCAATTAAACCATTGTAAAATTTCTTCTAAATCATAAAGACGTAGGTATAATTGAAGCAAATATAAATTAAAATCACTTGATATAGTGTTTAAAAAATCCAGTTTAAGCCCAGAGTAGGCAACTATTCTAAAGAAAATGCCAAATTCTTTTAAATTGTTAGAAAAAGACCCTTGTAGTTCTTTAATAAAAAGGGAATTATCGTGATTAGAAGATCAAAGAGTAATAAGATTACGTGTGTTAAAAAAAGTTTGTTGAGAAACAGTGCTCAATAGCTTTAAATTATACAAGTTTTTAATATTAAAACGTAACACTTTGATAAAAGTCTGTAGCTCCCTAATATTCTTGTAAAAATACTTACCAAAATTAACAAAACTATGGCGCAAACTGATTGCGGAAGGGGTAAACGTTACCATAAGTTGATGAGAAAGGAATAAACCACAGTCAAACACATAACGATTACTTGTTTTACAAGATAAAAGTTTTGTGTATAAAACTTTAAGAATGAAAAAATTACGCTTTACCCCAGAAAAATGAGGTCAATTAATTTGGAAACGTTTTAATTTCGGCTTGTTAGAATTATTATTTTGTCTATAAAGCATTAAACTTTTGTTTTTTTACTGCTTGGTTTTAAAAGTAAAGAATCTTTATAATATAATAAACCTTTACCTTTATATTTATCAAATTTACGAATTGCATGTAGATCAAAAAAACAGGTCTTTAATTTTGATAGAGATTTACCTGATAGCTTTAAAACTTGTTTGGTTATTAAAGTAATACAGACATTATGGGTTATGCTGTAATAGAGTTTATGACTAAAACCTAATTTAATAATTAAGTAATTATCCAGAAATAAAAATCGAAAACCACGGCCTCGTAATTGAAAATATTTCAAATATGCCCTGATCAAGCCAAAAACGTTATTATTAAAGAAAAAAGAAGAGGAAAAAAAGGTACGAACCACGGAATGAAAATAGCTATGAATAAAAGATGTTTTTTGGGATAATTTTTGAAAAAATCAGCCAACGACGCCAAAAAAAAAAAATTTAGATGTTTTTGAATCAAAAAAAAATAGAATTTCTGGTGGTATAAAAAATAGTGATTTATTAAGTTTGTTTAACATTGAAGAATAAAGAATACTTGAAGCTGAAATGGGACTTGAACCCATATAGTAAGATTTGCAATCTAAAACATTACCAATTATGCTATTCAACCCCTTACAGGGTGCTAGACTTAATCGAGAAGGCAGCATTTGAACCAGCGACCTTCTGTACCCAAAACAAACATACGACACCCTGAAAGTTGAACGTATATTTTTATGTAAAAAAATAATGCCATACGCTCGAACTAATTAGATAAATATATTGGGAAATAATTATTAAAATAAAAAAATAAGGTTAAAAATATACAGGACTATAAAAAATAGGTGGCATAGCATAATTAACAATGAAATAAACAAAAACCCATAACTACATTATTATAACCCTATGAGCATATACCCGTTAAAGATACAGGGCGCTATTTACTTTTAGTAAAAAAAGTACCACAAGTTCACACAGAGTTACACAACCCTAGTAAAACTAAGCTTCGGTAAAAAGAGGGTTACCAATAAAACCTTTTTGTGGATTAATAAAAAGGCTTTAATACACGATATTACGCTGTGAAATTAGATCGAAGAGGCTTTGTTTAATTTTAGAACAAAGCACCCTGAAACAAATAGTGCTTATTAGTGTTATATGCTGGAATAGCGATTCCCAAAGTTGTACATTTAAATCTAATAAAAATAATTATCTTATATTTTATTTCTCAATGGATAAAGTTAAACGAGCAATTGCTGAGGCTACATATGTGTTGTTTAATTCAAATCCAATAAACGGGACGTTTAATAATTTAGCTGCTACACACTCACTACCAGACCCCGCAAAAGGAACAATTAGCAAGTTGTCGTGGTTTAACGTGGATTTTATAAGTTTGTCACATAATACTAAAGGTTTCTGGGTAGGGTGATTTTTTACACGTTCTTTACTACCAAAACTACCCGATAACGTGGGTATTTTAATAACATCCCTTGGTAACGCACCTAAAGGGTTAACAGCATATACAGTTGTTTTATTACCGAAACGCCCTTTAGAATTTTTACGAAATTTACCATTTAATTTACTATAAGATTCACTATAAGGCTCCCTAACTAAATCTACGTTAAAATAAGGCACTTTAATTTTTGAGCAGCATAAAATACTCTCGTGGCTTCGTTGCCAAAAACGACTTTTAGGGCTAACTTTATTTGTATAATGTCAAATAAGTCAACGTACAAAAGTATTTTTTAGGCAATGCACTTGAATGCCCGCTAATATTTCACTAAACCCATATATATATAGTAAACCATCTTTACGTAGTAAACGTAAGCATTCCCCAATTCATAGCTTACACCAGCCTAAATATTTTTCAGTACGCTGCTTATCGCTATTATTACCAAAATTCTTACCAATGTTGTAAGGAGGATCACATATAATGATTGAAGCAGACTCATTAGGCAACTTTTTTAAACCTACAATGCAGTCGCTGATCAATATCGTATTTAAACCTGCCGTAAAAATACTGATTTTATGTTGAAAACAGTAGCCATTACTTGCTACTTGACGACAACATAATAAACCTGTTTTCGTAGTGAATAGACAAAAACCTTTATTAGGTATTATAGACGTGGGAATTGGTATAACACTAATGCCACTGCCCACTAAAATATGATAGTACTCTTTTGCAACTCGCTTTCATTGAACATTAACGAGAGCTCAATATGTTAAATTTTTTTTTAAACTGCAAGAAATTCTTAATTGATTAACTAAACTGATATCGTATGTTTTATAAGATTTCATTAAGCTGGTATAACTTGAAATAATTACATCCTTAGAAGAGGTTCTACAAACACGTTAACAATTGAGGAGAGACCTATTCCTAATAAGTCCAGCAAAGTAAAATAACCCTAAGTGTTCAGTATCAAAAAATCAATAATACTATTACCCAAAAAATATCCAAGCTTAGGGGGCACGGCATTTCCAATTTGAATGTAGCGCTCTTTTTTAGAGCCTGAAAAATGAAAATTATCGGGAAATGTTTGTACGCGCTTTAATTCAAGCTCAGTTAACCTCCTAACTTCTGATTCACTATACTTTATAAGGCTGGAATAGCCATCTTTTCAATAATTAGCAGTTATAGTATTACAAAAAGCATCTAAATCAACATATTGCGCACCAAAGCCATAGCTTTTTGCCCCATTAGTAAGTTGCCTACGATGAATGCCACTAATCGCTTTTTTAGATAAAAAGAAAGAATCGGACACTTCTATTCTAGGCAATACAAAACTACGCAAAGTTGTTGTACAGGGATGTTTTTTTAAATTCGGGAAAAAAAGATTTATATCTTTCCTTACCCCTATAATAATTACACGCTTTCGGTTTTGTGCAACTCCAAAATCACTGCAACAAATTTTAAAAATTTTTACATTGTAATCTGAGCTAAAAGCGTCCTTTACCAGTTTTATGATAGGCAACCCTATTTTTGATTTGTAGGATAAAATACCAGAAACATTTTCTAGTACGAAAAGTTTTGGTCTATAAAGGTTTAAAAATTTCAAAATATGTAAGTATAATGAACTATTTTCTGCGGCATTTGACCCACGACGATTAGCTAATGAAAAAGCTTGGCATGGTGGGCTCGCTACTAACAGATCAACCCCCAAATTTAAAACGGGTGGTTCCAGTATTTCTATGCTACTGCAGATGGTGGTTCCGATGTTAGCAACGTATGTTTTACAAGAAACAGGCCAATTATCAAGACCATACACATGCTTTAAACCCGCATTTTTTAAACCTAAAGAAAAACCACCTGCTCCCGCAAACAAGTCAATGAAAGAAAAAGTTTTTTTATGCTGAAGACAGCATTTAGCCCCCAGAAAAGCAACATATTTACACTGTAAACCCATTTTGTTAAAATTTGAACATCTAGTGTAGACTTTATTAGTAAGGAAAGCTTTGGTACTCTTTGATACAATATTAATACCGTTAGTAGCAAGGATGAAATAATACCTCTTGGCAATACGTTTTCACTGAATATTAACGAATGCCCAGTATGTTAAAATTTTTTTTAAACTATAAGAAATTCTTAATTGATTAACTAAATTGATATCGTATGTTTTATAGGGTTTCATTAAACTAATATAAATGGATCATTGAAAAAGCGCTTAGCGCTTATAAGCTATGTACGAGTTTTAATGCGACATAAAACAATTCTAAACAGGGATACATACAAAAGTGCCTCCCTGCGTATTATTAAGGCACAGGATAAAAAGTTTATAAACACAAAAATACTGCTATGAAAATGCTGATGAAACCAATTTAAACCTAAAAAGCAGAAAAGTAAAACACCGTATATTAAAATAATTAACGTACGGTTACTAACAATATTTAGCAACAGATCTAATTTTAGTAACCGCATCATCAACAACAGTGTACTCGTCATAACCCACTTTTAATAGATTTAAGTCACTAATACGGAACAAACAACGTGCCTTCAAGGAAGATGAAGAAAAGCAAAAATCCGGCTTAATAACCTTAGTTAAAAAGCCATCTAAAAAAAAAGCCCATGGTAATTTATTAATTACAAAAAGGTGAGAATGTATCCCCTTGGATCGTTTCGCTAATAAAAGGCCACCATGAAATTTATTGGTGTATTTACCTTCTAATACACTAAGATCCCACACCGCTAATGCAACCAAAGTATGGTGCTCTTTTTTAAGAACCAAATGCGCATATTGGTCTAACAGATAGTTGTAATTCAATATTAAGGAGTTGTTATTAATACTCCAAAATATTCCACGCAAAGAAACTTCCCCAAAGAGTGGCACACTACGTGGAGTAAAATAATAGTTACGACTGTTCTTATTATAGTGCCCAAAGATAACTAAGAAGTCTTCCATAGAAATAGTAGCAGCTACCCCCGCCCATAAAAAGGAACCTTTTCAATCACCAAATGTGATTTTAGACCCATAAAGTTTTAATTCAAACTCGGGGAAATCAGATTTATTTGCGTTGTTGGGTTTCAAACCCAACGCGAATTCTAAATCATGGCCGGACTGCCCTGAAAACTGTTTAACTAAGGTGCTATTGTTACCGTGTAGGTTACAAAAATTTGATCCACTACATATGGAGTTAAGACAACGAAAACCCACTTTGGTGGTACGTGCACAAAAACGTAGCCTAACAATTTTTGCTAAAGATTTACCAAAAACCATTTTTTTTCATCTTAATAATATAGTCAGTAAGCTATGCGACATGTTTATTGTACGAAAAAATAAAATATAATGATGTATAAAAATAAAAAAAAGAGTTATATGTTTTTGAATCAAAAAAAAATAGAATTTCTGGTGGTATAAAAAATAGTGATTTATTAAGTTCGTTTAACATTGAAGAATAAAGAATACTTGAGGCTGGAATGGGAGTTGAACCCATATACTAATATTTACAATCTAAAACGTTACCAATTATGCTGTTCAACCACTACAAGATGCTAAACATAATCGGGAAGGCAGGATTTGAACCTGCGACCTTCTGTACCCAAAACAGACATACTACCAGCTATACTACATCCCGAAAAATTTTATCCACTATGGGAATTGAACCCATATTTTTGCTGTGAAAGAACAATGTCATACCATTAAACTAAGTGGATAAATGTATTGAAAAATAGTTATTAAAATAAAAAAATAAGGGTAAAATTTTTACAAAAAATAAATAATGGATTAAAGGCCAAACAGTAAAAAAAATACTATAAAGTTAATAAGCAAAAGATAACTAAAGTAACCTGAAGCTGAAATTTCGATATTCCTGAGATAGTTCAACTAATTGGTAAGAAATACGCTTTTGATTATCATCATAAAAGACCTCTAAATAACCCGTCAAAGGAAAATCCTTACGTAAAGGATATCCAGAAAACCCATAGTCCGTAAGAATACGACGTAAATCTTTATTTAAAAAAAAATAAATACCATACATATCTAAAATTTCTCGTTCCATTCAAACAGCACCAGAAAATAAAGAAGATACGGACAATAATGCAAAAAGATTTTTAAATCTACTGATAACACGTATTCGTGTGTTATAACGCACACTTAGTAAAGTATAGACAATACCAAACCGTAGTACCTTTCCAGGTGTATCATAGCAGATAATATCAGTTAAGAGATTAAATTGATATACCGTATGTTTCTGCAAAAAATATAAAATAATATAAATATTGTTAGAAGACACTGTTATTTCTAAATCAGAATTCTTTACATTAACCCCTTGAATGCTTTTACCCAAAATGCTTTTTAAAAGCGATAATGTAGTTTTTTGAACAAGTCAAGAAGCTATCAAAACTTTATCATTTTTTAAGTTTGAGCTTAGCATAGTTATAATAAATCAATAATAATAAGAAAGAAAAAAAAGCCTAAAACAAATAAACAAAGATAGCTATAAATAAACCCCGATTGGTACATAAGTATGCGCTTTGTACAATAAAAAACAAAATTAGTAATTCCAAAAGGACCACAGAGCTCTAAAAAACCCTTGTCTAAGATTTTGTAACAATTTCGATAAGCTAATTTGAAAAGGGGAATACCAATATAAAAGTTATAAACTTGATCAAAAAATCATTTATTGCTCAAAAACGTGTATGCAATTATAAAACGAGATAATGCAATATGATAAAGCCCTAAGCGATAGAAGAAATAAACGCAAAAAATAGCAAATAAACTCAAAAATGTAGGGAACTGTTTTATAATAGTAGGTACAAACTCCATATCCATACCAATGGAGTTAGACGGGGCTACGTAAATGGAATTTTGTCAAAAACTGGTTCCGAAATCGATAAATATGCTAAAAAAGTTATAACCACCAAAAATGCTACCAATAGATAAAATAAACAGTGGTATGGCTAAAAAGAAAGAGCATTCATGCACATTAATAATATAAAATTTATAAGCATTTGTCCTTGTAATAAAAGTTAAATAAATTAATCGAAACGAATAAAAGGATGTTAAAAAAGCAGCTAAAGAGCCTAATCAGTAAGCAAAATGACCTAAGGTGGTTGCCTTGGAATAAGCAATTTCTAAAATTAAATCTTTCGAATAAAAGCCAGAAAGAAAAGGAAATCCTGCAAGCGCTAAAGAACCAATCAACATCATTGAATAGGTGAAGGGTAATAATTTAGCTAAACCACCGAGTTTACGCATGTCTTGCTCACCGGACATTGCATGAATAACCGACCCCGCACTTAAAAATAAAAGGGCTTTAAAAAATGCATGATTAACCAAGTGAAAAAAACTTGCATCATAGCTAGATAAGCCACATACAAAAATCATGTAACCTAATTGACTTGTAGTAGAAAAAGCGATTACCTTTTTTAAATCATTTTGTACTAAACCAATGGTAGCTGCAAATAATGCTGTGGTGATACCAATAATAATTATAAAAAGTAAAGACTTTGGTGCATATTCAAACAAAGGAGAACAACGAATAACCAAAAAAACACCTGCTGTAACCATTGTTGCGGCGTGTATTAAAGCCGATACGGGTGTGGGGCCCTCCATGGCTGAGGGTAATCAGGTATGCAATCCAATTTGTGCAGATTTACCAATAGAACCAATAAATAAAAAAAAACAAACAAATGGTAATATTTCTAAATCATAATTTAAAAGGGAGTATGTTTTTAACATAAAATAAGGTGCTAACGCAAAAGCAACAGAGAAATCTACACTTCTTATAAAATAAAATAACAACAATATTCCTAATAAAAGCCCAAAGTCACCAATTCGGTTCATTAGTAGGGCTTTTAATGCCGCTTTATTCGCTTCAATTCTAGTAAACCAAAAATTAATAAGCAAATATGAGCACAAACCAACTCCCTCCCAACCTAAAAAAAGCTGTATAAAGTTATCTCCCGTAACTAGAATAAACATAAAAAAAGTAAACAGTGATAAATAAGACATAAATCTTGGTAAGTGCGGGTCGGCACCCATATAACCAACAGAGTACAAATGCACTAAAAATGAAACAATAGAAATCATAAGAAGCATAGATACAGATAAGGGATCAAAAAAAAAACCCCAACTTATCTTGACACAACCACATGTTACCCACATACCTAAGTCGATAAAATAAATATTATTCTGAAAACCTACCTTGTAAAAACTAATAACAGATAATAAAATAACACACCCCATAAAAGATGTGGTTAAAATAGCACTACCTTTTTTTCCTATAAGCCTACCAAACATACTTGAAATACAAAAACCAAAAAGGGGTAATAGAATTATGGATAAAAACATATAAGGTATATGAGGGTTTAACTCAATTACTTAAATAACGAAAAAAGAAAGAGTGGGATTTGAACCCACGGTATTAATATACATTTGCTTTCAAAACAAACACTTTAAATTACTCAGCCATCTCCCCAAAAGGTAATCAATGATTACAACTATTGAATAGCAAAATAAAAAATAACAACAAAAAAGAAAAAATTTATGGTAATAAGTTTAAGGATTTATTTTCAATAAAAGACAGTATTGGTAATATTACTAGAAAATAAGAAAAATAAAAAATGGTAGCTAATTGACTAATAGTTACATAGGGTTCTTCAACTAACTGTGCGCCTAATCAGAGTAAAAGCACTGCATTATTAATAAAGATCCAAAAAAAAAACTGATGAACCTTGTTAAATTTAGGACTTTTAATTTTAAACTGACCCACAAACGGTAATAACAAGAATATAGCGATTGCCGCCCCCATACATAAAACGCCACCTAATTTACTCGGAATAGACCGTAAAATAGCATAAAAAG
>Ga0138275_1199399_pt1 | contig 66968 bp, 76 predicted proteins | sample M_130207_X_mt_FD_106907 | JGI IMG/M metagenome (GOLD analysis project Ga0138275, IMG submission 106907) | Freshwater microbial communities from Lake Montjoie, Canada - M_130207_X_mt (Metagenome Metatranscriptome) | ecosystem: Environmental > Aquatic > Freshwater > Lake | place: Canada: Quebec... | reverse complement strand
GTCAGTCCAAACGTCTGCGCTGGTTCCATCGTCGTACTGCAAGTGGTACGATAGAACTGGAGAACCTCCATCTTAAGGTGTGGTAAGAGTACTCCAATAAACATCCAGTTGAGTAGGTCCAGTTATTGGGCCTCTTAAGGGGGAATACATCTATTGAGGTTCTGTTATAATAATCTATCCAAGAGTATTAGGAGCATTGAATGGACCCCATCCTTTGACATTATATGCTCTAACTAATCCAATAATCATAGAACCATTGACTAAGTTAAATGGTTCGAGTCTGAATACTAGCATTGGAATCATGCATGATCTTGTTATAACTATATATGGGTCACGACCATTGCAAAATAGTGGGATTTCACTGTACGTTTCGCCATCTATATGCTAGAACTATATTTCGAATGCTGTAACAATCCTTCCTTCAGTATTGAAGGCTTGCCATTATACAAGGATTTGAATATCAACTAGTGCAGACGATATTGGGTTAAGTCCTTCAGGTACTCCCGTTGGTCTTATACTTGAAATTTTTGAGTATAGACCTATTCCATATAAGTTCTCTGCTCTTATTTTAAATTAGTATGTGAGGTTGTTGACTAGTCCCTGAACTTAGAACACTAGAGGAACATTTGCTGAGATAGTTGTAAGAGTAGTCCATGATAACCCTCCCTAGTCCCAGTCAATATGATAGTTTATAATGGGTTGTCCTCCAGTCTAGTAATTTAAAATTACAGGGTTCCAAAGAAGCTCAATCATGTTCTTAACTGTATTCAATCCTTCTGTAGTTGGATAGGCAAATTAAGGTCTAGTCAGTGTTATGATTCCTACATTATTGACACCTGAATACTCACTAGTCCCAAGTGCATTAGTTGATCTTCCTATTGCCTGAACTAAATCTCCATATCTGAAACCGAAGAGGTCCTAGAGGTAAAGCATCTAGAAGGTGCAACTTGTAATAATTGGATCAGATCCAATGCAGTTTATATCTTATACGAACTGCTTAATTGTTGGGACATATAGTCTAACATCGTAAGATAAAATAGGAAGACCACCGTTAGAAGGCTCTGTCCATGAGACTAGAACATCATTACCTGTATAAGAAGTAACCAGCTGGTCCATAATTGAAGGGATATCTGTTGAATAGATCACTCCTTCATCAGAGAAAGGCCCGTATCCATAAATGTTGCTAGCTTAAACCTTAAACAGGTAAGCTTTGTGGGGATCAACTCCAATAATGGTATATGAGAATAGGAATCCTTCTGTTAGCTATATATTTGATATTCCAGTACCACTATCCCAGAACAATCTGTATGAGACTATTTCGGAGTTTCCTTTTTGATCTGTAGTGATAAGTGGAAGCCAGTCAACTTAAATTTTTAGATCGTTTGTGTAATAGCCACGAGTTGGAATTAATGGACTTAAGGGAACTGTTCTGATTGTTGCACCAGAAGATAAAGGATCTGAAGATGGTCCTGTTCCCTTATTGTTAGTTGGGGTGACTCTTACTTGAACAATAGTACCGTAAGCGAGCATGAAATCAAAACCAGTTAAAGTATTCATTGGTATTGAGCATTTCCTTGTTCCAATTATAATCAACTGTTGTCCGTCACAATTAGCAAGGCTTGTAAGCCAGTTGTCATTGCTATCCTAAATCTCTATTAGGTACTTTGATATTGCTGCTCCATTAGTAATTGAAGCAGTCCATTGAATAACAAAATCACCTTTAGCAGGCTCTATTAAAGTCCACACAGTTTATACTTTATATGGAGATCCTGATGCAATTATAGTAGTTATATCTGAGAATGGTCCGAAACCCCATCTGTTAACTCCTCTGATTTTGAAATTGTAAGAGTTACTCTCCAAGATTCTTCCTCCAACTGAGAAATGAAATCCGAGGTAGTCTGATGTTTGCCCAACAAGATTCTTCCATTGATTTATTCCTTGATCCCAATACACGTTATAAGAAAGGATAGCAGATCCTCCATCATTGGGAGAGACAATTGGTAGCCATAAGATTTCAACTACACTTCGTGAAGTAGCTGAACCTTCAGTCGGCTTAGGCATTATCAGTGGTTCAGTTTAAATCTGAGAAGCAATTAATGCATCGTTAATAAGATAGTTATCACTCCACCCGCGAGAGTTGTGAGCAATAATCTCTACAAATATGAAGTCCAAATATTCTAAGTTAAAAGGATTAGCTCTCAGAGTCATAATTGGAACTAAGCATATTGTAGATTAAATTATCAGAGTGCTACTACCATCACAGTTAGCTAGCTGAGTAATAAAAGTTCCATCAAATGCTTTGAATGTAATTATATAGGCGTCAACATCTATGTGGTTGCCAATTGCTGGTGGCCATAAAACATGAGCGTAAGTGCCAGTCAAAGTTATAGTTGGGGGTGAAGTAGGAGGATCTGGACGTTATCCAGCTACAACATTTATTGTTGTTGAGTCCAAACTGTTACCGTACTTATTAACCGCCACAATCTTGATTGCATAAGTAATTCCTGGTACCAATGGTGTGATGTTGGTATAACCAACTGTACTTGAAGTAAGTGAAATCCAAGACATTAAAATCACATCTGCATAGTACACAGTGTACTATTCAAGAACAATGCCTCCAGTTAAAGGACCTTCAACTAATGGGATCCATATTAGCGTTATCAAAGTATTAGTTGAAGTAATAATATCAAAGGAGGGTGTTTGCATTTAAAGTGGCCTTGTCTCAATCAAAGATCCAATGAAGTTGATCTATGAATAGGCACCCCATCCGTTTATGTTGTGTGCTCTGATCTTAGCTCGTATGAGAGCTCCTTGCAATAGACCAGTTGCAAATCTTAACGTGTCCATATTTACAGAGCAATAGAGTTATGTTGTCGGAGTTCCTGGGCAGTTAATCATATCAGAGTAGAACGTACCATCTGCTTTGAGTATCTGCAAATCGTAGACGTCAACAGGTTCAAAGTTTTCTGTTGGTTGAGCCCAAAATAATTATACCTATGTTCCTACAATACTAGTGACTATTATTGCCATAACTTCCGGAACATCAGATGCTGCAATGATGGTAACAAAAGAGAAATCTCCATATCCATAAATATTCCTTGCTCTGACTTGGAAGGAATAGTTTATGCCCCCTGTCAAACCTGTGAGTGTATATTAGGTAACAAGTGAGTCTATCAACTAAATATTAATTGTTCCTAATCCATTGTCCCAGTACAAGTTGTATGAAAGAATATTTGAGTTACCGGTATCTGGTGATACCAATGGATTCCAGCTGACTGTCATCGTAGCCATTGTCCTTGATAAAAGTATGGGATTATTCATCTAAATTGGTACGGTAATAATCTCTGCACCAATTGTGTTCACAACAGAATAAAGTGCACTTCCAAAGTTGTTGGTGCTTGTAGCTTGCACTAAAACCAAGTCTCCGAATAAGTAGTTGAACGGTGCGCTAGTCAGGGTTGACAAAGGTACGAGGCAGGTCATAGTAATCAGTTGAGTACCATCACAAGTAGGAACCTATTATCCAATTGACTAACCTTTGAGAATCACTTAGATTGTGTAAAGTGTGATAGTGTCACCACCATTGTAAGGAGAAATCCAAGATATTCTCATCATTCCAGTAGCACTATCGATTGAAGTGACTGGACTTATCATTTGATCAGGTGTTGTCGCAGCCTTAATATAAATGAATGATGACGCATCACCCCATCCATAAGCGTTTCGACCGCTAACTCTGAACATGTAGGTTCTACCTGGAACCAGTCCAGTTGTGATCCTGTAGGTAAGTGTAGTGCTATCTGGATGAAATCCAACAAGACTGTACCACATAAAACCTCCGTTAGCATTGTCGTACTCGAGGTTATAGGAAGTAATGGGAGAATTGCCATTAGCAGGATAAGTTAGTGGATCCCATAAAACATCGATCATGTATTCGTCTGAAAGCACACCATTTGTTGGAAGTGTCATTTGATCTGGCTCCGTTCCAACTGTTGTCCCGATTGTATTGAAGTCAGAATAGAGACTCCATCCTCTTACATTATGAGCTCTAACTTCTGCTTGTATTAAATCAAGTCTGACTAAGTTGTAGGGACTATTTCTGAGAAGTGCAATTGAGACAATGCAGTAGTTTACCTGCATCACTTATGTCTTTGATCCATCACAAAGGCTTGTTGTCTCAATGAAGTTAGTACCACTGTTATCGGCAATCATTATTTAGTACTTGTCTATTGCCTTATAGTTAGCGAAAGGAGGATCCCATTGGATCTTAACATTTATGCTAGTGACAAGAGTAGTAACTAGTGTGTTGGGCTTATCTGGAATCTGAGATGCAATGTAAGTGAGAACATTTGGCAAACTCGGATCACACTCACCGTAGATATTTTTTGGTCTCACTTGGAACATATATGTTTAGCCTGGTGTAAGCCCTGTTACCAAATACTATGATAGTGTTGGGTTTACTGAGGCTAGGAATATGAAGGTAGGATTGCTTAAGTTGCTCCAATATACTTAATTGTCAAGAATTGTAGCACCTCCAATATCACTGAAGCTTGTGAGTTAAGTCCATTGAAGTAATATTTGAATATTATTTGATACTGCTGTGTCAAGCAAATTTAAAGATGTTATCCCTACAGGTTAAGTCTCAACTGTTGATCCTTAAACATTCACTTAACTGTATTAGCCCCACTCGAATAAGTTATAAGCTCTAACTCTAGCCTGGATTACAGTCCCCTTTACAAGATTGTAGGGTTCTACTCTCAAGGTTGTCATTGGAATATCACAGTACATGTTCAAAATGATTTGCTGTTGAGATCCATCACAGTATATTAAGTCTTCCAGATTTATGACTCCTCCATATTTGAGAATCATAATTTGATACTTTGTAATGAATTCGCCGTTTGCAATAGGCTCAGACCACGATATTCTGACCTTGGAAATGTTATCAACAGGGTCTATCAAAGTATCAGTAATAACGATATCCATCTATCCTGGACTGTCAGATGTTCTGATATAAGACACATAAGAGAACTCACCCCATCCATAAATGTTCTGTGCTCTTAACATAAAGCTGTAGGTTTTATCTACATAGAGACCTTGCGTCACGATATAGGATAGCTGGGTATATGGTATTGCGTTTCCAACAAGATCAATGTTACAGACTCCAGTACCTGCATCCCATACAAGATTGTATGATAATATTGGCATGTTACCATTGTTAGGAGCGAGAAGTTAGTTCCAATCAATTTCAATCTAGTAAACAGATGTAGAAAGACCTCGAATTGGAGAATACATGATAAGAGGAACACTTCTCAGCAGGGTCTGAATTACTTCTTGAGAGTTATCTCCAAATACTCCATATCCAACTATATTCTTTGCTTAAATTCTAACCTTCACGAACTGTTGGAAAACTAGATTATTTGGTGAAGCGTAAAGTGAATTTAGAGGAATAATGCATTCAGTATGTACAACAACATTAGAATCTGCACCATTGCAGTCAATGATATCTGCATTCCAATTACCTGAAGTACTCAGAATCTCAATTTTGTACTGAGTAATGACATCTCCGTTGTTTCTTGGTTGAGCCCATTGAATCTTGAAACCTCCAGTGACAGAGTCATAAGAAGTAACAATTGAAGAAACTATATTTGGGAAGGTTGATGCTCTAATGACAGCAACAGGAGAAAATGCACCCCAGCCCCACTGGTTCTTTGCTCGCATGATGAATCTATAGTCCTGAGCTTCAAGAACTCCATTTGTAACAATGAACTTAGTTTGGCTTACAATTGGTTCATCAACTCCGATCAATGAATACCAAAACTCTCCATTTGAACCTTAATCCCATTGCAGGTTGTAGGATGTCACAGTCGATTCACCTATTCTGTTGCTTGAAAGTAACGTCCATTCTACTGCAATTTGTCTGTTAGTTGTTAAAATATTTCTGAAAGGAATATCCAATGCATCGGGCTCTGACTATACTTGTATTCCATTAGAGCTGAAACCGTACTGCCCCCATCCCCGAAGGTTGTGAGCTTGCATTCTAATAACGATGATTTGATTAAGGATCAAATTGTGAGGACTCTGCCTAAAGGAATTCATAGGGATCTCACAGAACCTCTCGGTAACGATTTAAGGTTGACTTCCATCGCAGTAAGCCAAAGCTAGGTTATAGTTAAGGCCTGAAGTGTCTTGAATATATATTCTGTACAAATCAATAGGTTCATAGTTTGAAAATGGCAATGACCAGAATATATGAATTTTAAGATTGTCGATAGTCATTACAATTAAAGATTAACCCATTGGAACATCTGATGTTTAGAATGTTGAATACAGTGAGAATTATCCCCAACCAAATATATTGAGAGCACGAACTCTGAATTGGTAGTTTACAGCAGGACTAAGGAAGAGAACTATTGTCTCAAGGTCGAGGCTGTATTGAGTTACTTCTCCAATGACATCAAGCCAATTTCCTGTACCTTAGTCATATTGAAGGTTGTAGGACAATATGGGAGAGTCTCCAATGTTTTGTCCATCAAGAGCAACCCATATAACATCTAACTGAGTAAGGGTTATATCTGTTCCGAGGTAAGGTGCTTCCATGATATGCGGTACTGTTTATATGGCAGCTCCAACAGTATTGATCTCAGAGAAATCTCCAAACCCAATGGAGTTGGTCGCTCTGACCTTGATAACTACAAGCATTCCCTAAGTCAGTCCGAATACTTATCTCAAAGAGGTCATTGAGATTTAGCAAGTTGTAGATGCCGAGACTGGACAATCAATGAGGTCATTAAGCCAAGTTACACCGTCACTCATTAGAATCTCAACGTCATATCCGATGATTGTGTTACTGTTGTCATAAGGAGCGATCCACTGTATCATTACATTAACTCCCAGTATTTGAGTAGTTGCTGGAAGAGGCTACTCAGGAATATCAGATGAGTGTATCGTTGCAATTTAAGAGAAATCGCCAAATCCATAAATGTTCTATGAGCGGAGTTAGAATTTATAAGCAGTCCCTGGGAGAATACCATCTATGACTGTGTATGTGGTTCCAAGGTAAGGGTCTGGATATCCGATTAAGTCGAACCAGATGCCGTTTCCAGTACCCTAATCCCATTGTAAGTTGTATGAAAATATAGGAGAACCACCTGTCTGAATCACAGATAATTAGGTGACCCACAATAGTTGGACTTGCCTTTCTGTAGTTTCAACACCTCGAGTTACTGGAAGCATTGGAGATGATACAGTTTTAGCTTGAGCCCCGATTGTGTTGGGAGAAGAAACTAAGCCCCATCCATTTTAGTTATGAGCAGACACTCTGACTATAATAACTGTTGAAAGTCTATAACCGAAAGGAGCTGCTAATAAAACTGGCATTCCTACTATGCATTGTCTCGTGAGCACAATAGTTTGATTAGATCCATCACAAAAAGAATGAGATTGGTACCAATTGCTATCTGTTTAACTTTGAATTTCAATCTTATATGTGTCAATAAGATTGTTTCTATCATTGGGTTCCACCCATTAAATCAACAGAGATCCAGTTTCACTTGTTATTGCTGTAGTAGGAGAGATCATCCTATCAGGTATGGTACTAGCTTAAATGCTGAAAGCTGTTGAGAAGCTTCCCCATCCCCATTGGTTCTTTGCTCTTACTTTGAACAAGTAGAAGTTACCGTTGCTGACACCGTTAGTCACAATATAGTTTGTGCTAAGAGAATCAGTTGATGATCCGATTAAGTTGTACCATATCTAACCATTAGTACCACGATCCCATTGCAAGTTGTAGGTTATGATTGGAGAATTCCCATTGTTAGGAAGGAAGTCGATACCTTTCCAGAGAATCTAAACTTGAGTTTGTGAAGTAAGAGCACCTTTGGTAGGTGGGGACATTGATTAAGGCTCAACTTGAATTGTGACCCCACCTGTATTCGCATCTGACTCTTCACTCCAACCATTGATGTTAAGAGCCGATACCTTAGCCTAAACAAGTGTGCCATATTGAAGCAAGTATGGGTCACTTCTTAAGACCCACATGTTAATCAGACAAAAGTGAAGTTAGATTATTGAAGATAGAGCACCATTGCAATGATTGGTGTCCTCATTGAACAATCCATTTGAATCCATTATTCTCACTCGATATGCTATGATTGGACCAGCATAGAGTTAAGATGGTTGTTACCATTAAATCTGAACGAATAAGTTCTACAAAGTAACAGTAGGTGTGGCAGGCTAGGAGGTGACCTATGAATGAACGATAGTAAGGATGCTTGAAAATTTACTCCAGCCATCAATATTAAAGGCTCTCACCTTGAACTGGTAGCTAGTTCCAATCACCATATGATCTGTGATTATCAAGGCTGCTGTGTCCAAGTCAGGAATGCTTTTTGTTCCCTAGACATCATACCATGTAACGCCGTTAGAACCATCATCCCACTGGAGATTGTAGGTTATGATAGCTTCGCCTCCAGTCTCAACCAAAGTGAGTAGTGGTTACCACATAAGTGATATTGTAATGAGGTCTGATTATAGAGGTAGATATGTTAGACCCTATACAACCAAAGGCTCATTCCGAATGGTTGCTCCAACCACATTGGACTGAGAGTAATCACTATCACCGAATTAATTGCTTGACTTTACTCTCGCTACAATTATTTGATTGTAAGTCAACGAGAAAGGAGCTGCTCTTAACTAAAAAAGAGTCAATGTGCAAGTCAATGTAGACAGCAATGTAGGTGCATCTTAATTACAGTAAGTGTTTGCATTTGTGTAGGAAATTCCATCAACATTTCTGATTTACAGAGAGTATGAAGTTATATCACCGAAGTTGTTATCAGGTGCAAACCATGTTACAATGATATCGGTTCCTATATTCTGAGTCGTAATTGATAAGACTGCTTCTGGCTGTTATGAAGCCATGATAGTTGTTGCAGGTGATGGTAAACCCCAACCGTAAAGGTTCTTAGCCAGGACTCTAAACTGGTAGACTTATCCACCTGTGATTCCAGTTACTGCAATGAAACTGACTTGGGTACTTTCAGTGCTGTGTCCCACAAGATCTGACCAAGTGAGACCATTAGTACCACTGTCCCATTGTAGGTTAAATGAAAGAATTTTGAGTGCTCTAATATCACTTAAGAGCGTGAGTGGCGTCCACAATACTTAGATTTGAGATGTCTGAGTCATAGGACCTCTAGTAGGAGCAATCATCTAAAGAGGGACATCAAATATTATTGCACCAGCTATGTTAGTATTAGAAGTTGGACTCCATCCATATAAGTTGGCAGCTGAGATTTATACTTTGACAATATTTGGATATGCTAGTAGGTATGCTGTCCTAAGCTTTACCATTGGAACTGTACATCTGAGATTGGAGACAATCAACTGTGATTATCCATTACAGAACTCAGTTTCTTCAACAGGGACGTCTGCGCTGTTAAAGATCTCAATCTTAAAATCAGAGATAGATTATGCATTGCTGAAAGGTGCAACCCATTGAATCAACATTCCTCCTGTGACTGGGTCGATTGATGTTACTGGCAATGTTGTCATTTTTGAGGGAGCAGTTGCTGCTTTGATGTTAAAGATTGGGGAGAATGGACCCCATCCCCAGACGTTCTTCGCTCGTACCCTCAATTGGTAGAGGTCTCCAGCGTAAACGTTATTTGTTATTAAGAAGGTAAAGACCACAGTGTCGATATTGAAGCCGACTAAATTGGCCCACTGAGTGCCTTAAGTACCTTGGTCCCATTGTAAGTTGTAAGAAAGGATTGGTGATGATCCGTCGCTTTAGGGTGTTGTCCAATCGACAACCAGCTTGGAGATTGTTGTAAGTGCATTCCTAGTTGGTGCAAGCATTTTCAGAGGCTGAACCTGAGCCAAAACTCCAACTGTGTTCAAGTTTGAGAAGATTGACCACCCTATCTTGTTATAAGCTCTGACTTTTGCTTGGATCAAAGTTCCATATGGAATGCTTAAAGGTGCCTATGTGATGACAGTCATCGGAATATCACAAAATTTTTGTAAAGAAATTACAGGAAAGCTTCCATTACAGTAAGCAGAAATCTCACTGAAGCCACCAAGTGAATCTTAGACTAATACCTGGAACTTAATTAATGACTCGAAGTTATTGATAATGAGTGAACTCCATGCAATTCTGACATATAAGTTGTTCACCTCTGTCGTAATAGGAGAGGGCTATGATGGAATATCAGAAGCAATAACTGATAACTAATCTGAGAATGAGCTACTCCATCCATGGACATTATGTGCCCTAACTCTAAACAAGTAAATCGTGCCCGGTGTCACAACTTGAGATGGTTAGGAAGTATAGGTAAGTGTAGAGTCCAGAGACCCGATCTAACCTTGTAAATCAACCCAATAAGCTCCTTCAGAGCCAGCATCCCACTGGAGATTGTAAGAGTCGATAACAGTACCACCTGTTATGACAACACTGTTCCATAGAATATTCATCTGAGTTGTTGTAGTGCTGAGTCCACGAGTTGGAGCTGCTACTAGCCCAGGGATTGTTAGAATAACTACTCCAACAATGTTGGCATTAGAGTAATCACCCCAGCCAATTGCGTTCTATGCTTAAACTCTAACTTATATCAATGATCCCAGTTGACTAAGTTAGAATTAATCGACCCTGAGTGAGCTCATAGTAACTTCACAGAACATCTAATTAATAATTGTAGTGTCTGTGCCATCACAACTAGGATGACTGATGTAATCTCCAGATGAGTCTTTAATAATGATGTTATAAGCAGTGATAGGCATAGTCGGGTTAGTGTAAGGTTGAATCCAAGATACTTTAACCAAGAGTCCATTTTGATCATAAGTAGTAGTGGGCGAGAACATTTGAGATGGGACAGTTGTAGCTGATATTTACTTTGAAGCAAAAGGTCCCCATCCATATATGTTTCTAGCTTGCACTTAGAAAGTGTATACAACGCCAGAAACTACCCCTTCTGTCACTGTGAATGTAGTGAGGGATGAGGCTGAGGCGTAACCAACTAGGTTCATCCATAGGCCTCCAGTTACACCTGCATCCCACTGAAGTCCATATGATGAGATTGCTGAGTTTCCGATATCAGCTATACTTAGGAGGGGAGTCCATGTGACTTGGATTTGCATCTCTGTAGTGTCTTAACCTCTTTGAGGAATAGGCATTGCATGAGGTTCTGTTCTTACTGTTGCTCCATTGACTCCAGATATGTCTGGGGTGCTCCACCCATTGACATTGTAAGAACTTATCCTAAAAATGATAACCTAACCATATATCAGATTAAATGGAGAGGCTCTTAGTACACTCATTGAAATAGTGCATGAGAGCTATTGAACTATTTGAAATTAATATCCATCACAATGAGTCAAATCAGTACTCCAAGTATTCTGATATTGATCCTGAATCTCGATGAGGTACTTTGTTACAGGATCTGAGTTTGCATATGGCGCCTGCCAGTGCACGATAACGCCACCAGTGGTTGAATCAATTGAAGTGACAATATTAGTGATTGCAAGTGGTGCAGTGCTTGCCTTGATTGATTAAACGCTTGAGAATGTACCCCATCCCCAAAGATTGAGGGCTCTTACTCTAAAGTTGTAGACTGTTCCTGCTGTAAGACCAAATGTCAGAGTGAATGTATTGCTAGTATAGAAAGCTTAGTATCCAATTAAATCAATCCAAAAGGCACCATTAGTGCCTGCATCCCACTGCAGATCGTAGGATATGATTTAAGGTCCTCTAACCTCAGTAAATACAGTCAATGAATCCCATTGAATCTGGATCTAAGTCTCTGATGTAAGGCTGCCTCTGTTTACATTATTAACGGCTACTGGGACTGTTTGAATCTTGGCACCAGTCGGGTCTGTGTTAGCCTCAGAAATGATTCCAAAACCGAATTCATTATGTGCTTGTACCTTTGCCTGAATTAGAGTGTTGAATGCCAAGTTGTAAACATTCCTTAACACAGCCATAGGAATCTCACACATTCTCTGAGATATAACTGGCTAGATAAGTCCATTGCAATAACTAATTTCTATCTAAAAGACTCCTTACCAATCAGCAATGTATACACGATAGCCATTGACTTGAGCGCTATTTGAATAAGGGGCTTCCCAACTGATTTGAACAAGTATATTTTCTATAATGACAGTAGGTGGAAGAGGTGTATCTGGTTATGTGGCAGCAATAATCGTAGTAGAGATTGAGAAAGGACCTGAACCATAAACGTTGAATGCTCTAACTCTAAACATGTAATCTGAACCAGGTACTAGTACTCCGTTTTCAATATACGTGAGTTAAGTAGTGAAGAAACCAATCTCTCCAATGAGGTCGTACCACTAAGCTCCATTAGAGCCGCCATCCCATTGTAAGTTGTAGGAGATAATATGTACTCCTCCTGTGCTATCACCTATTAATGCAACCCAGTTAACTTGTATCTATGTCTCTGAAGTCAAGCTCCCTCTATTTGGGGCATTCATTTGATAAGGAACAACCTAGATTTATGCCCCCATAGTGTTAGGTAGAGAGAAGGAACTCCATCCAATAATGTTTCTTGATTGAATCTTAGTGACTACAAGTTTATTCTGAGTTAAACTGTATGGATTGCCTGTCAATTATGACATTGGGATGTCGCAGTAGAGTTACGCTTGAATCAACGCAGTCTAACCATTACAACTTGAAATATTTTCAGAGTATATTCCATTTGTCTGGAGGATCAACACCTTATATGCGTCAATGATCTCAGAGTTTTCATAAGGCTAAATCCAAGTAATCCGGACATTCACATCATTTTATATTGTGGTCACGGCTGACACCATAGTCGTAGGCCTATCAGATGACCTAATGCTGGCTGGGTTTGAGAATTGACCAAAGCCATAAGCATTCTTAGCACGAACAATGAATTGATAGTTATGTCCAGGGAGCAATCCTGTTGTTACGAGGAAGCTTGTGGACATGTAATTGGCACTAAATCCGATTAGATCAAACCATTATGTGCCTGAAGTGCCTTCATCCCATTGCAAATGATACGAAACAATAGTAGATCCCCGAATATCATCTATTGCAGTAAGGAAATTCCAAAAGACTTCAACTTAAAGTTCATTGGTCTACGAGCCTCTTGTTGGTGCACTAATCTAAACAGGCTCTGTTCGTATAGTTGCACCTATTGTGTTAACTGGAGAAGGAATATTCCATCCAATAGCATTCAAAGCAGACACTCTCGCTTGGATAAGGCCCTGATACTATAGATCGAAAGGCATGTTCCTTAATGTCTACATCGGTATAGAACAGGTCAAAAGTGAGAAAACTAATATAGATTAATCATCACAGTCTTAAAGCTCAGTAAATAATGATGATTCATCAAGTGTTCTCTGTAGGATCTCAACAAGATACTTGGTGACAGGCGCGCCATTGTCATAGGGGGCAAGCCAAGAGATCTGGACTTGTGTTCCGCTATGGTCAACACGAGGGGCCAACATTTGCTCGGAAGCTTTACTTGCCTGGATTGCGACGATAGAGGAGTAGGGCCCGAAGCCCCACTTGTTTCTAGCTCGGATTCTGAAATGGTATGTTGTTCCTGGTGTTAGAGTCTCTGCTACAATGTACTCAGTGCTAGTGTAGGAAGAAGTAAATCCAACTAGTTCAACGAAACTATACTATGTTCCATCTTAATCCCATTCAAGGTTATATGATCTTATCGGTGAGTTTCCAGTCTGCATGCTTGAAATCAGCTGATCCCACATCACATCAATAATGGTTGTTGAAGTCAATGGTCCTCTTCTTACAAGACCCATTTGGGCTGGTTCATTTTCAATTTGAGTGACCAATGCATTAGGACTTGAGTAAGGACCCCATCCAAGGTGGTTCTTAGCTCTGACCTTCACCACAACATATTCCTCGAATATAAGGTTGAAGGGTGACGCTCGAAGGACAGTCATTGGGATAAAGCAGTATCTCTTTAATACAATAGCCTAACTCCTACCATCACAGTAAAGAAACTCAGCTTAGAATGTAACAAGATCTGATGTTTATATTTAGATGTCGTATTCTGTCACAGTGTCACTATTATCCACAGGGTAACCCCAAGATATCTACACAAAACTATTTTCTATCAATGTCTGAACAGGTGCCACTTGGCTTGGCTAGCATGCTGCTTTGATTATGACCTAATCGCTCCAACTTCCCCAGCCGTAAACGTTCTATGCTCTGTATTTAAACAAAAACATGCCTCCTGCTGTAACTCCACTTGAAACAATGTACTATGTAAGCAAGTAGGGAGAATCAAATCCAACTAGATTAACATTCAAATACCCAGTGCCAGTGTCCCACTGTAGATTGTAAGATAGGATATCACTGCCACCATTATAAATAGGAGACAAAAGCTAGTTCCAGATGATCTAAATCTAACTTGATGATGTAGCATCACCTCTAAATGGCATTGATGAGGGCTTATATGGCAAAACATTAACGTAGACCATTGCTGTGCTTAGGATTGATGTATAACCTTTCCCAAGTACATTATAAGCTGTCACTCTTGCCACTATCTAAGTTCCTTACATCAAGTTATAAGGTGTGCTCAATAGAGATAACATCTAGAGTGAGCATTAAGGCTGACTAAGTGATATCATTAATAGCTGTGATTCAATGCAACTGACTGTAACATAGGTTTCACTTGAAAAGACCTCAACCAAGTATGAGTGCAATGGAATTTAATAACCTCCAGTGAAAGCAGGTGCTGACCATTTGATATCGACTTTATCAAAGTCATAAGAAACAATAACCAAACTGGGAGCTCCAGGTACAGTCATTGCAGTAATGGTTGATATAGGAGAGAACTAACTAAAGCCATAGATATTCCTAACCATGTACTTTAACCGATACGTTGAACCACTTTCTACTCCACTCTGAATAATGATCGAGTTAAGAGTATAGCTTGAAATTATGTTTCCACAAACTTCATAAAAATCTCCACCATTGCCATCATCTATGTAAACAGAATAACTTGTGATTGGAGAGTCACCAGAGAGGTAGAAGTCTGTAACAAAATCCCACTAAGCCTCGATCTAGTTGTCATTTGTGAGTGATCCTCTAGTAACTATTGATTTTGGAGTATGAGGCACTACTCTTGCCTCTGCACTGACCAAGTTGATATCTGAATATTCACCTTGTCCACGGGCATTGGTTGCTGAAACTTGAGCTTTAATCAATGAGCCTTATGCAATTCCAAAAGTGCTTCCAGTAATTGTTTACATGGGAATTTCGCAATACACATTGGTTACTACTAAGGTAGAGTTGCCATCACAGTTTGGCAAGTATCTAATTAGTGAACCATCTGATTTCATTATCAAGATATCGTAACTTGTAATTGATATGCTTTAACCACCTGTATAAGGCATGATCCAAGATAGCTTCCAGTTGTCCAGGTCAAAAGAAGTGATCACACTTTAAACCTTCTAAGGTTTTGTCATAGCAACAATTGTAAGGACTGGGGAGTAAGTGCCCCATCCATGTATATTCTAGGCTCTGTACTTGAACTAGTACTATTGACCGCTTGTCAAGGCTTTAACCAAGACATTCAAAACAGAAGTGACAGTGTATGAATGCCAAGTAGGTCGGTTTGTTCCCATGTCCCAACTGAGCTCATAGAACAGGATCTGTGCGGAACCTGTATGTTATCCTGTAATTGCAGTGAGTACAACCTCTGCATATGTCTCTGTGTAGTTTGTAGATATCGGTGCTACCACAGGAGCCCATGGTTCAACTTATATGGTAACGCCAACGCTATTAATAGTAGAGAATGAACCAGTTCCAATGATGTTGGTAGCAGCTATCATTACCTAAACGAGTGTGTCTTGAACAAGGTTGAAAGGTGCTGCTCTGAATACTATGAAGGGGATTTCACAGAATCGTTGAGAGACGATTGTAGGTGAAAGTCCATCACAGTAAGAGGTGATCGGGAAGTATTGCAGACCAGTAGAGTCAGCAAACTGGATAATATAAGAAGAGATAGCGTTCCCTCCATTGTAAGGTGCCATCCAAGTAAGTCTCACATAGGTCTATGTGACAATTTTGAATAATGGAGTTATCACCTAACTGGGAATGATAGCAGTCCTTATTGAAATGTTGTCTGAGAATGGTCCCCATCCATACTTGTTCCTTAATCTATAACTAAAGTCATACGTAACGTCGGTGGTCAATCCGTTCTTAGTGTAAGACAAGGCCATACTATTGGGTGCGATTCCTACTAAAGTTGTGAAGTCTATAGGCATTGTTGTCTAACTCTTATATTGTAAGTTATAAGACAGGATAGGAGATCCACCAGTCAGGTAACCACTAACTTCAGGCATTGACACTGTGATGAATGAGATTGCCTGAGTTGTCATTAATGGTGTTGAACTAGGCTTTCTCGGTTCTTGCTATACAAGGACACTGGTAGTACTTGGCGAAGAGAATATGCTTGTCTCTATTTCATTAGTTGATGTTCCAATTGCGATAATGGAATCATTTTCAACGAGCAAGAATGGAAGTTGGAGGAGACTGATCATTGGAATGTTGCACTGTCGACTTGCCACGATGGAGGCATCAGCCCCATTACAGTATGAAGATTAGTAATAGTTTATACCGTCACTTGCAAGGATCTTGATATTGTACAGTGTTACTGAAGCTCCATTCTCAATTGGGAGGGTCCATGATAGTTTTATTGTCTAGTCTTAATTCTCTATCACATTGATCAAACTCATTTGGCCAGGTTAAGTGGCAACAAGTACAGCACCTACATCAGATTAAGGACCCCATCCATGTACGTTCTAGGCTCTAATCTTGAATTGATATCGCACACCGATGGCCAATCCAGTTGATAGATAGTAAGGTGTAGGAAGTGGCACAGTAAAGCCAGTTAGTTCAGTCCATACTTGGCCAGTCGTGCCAGAATCCCATAGCACCTCATAAGAGGTAATAACAGAACCACCGTCTTAAGGTGCTGAAGTCATTGGAGTCCATTGAAGGTCAACCTGGTTTGTGTTAGTCAAAGGTCCCCTGAATGGAATGCTTGGCTGCAGGGGAATCGTTTGAACGAGAGTCGTTGGCTAGTTTGGAGTTGACATTATACTAGCACCGATTGTGTTGAAGGCTGATATTCTAACTATGATAGGTGCTCCAAGGGCAAGGTTGAGTGGAGGCATGAGGAGACGTGAGTCTGGAATCAGACACTGTTTGTTTGCTAACACATCGGGGTTTGATCCATCACAGTTGACTTAGTCTTAAAACCAAGTGAATCCATCTGAAGTAAGGATCTCAACTTTGTAACTCTTAATCGGATTGTTATTAGAGTCAGATGCTATCCAAGCAATCTAAATACTCTTGCCTATGTATATCACAGTTGGAGTGACCACCTGAGCTGGTACTTTAGCACAGAAAATGTCTGAAACTGGAGAATAGGCAGACAATCCATAGATGTTCTTGATACGATACCTGTATGAGTATAGAGTTGATGGAGTTAAGCCCCTTTATGTTACTATACTGTTCATGTGGTTTGTTGTTTCTCCAATCACCTCAAAGAATTGAGTTCCAGCTCCTGTGTTCCACTCAAGATTATAGGAGATAATCTCAGAGTCTCCTTATTATAACATAGTGAAGCTAGGTAACTGAAGACTAATTGCTGTTGTTGTGCAAAGTGACTCGTATCTGGTAATGGGAAGAGTTGGCGCTTATGGGATAGTCTGAATGAGAACTCCTTCTTAATTTTAATCACTATAAGGACCCCATCCCAACTGATTCAATGCTGCTACCTTAACTTGGATAAGGTCTTCAAGGATAAGGTTAAAAGGTGATGTCCAGAAAATAGCCATTGGAATGTAGCATTCAGCATTATGCTTAATAAGATCGTCTTGACCACTACAGTAAGTAAGTTCATTATAAAGTCTTCCATCCTTCCCTCGAATGGTAATGTTGTACTCAATTAGTATATCATTTCCACCAAGGAACGGCAATACCCATTAGACAAGCACGTTATCACCATGAAGAGTGGTTGTAGGGTCTGCCATTTAATCAGGTATCGTGATTGTCTTTATTAGACCAACAGGTGACCAGTCACTCCACCCGAAGATGTTATGAGCCTTGTACTGGAACTGATATATCTTATTGGTTTATAGTCCTGCTTTGATGAAAATGAGGTTCATTGAGTATGTGGTTAGACCTTAAAGTTCAAGCCAACTGACACCATTGGAGAGGTCGTCGAACTAGATGTAATAGGAGTTGATAGATGAACCTCCTGTTTGAGCTCCAACTAATGGTGTGATGATAACTTGTGCCTAACCTACCGAAGTAAGATCACCTCTATAAGGTGCAATGAGAGGTGCGAAGGGCACAATCTCGATAGATCCACCAAGGTTGTTCTCCATTGAATACTTAGACTCACCTATAATGTTGGCGGCAAGAATTTTGGCAACAACAGTATTACCTTGAACATAGTTGTAAGGAGCACTAGTCAATGTTTCCATGGGGATCACACAGAAGTTGTTGTTAATCACTGTCAAGTCATACTATGCGTTGCAGTATGTTTGTTCGACTATGAATGTTTCTTCCTTGGTCTTGATGACCAGGTTGAAGTATAGAATTGCGCTTGCTCCATTATAGGGAGCGACCCAATCGAGTCTAATACTGGTTCCAACGTTAGTTTAAATGATCATGGCTGGTCGATCAGGAATTGTGGCTGCTAGCACTGAAATAACATCAGAGTAAGGACTCCACCCAAAGATGTTTCTAACTCTATATCGGAATGAATAGGAGTCACCTGCCGTCAGATCAGTGGCAGTGTAGATCAGCTGAATGTTGTTAGTTGCTTCTCCCATCAAAGAAAGGAAGTAAGTCTAGCCAGAACCGTTGTCCCATTCAAGGCTGTATGAAATTACTGGAGAGCCTCCTGTTTTAACTGAGTCAGAAAGTGTAGTCATTTACACTGTTGCCTTAGTTGTGTCCGTTTGAGCTCTGATAATTGACATTGGCAGAGGTTTAAATGGCACAGTTTGAACAAGCACACAGACAGTGTTATCAGATGAGGTTGCACCCCATCCTATGCTATTCAAGACTGAGACTCTTGCAATGATCATGTCTCCTTGAATTAGATTCAGAGGTGATTACATGAAGGTGGTCATAGAAAGCAAACAATATTTGTTCGCAAATACATTGGGGTCTGTGCCATCACAGTAGTCCAACATCTCTATGTAGAGTCCAGCTTCAGACTTGAACTCGATCTTTGCTTGCAGAAGCTAACTTCCATGATCACTGAGAGTAATCCAGGAAATCTGAACTTAGGTTCCTACTTGATTAATGATGACTGGCTCCAATTGATCAGGGATAGTTGCAGCAAGCAGGTCTAATTAAGAAGAATAAGGCCCCCATCCAAGAATGTTGTAGCCTCTGTATCTGAACTTATAGATGCGGCCGCTATTCACTTAATTGCCTGTGATTGTGTATGTCTGTGTTGAGGTGAAGGGAGATAATCCAAGCAGAGTCGTCCATTAAGCTCCACTTGTACCTTGGTCCCATTGTAACTAGAGTGACTAAATTGTGCTGCCTCCTGTAAAGTCTTTAGTCAACATTGCGTAGTCAACTTTCAAAATGGTCTGTGAAGTGTCGGCATTTCTCTATGGAGATGTTGCAGGTTGTTTTGGTGAAACTTATGCAAGTTCACCTAAAGAGTTCAATGTAGAGATGATTCCACCACCTAGGACATTGAATGCGCGAACTGTCGCTCTGATTAAAGTACCCTGTGTAAGGAAGTAGGGGTCACCTGTGAGGATCTGCATTGGGATCTCACAGAAAGCGTTGGCTAGAATTACGAAGTTAGACCCATCACAGAACTGAAGGTCTTCAGCAAAGGTTCCATCACTCTTCATTATGAGTACTTGATAATGTGATATGGCTGAAGCGCCTTAGTTTGGTACTATCCATTCAATCTTCACATGGATAGAGTTCATTGTCGTAACGACAGGTGGAATTTGATTAGGCACCTGTGCAGCTAAGACTGGAATTGAAGGAGAGAATTCACTCCATCCCTATCTGTTAAGGACTCTGTACCTAAAGTTGCAGATTTGCCCCTAAGTGTAGCCATTAGTGATCACAAACTATGTGCTAAGAGTGTATGTGCTCGGCACTCCACCCAAGATAGATACGAAGCCAGAGCCATTGTCCATCTGCAGTTCATAAGAGATGATAGCAGCACCACCAGTAAGTGTACCGGTAATAGGTGTGACATTAATCACTAACCTGTTCTTGAGAGTGGTAGGATCTCTCATTGGTGTTGTGGCAGGCTTGTGAGGCACTAATTCGATGACTGCCCCAATATTGTTCGGGTTTGAATTAGTTGATATTCCGATGTTGTTTATTGCTTAAACTGTCACAAGTACTAGTTGACCTTGAGATAGTAAGAAGGGTTGACTTGTGAGAACTGATAAGGAAATGAAACATTCGAGTTTGCTGATTATAGTTGCATCTGCTCCGTTGCATTAGTCGACATTAATGAAAATTCCATTCCAGGTTTTAACCAATATATTGTAAGCAGTAAGCGGTATTCCACCATTATCAATGATTCCCTAAGCAGTCCAGAATATGTGGACATCCTCTTAGTATATCTCAGTTTGAGGTGGCATCATTTGAGATGGAGCCTATGCACCGTACGTTATCAGAACCGGAGAGTAGCCAAGGCTGTAGCCAAGTTCATTCTCAATTATATATCTGAACTTGTACATAATGCCTGTGGTCAGTGGTTACGTGAAGCTAGTGCCAGGTCCTTCGAAGATTGATGTGAATAAATCATCTGGTCCACCTGAGTTCCACTCTAGTTTGTAAGCAGTAATTGGAAGTCCACCAGTTAATGTGCCTGTTACTTGGGGCAAATCTATCTGTATCAGAGAACGAGTAGTCATTGCCTCATTTCTGATAGGTGGGTAAAGTGGTGTCTTTGGAATCACAACGATAAATGAATCAGATGTGCTAGGGTTAGAGTATACTGATGTCAGTGGCTCCAGGTTTGTAGCACTGATCTTCACTACAACTCTTTCTCCTTGAATCAAATTGAATGTTGTTCGTTCAGTGAGTTTCTCAACAGGAACTTAACATTAATTTTGAGCGATCACATTTTGATCAGCACCATCACATTCAGGTGTAATTTAAGCAAAAGATCCATCGCTTCTCATGAACATGATGTCATAATTCTGAATGGCAACACCAACTGCACCTATGTTTGAAGGAGTCTGGAAAGTTACAGTGTAGCCACCAACTGATGTATAGGTTACTACTGGCATGTTCATCTTCGATGGGAATGTCACTGCCATAATGGATAATACGCCTGAGGGTTCTCCATTGCCGTGTTAGTTGACGCCTTTGTATTAGAACTTATAGACTGTTCCACTTGTAATACCAGAATCAAGAAAAACAGTCAGTAGGAGGTTCGGTGTTGAAACTCCTCTCAGAGGAATCATACTGCCACCAAGACCTTGATCCCATAGAATAACGTAAGATGTTATAGGAGAACCACCGGTTGCAACATCGGTTAATGGGCTGTAGAAAATCTCAATAACGTTTTCATTGGTGTTCCATCCCTTCCAAGGAATGCTTTTTGGCTGTTGGGGAACAACTTATATTAGAACTCCTGCTGTGTTTGGATCTGAGTTTAAACTGGTTCCATAAGTATTGGTAGCACTAATCTTTGCAGATACTAAATCACCTTGAAGCAAGTCAAATGGATTGTTTTGTAATACGATTAGCGGTACATCACAAAAGTTCTATACAATGATTAATAAGTTTGAACCGTAGCAGTCAGCCAAGTCAGCATAGAAGTCTCCAGTCTTGCCTTGAATAAGGATCGTATAGAAGTGAATACTATCACCTCTGCTGTTAGGTTCTAGCCAGATGATCCTCACATTGTTTCCTACAATCAATGTAGTGATAGGAACTAACACATCAGGTTGAGTAGCAGCTTGAATGCTTGTAGGGTTTGAAGGAGCACCCCATCCAAATTCATTCTTAGCGGTATACCTGAACTGATACCAATGGCCTGGAACTAGGCCTGTTGCAATAAATGAAGTTAGCAGACTATATGATGTGCCACCGATCAATGGCACCCATACTCCCTTGCCTTGATCCCATTCAAGAAACAGTGTAAGCACTTATGACCCTCCATTTTGAGGATCAAAGAGCAATGGGTAATCTACCTATATTGAGATATCAGTTGTGCCAACATTTCTCTATGGGCCTGGTGAAGGTTAATGAGGTTCAGTCATAACAGCTGCACCTACCGAATTGATAACGGCAATACTGTATCCAACAACATTGAGTGCTTAAACTGTTGCAAAAATGTTGTTGTGTCCTTGTTCCAATAGGTAAGGAGCAGCAACTATAGCAGTCATTGGCACAATGCAATATCGGTTTGCCTTAATAGTTGGATCCATGCCGTCGCAATAAGTGATCTGTATTGCAGAAGATACTCCATCAGACTCAACTATCATAACTCTATAGCCGAAGATTTGATATCCTCCATTTTATGAAGGAGCTGTCCAGCTGATCCTCACGATTGTATCCTCATTAATGATTGTTACAACTGAATCTGCTGTAGGCACTCTAGCTGCATAGAGATAGAGTGAGTCTGAGAATGGACCGAATCCAAAAGCGTTCAAGCCTCTGTATCTAAATCTATAGACCTTTCCAACTTGGATCGACATTGTTACTGTGAAGGTAAGAGCTAATGAATTTGAGCTTAAACCAGATAATTCTGTCCAAATTGATCCACCAGAGGCATCATCATATTGAAGATGATAGGAAAGCATCAGGCTTCCTCCATTCTCAGGATCCACTAGAGCTACAAGGTCAACAACAAGTTGAGTGTCAGATGAAGTGATATCTCTTGATGGATGTTCTAATGGCTTGTGTGGTAATGTCTCTACAACTGCAGAGAGTGTATTAGGGTCTGACAGTGCACTCCAGCCATAAGTCTCTAAAGATAGTTAGTTTTAAGCTTGCACCTTAGTAATGATGGGGTCTCCTTGTACAAGTCTGCCAATTGAGCTAGTAAAGATGCCCATAACTAATGTGCACTGATTCATAGCAATGACTGTGAGCAAGTTCTCCACGCATTCACTAGTACTTATTTAGACAAATAGTCCTGTGTCTTTCATTTAGAGGAATATATTGTAGCCAGTGATTGGGACTAGAAGCCCTCCAGTGCTCGATGACTGGTCCCAAGAAACGACTACCTTGTCCAGTACATTTGTCGTGACGACGGTTAAAGGAACTGTAGGGACAGTGTTGGCGACTATCATTTCTTCAGGAGAGTATGAACTCCAACCAAAGACGTTTCTAACTCGATATCTGAAGAGGTAATTCATTCCACTAAGAAGGTTTGAAGCAATCACATCTTAACTGAGTTGAGCAATCAGATCACCAATGAAAGACACATAGCCTGATCCATCATTGATTTCAACTGCATACGAAAGGAGAGGGGAGCCACCGTCAGAAGTCACTACATTAAGTAGAATTTCTATTTAGGTTTCATTAGTGAGACTGCCTCTTGTTGGATGGCCCAAAGGAGTATGTGGAATTACTTAGGCAAGCACTCCAATAGTGTTTGGATTTGAGGGCAATGAGTAATCTATCACGTTCCTTGCTTCAACTATTACTGTGATCAAATCTCCTTCCAATAGGTTGAAGGGTGCTCCGAGCAGTGTTGTCATCTATACAGCACATTGTAAGTTTGACACTACTGTAGCTTGCTTGCCATCACATTCTAAGATTATCTCATTGTAAATGCCATCCTTTCTTCTGAACATGATTCTGTATGCATCAATAGTAACCCCAATGCCACCTGGGTTTACAGGAGATGGCCATAATACTTATACTTTTGTATCAAAATTGGTGGTTACAGCAGCAGGAATAATCTGTGATGGAGCTGATGCCATCAAGATAGGAGTAACAGCAGATGCTAAAGAACTCCATCCTTGAGAGTTCATACCTCTATAGCGAAGATAATACATTTAGCCTGACACTAGGTTATGAATCGTATAGAATGTCTGTAAGGAATTGGTTGTAAATCCTCCAACTTCTGTAAATGGCCCTGTGCCTGAACCTGTTGAGTCAATCTCAAGCCAATAAGACAGGATGGGCTGTCCACCTGTGTTTACTCCTGTTATTGGATCGAATTCAACTCCCATAATTGTTCCGAAAGTAGATGGGTTCACTCTTCTAGGACCGTTTAAAGGAATCTATGGTAAATTTGGCATTGCCATCAGTAGAACTGTATCCCCTGAGAACAAACTTAGACCTATTTCATTGACATACATAACTCTGGCTACAATTGAGTCACCCTGCTGCAAATTCCAAACAGGGCCTCTGAGAATAATTAGTGGCACAATACATTCTCTTGACTAGAATACAACTTCTGTTGTACCATCACAGTTGCTAAGTTCTGATTGATATGTCAAGCCATCATGAGCTTTAAATTCAATAATGGCTTACGTTATTTCACTACCTCCATTAAATGGTAAGTAGAATTAAAGCTTAATGTTAGTGTTGAGCCACTATAAAATAGTTGGCGGTACTGGTGTGTCAGGAGTTCTAGCTGATAACACATAGACTACCTAGGAGTAATCTCCCCAACCAATTGCATTCTTTGCTCTGTAGCGGAGTCTATAGTAGAGACCAGCATATATTCCAAGAACTTTAGTGGCAGTAAGAGACATTGAGTTGCATTAGAAACCTTATATTTCTGTGAATGCTCCACCTCTTCCATTGTCAATATCAATCTAGTAACTTCTGATTGGTGACCCGTTGTCTTAAGGAACCGCTGTGATGTCAACTACGATTTGATAGTTGCTCGTACTAATGTCTCGGACTGGGGAATTCTAAGGTTATCCAGGTTTGCCTGCGAAGAGAATCGGATCTGAGTCGGGTCCATCTATGCCAGTGTAGTCTGTGATAACTCTGATCTTGAAGACAAACATTTTACCAAGAGATCCTCCTGGAAGATCAGTTACGATCAATCCGTTTGCTTAGGGCTTGCCAGCTAGATCAGTGCTTTGAATTTGATTCAAAACTAGATCTCCGTAACCATTTCCAAGGTTTCTGTAGACCTAGAACTCTCTTATAGTGCAACCGCCATCATCGATAGGATCTTCCCAAATGATCGTGATTGATGAAGTTGTAGATGTAATCCACTGGGGTTTTCCCGGTGGCATAGGATTGACACATGATATGGTTGAGAATACCTCTGAGTAAGGGCTAGGACCATTATAGTTAAATGATCTGTGTCTAAAGTGATATATGAGGCCGTTATTTATAGTCAGAGTGTATTTAAGTATATCAGGTCTGCCTCTTCCATTCCAGATCTCCTTGAAGTCACCATCTCCATTTTAGGAGTAGTCCAGCTCAAGTGAATATCCAGTAATAGGAGAATCTGTATCAGGCTCAACATCCCAGATAAGTGTGATCTGAGTGCGGGTTGATGAATCTGATCTCATTAGCAGCTGAGGCTATTATGGTAGTGGTGTGACTGTGTAGAAAGCCTCATAACTTGGAAGTGAGTCACCGATGTCGTTAGTTGCAACTGAGAAGAATCGATAGCGCTGTCCACTGACTATATCATCAGAAGGGACAGTAGCAGATAGTACAAATGTAGCAGGAGCGATCTTATCTGCATCAAACTGTGCGACAAGAGTGAGGGGAGAGCCAAAAGAGCCATCGTCCTTGAATAGCTTGTACGAAGTTATAAGTGAACCTCCGTTTAAGATGCTGGGATTGATTCTCATAGTAAGTGTTGTACCAGTTGAAGAAATCATAGAAGGAGCATTTGGTGCACTTGGAACAGTCGCTGTTTGAATATAGCCAACTGGACTCCATTCACTCCAACCATTTACATTCTTAGCTCTATATCTAACTCTGTATGTGAGTCCTGCAGTTATGTTCACAGAGTAGTAAGTGTTTGAATTTTCAAAGGCCTTCAAGTTTCTAAGCTAATCGTTTAATGCCTGTGCCTGAAAGAATGTTAGCAAATAGATTTAATGATCTCCTCCAACCACAGTCTCGAAACCGCTTCCAATACCGTTGTCCATTTGAATCTCATAGTTCAAAATGGGAGACCCACCGTTACTACTTGGAGCCAAATAGACAACTCTCATTTACGTGCTTGAAGTTGTAGTAAAATCTGATGCCGGTGCATTAGCAGGTGTTGATGGTGGTCCAGCTATGATGATTGCTGTAGAGAAGCTCGTGAAACTGTAACCAGCAACGTTCTTAACTGATACCTTAAACTTAACTAACATCCCCACTGGATTGGCTGGCAAGTCAGTAACTATGAAGGTGTTCAGTGTTGGGTCATTGTTTACTTGAGCCGATTGAACAACAGTAAAGACCTCACTTAGTCCATCGTTTCTCAGAATGGAATAACTTGCGGTTAGGCAACCACCGTTATCATAGGGTGCTTCCCAAAACAGCTAAACTGATGTCATGGTAACTGCACCCTTAATAGGACGAGCAAGACCATATGGTTCAGTACAAGAATACACTGTTGTAACTGATGATGGTACGCTCTGTCCAATCACATTCTCTGCAACAACATAGAACTTGTAAGGAAGTCCTGTAGTCAGGTTACTAATGGTTGTTGAAACAGTAGACGGCAATTTACCACCATTGTGAATCATTTAAAATTGACCGTTGAGACCATCATCCATGAAGGCGTAATAGCCAGAGATTGACCCAGCAGGTGTTTACATGTTAAAGTTAGGAAGCCATTCTATGGTGATCTAAGTCTTCTGAATTTATCCACCATGAATCTCGAATGGAGTAGAAGGCTGAGTAGGAGCATCAGCAATACCGAATGCAATTGGACCACTGTAAATAGAACTGCCTTCGAAGTTAGCTGATCTGTAAATGAACTAATAGAACATACCAGCTATCATTCCTTCCGCTGCAACATCAATGTTCACAAGGAAACTATTAGTCAAATAGGCGTAACCTATGATGTCGACAAAAGTTGAACCATCAGTGCCACCATTTCTTTAAAGCTTATAATTTGTCACAACTGAACCGCCATTATCTTATGATGGGAAGAGCTTGAGGGTAATCTAAGTTGAGTTCGTAGATATCCTTTGAGGAGCAGGCGGTGCAGTTGGTACTGATGCCGCAAGGACATATAACTCGTCTGAAAATGTTCCCCAACCTTTACAGTTAAGAGCTCTATACCTAAATCTATAAGTCAGTCCTCTTAAGATTCCTTTAGTTGCAGTGTAAGTTGGTGCCATGAATGGAGCTAGATAACCAACTTGAGATTGATAATAACCACCAATTCCATTATCTAGTTGAATTTCAAATGATGAAACTTTGCATCCACCTGCTTGATTTACAAAGTCGAAATGACCGATATCAATCGTAATATGAGTCTGTCCACTTCCTTCTTGGACTTTAAGTGGTGCTGAAGGTTAAGAAGGAACTACCGCTAATCTCACTCCAATAATTGGACTATCGACGAATCCAGCTGGATTGAAAGCTCGCACCTTAATGCGGAAAACTAAACCAAGGCTTGCAACCTGATTAGCGTTCTTAGTAATCGTAAACTGACTCAATGATGGCTGATTTCTAACAGAGATATCATTGTCAACATTGGCCTCAACAAATGGACCATTTCCAGATCCATCATCTATAAATACTGCATAGCCTTGTATTGGGCATCCACCATTATTGATGGGTTCATTCCATCCGATGGTTATTGAAGATGCAGTGTTTGATATCAATGTTGGCTTGATCCATCTTGAAGGAAGCGAGCATGGTTGTAAGAATGCTGTTAAAGAAGCAGCTCCAGCTCCATTGAAGTTATAAGCAACAACGAATAATCTGTAGTTTAGTTAATGAGTTACATTTGGAACATAGTAGCTTGATATTTAAGGTGAAAGAGGCACGGTGTTGTATATCACTTTAAATGGACCTCCCAGGCCATCATCCATGTGGAGCTTGTATCCTGTGATCATGTTACCAATGCCAGCGATTCCATTGCTAACTTACTCCCATTCGACAAAGAGAGATTAATTGTTTGACCATTAGTAGTCAACGATTGGTACAAGAGGTGTATTAGGGATGTCAGCAGCGGCAGCATAAAATATCTCTGAGTAATCAGAATAGCCCATTAAGTTGAAGCATCTCCACTTAAATCCATAGATAGCCCCTGATATGATCGGGTCAGTGCTAATCTGCATAGTGTGAATCATCTCAAAGCTATTCTCCAGGTAAGTACTAACTTCACTAAATGAAGAAGAATAAAGTCCTGAACTGATCCAAAGCTGGTATCCGAGAATAGGAGTGCTTCCATCATCTGAACATAATGACAAACTAAGTGTGATCTAGTTATTAGAAGCACTTGATAGCTGAGGTTTATATGGAGCAACTTACGGTCTCTCAATTGCCAGTATGTAAGTGATGTCTGAGAACATTGCGCTCCAGCCATAAATGTTTCTTGCTCTGTATCTGTATCCATATCGTCGTCCACGAATCAGATTATTAGCAGTGTAGTAGAGGATCATTGTATTTGAGGTCATTGGGTTAGTAGAGCTTCCAAATATGTCAATGAAGTCTCCTCCAAGACCATCATCCATTTGTAAGTTGTAGCCAATAATGACTGAACCTCCTGTTTAGTCGACTGTAGTAAGAGCATTGTAGACGATTGCTATTGAGCTTCCTGACTGAGAAATCATTAATGGGGCCAAGCTAGGTTTGGCGGGGATACTTGCAAGGATATAGCCTGAAGTTTCAGAGCTAATCTGGCCCATTTGATTGAATGCAATTATCATGAACAGGAACTCTGAGCCATGTGAAGCAATAGGGAATGAGCTGATTGTCATAGTGAGAAGGTTCGGCTTATCTCTCACGTTAGCGTCCATTGCTGTGTTAACTTCAGTCCAAGTTGTGTCCCCGTTCCCATTATTCCTGAAGGCTGCATAACCTTATATTGTGCAACCACCATCATCAAGTGGCGATATCCAAACGATGGTCATAGTTGTCGAGGTAGAGCTTACTCTCTATGGTCCTCTCATATCAGTCGGTACAACACAAGAGTAGGTAAGGAACTCTGCAGATTTAGGTCCTTCACTATTGAAGGTCAAGGCAGATGATTTGAATCTATAGATCTACCCAGAAACCAGTCCTGAGATTATCTGTGTTCTGATCAATGGCCGGTCAGTTCCGTTATAGATAAGATAGTAGTTGGAAGAAGTACCGTTAGCCATGTACAGCATGTAACCAGATATTATTCCCCCAGGAATGTAGCCGTCAACCACAGGGTCCCATGTGATAGCTATCTGTGTCTTAGTGCAAGATGTCTCTACTCTTCTCAAATTTATTGGTGAAATTGGTAAAGCACTCAAAGCTTGTCTCAGATGATCACTGTATTCACTGCTCCCAATCAAGTTTTGAGCACTTATTCTGATATCGTATATAATGCCAGGGACTAGGAATGTATCAACACTGACATCGAGAGTATGAGTCTGAGATATTCCATCATATGACGTGACTGGCACGAACGGACCAAAAAGGTCAGCTGAGTCCTTGACTTAAAGTTAAAATGAAGTGACAGGAGTGCCCCCATTGTCAACGTTTAGATGAAAGTTTACAATCAATTGTGAGTCAGTTGAACTCATGAATATTGGTCGAGTAGGTATCGACGGGATCTAAGCAGCTCTTACTACCACAACATCGGAGTAGGGACCCCATCCATAGAAGTTCCTTGCTCGATATCTGAATCGATACAAGACGCCTTGTCTAACTCCCTAGAACACTGTAAGCTAAGTGGCAAGACTTTCCTTTGGTGATCCAATCAGACTTACGAAGTCGCCTTGCTAGTTCATGTCTCCATCCCATTCAAGGCTATAAGAAAGGATCATAGTTCCACTGTTCAAACTAGGATCCATAACTGGGAATGTCATGTAAAGCTGTGATGCAGACGACTTAGACTATGTTATTATCGGTACACTAACCGGCTTCAACGGGATATCAGCCAAGAGTATTGTGGCAATATCTGAGTTAAAGGTGGCGCCTGCCTCCCGAGTGAAGACAGCTATGTATACATCGAATGACGAACCAATGTCGGATGTCTAGAAGGCAGTAATTGTGAACATGTTAAGGCCAGGTATGTTTCTAACTGTCAGATCATTAACAGTGTTTACTTCCACATATGCAGAAAGTGGGGCGGTATCTGCTTTCATGTAGATGACATAGCCAGTGATGTCGCATCCACCTATTTCAACTGGCTCAACCCACTGAATACCCATTTGGCTCACAGAAGTGAAGGTTCTAAATGGCTTTGCGAATCCAGATGGGACTATGCATGATAGATAAGAAAATTCTATTGATTCAACACCTGCTCCATTGAAGTTGTAGGCAGTTACTGTGAATGAGTACTCTCTTCCTGCTACAAGGTTAAGAACTGTAATTTAGGTTTGTGCCGTTGCACCAAGTTAAACTCCATCAAAAGCTGTCCAAACAGTTCCATTTAGGATATCTTTAGCTTTCAAAATGTAACCCCATATGTTACCACCAGGTGTTGCTCCTGCAGTTACAGGGCTCCAAGTGAGACTGAGTGAAGTCTTAGAACTAAGAGCCATATTCTTGGTAATCGATGTTGTTGCTAAAGGATAAGGAGCAAGTGCAACTGTGACTTCATTTGATCGTTCACCCGTTCCAAATAGGTTGACTGCATACCATCTGAACGTATAGATCTTACCACCGACCAGTGCATCATTAAGAATTGTAACAGTGTGAGACAGATCTCCACTTTGGTATGTTGTAACTGGGACAAAGGCGGAGCCAGCGATTCCCCCGTTTATCTCCAGATTGTAGGAGATAACAATTGACCCTCCATTGTCAACATTAGTGTTGAGGCCAAGTTGTATAGATAAAACATCAACAGCTAGAAGAGTTGGTACTGAGAGCTTGCTAGGTGCAATGGCTACTAATGAGGATACAGTAGAAGAGAAGTCACTCCAACCGATTGAGTTCTTCACTCTGAATCTGAAGGTGTACTCGACACCACGAGTCAAACTCTGGACTATGAAAACTGTGAGTAGTGACTCATTTTCAAGTCCATTTACGTTTGCCCAATCTCCAATGAAAGATTAGGCATACTGTAGGTGATAAGAGAGGACAGGACTTCCTCCGTTTGTTATTACTCCTAGAGCATAGGCCACTGTGATTGAATCTGCAGTAACTTGAAGTATGCTAGGTGCAATAGTAGGAGTGGCTGGTTTAACTGCAAACAGTAGACTTACACTCTAAGCTGTAATTTTTCCTTCAGAATTGAAGGCAATTACTTCGTATGTGAATCTCATCCCCAAATTTAAGGTGCTGAGTAGCACTTCTACTTGCCTGAGTGTGGGAATGTTTCTAACAAGTGGATCATTAACTACATTAACTTAAATACTGGGAATTTCAGTAATCCCGTCATCTCTGAAGAGAGCATAACCTGTAATAGGACAGCCACCATCATCTTTGGGTGCATTCCAGGACACAAGCATTGATGTCTGAGTTGAATAGACCTTCACAGGAGGATCCAGTTATGAAGGTGGGAGGCAAGTGAAGTATGTGACGATATTAGAGTAGAGACTGAAGCCATTGAAGTTTTCAGCTTAAATCATAAAGCGATAGCCTCTCTGAGGTATGAGTCCTGCGATTAGATACTCATGAAGGGAAGGTACGTTCTTTCCATAGAACACTTCTGTGAAGTCACCATTGAAACCATCATCAATTAGTAATTTGTAACCAGTGACAGCTCCTCCAGGGAGTTGATGGTCTGTGTTTATTGTCCATTCAATTGCGATCTATGTCTTAGTGGACAAGAATGTAATCTTAATGGGTGAAGAGGGTTAATCTGGTAAGTTAGCATAAGCAGCAGATACTACTGGAGATAATTCAGAGTAGCCTTTCTTATTTTTTGATCTGACCTAGAATCTGTAGATCAATCCTAATACAAGACCATTATCTACTGTACTGTCAACTATGAAGCTATTGGATATCCCATCATATGCAGCAATATTCTGATAAGCTCCTTAGTGTCCATCATCTCTAAAGATCTAGTACGAGGTAATAATTGTGCCTCCGTTATCTTCTGATGGCAATATCGAAATCGCTATATTAGTTGCGGATGCCTTAACAATGATAGGCTGAGGTGGAATGCTGGGCTTAACTGCTGATAGGATATATCCAATCGGTGAGTAGTCACTCCAACCAATAACATTCTTTACTCTGTATCTTGCTCTGAAAAGATATCCTCTTTCAACTCCAGATCTTAGAGTGAAGGAGGTGGCAAGTGAATCGACAAGAGTGCCGAACATTGACACGAAATGACCTCCCTGGCCATCATCGAGTTCAAGAGAATAACTGTTGATTGAAGTTCCCCCATTTTTGGCAAGACTTATAGTTTAAAGGTCAACCTTGATTCTATAAGTGTTTGTGACAGTCTCATCTGAAGCGGGTGCAGCTGAGGGAGTCATTGGCAAGTCTGCTAGAGTATAGCTTGCCCCAGCTGTACTGAAGGTACTTCCAATGATGTTGAAGGCTTGTACCTTAAAAGAAAACTTCATTCCAATGCTGTTCGGAGGGAAAGTTGAAGTCGTGTGAAGAGTTAGACCTGGCATGTTTCTAACAAAGGCATAATCAATCTCAGTGAAAGTTTAACCACCAAGACCGTCATTGATATAAAGAGCAAAGCCGAGGATTGAACAACCACCATTTGAAAAGGGTTGCTTCCATTGAAGAGTGATAGCGGTACTTGTAGCTAAGACAAGAGTAGGAGGATCAAGCATCTAAGGCTAGGTGCATGCGTATATAAAAGAAGCCTGGCTATCAACAGTGTAGCCGTTCTTGTATGCAGCTCTAACCTTAAAGCTGTAATCAATGCCTCCTGTAATGTTATACCTTACAATAAAGCTTCTGACTGTTGGATAGTCAAGCTCACCATTGAAAACCTCAGTCCAATATCCAAGGGCAGGATCCATGATATATATAATGTAACCGTAAACATTTCCACCTGGTGTCTGTGTATCAGCTGATGCATCCCAAGAGATAGCAATCTGATTTGCATTGGTCATCGTTGGTATGATTGTTGGAACTCCAGGAGCAAGTGGCCTATCACAAAGTGCAAAGGAGGAGAAATCAGAGAATAAGGATGTTCCAATAGAGTTTGTTGCTTGGAAGGTAAACTTGTAAATCAATCCTGAAACGAGATAATGATCACCATTATTCAAGTCAAGAGTGTGAGTTAGAGTATTTGCAGTGTATGAAGTCACAAGAATAGTAGGGTCATTCATATCATTACCATCATTTATATAGAGCTTATAGCTTTCTATTTAACTTCCACCAGTGTCTTAAGGCTTGTAGAATTAAAGTGACATTGTTTTCGCTGTAGCCAATATCAAAGTTGGTGCTAAAGGTCGAGAAGGTTGGATTGCTGCTTGAATATATGTCATGCCCGAGAATGCACTCCATCCATTGACATTCTTACAGCGATAGATGAACTTATAATCTCTTCCTTTGATAATGCCTTCAGATATAGTTAATGTTGTCTGAAGAACATCCTACTAATATCCAATCAGAGAAATTAAATCTCCTCCAAGTCCATCATCCATTTAGAGCTCAATAGATATAATCGGAGAACCTCTGTTGTTTGGAAGGGGAATTCCATAGTTCACCTTGATTTTTTAATCATTTGTAATAGATGCATCATTCTGTGGAGCGATCAAAGGTTACTCTGGAACATCAGAGAGAACAAATGAGGCCACTCCACTTTTCACAAAGCCTGCATTGTTATATGCCACGACTTAGAACCTGAATGTCTTTGATGTATCTGTGACAGCAAATGTATAAGTGTCTTAACTGATATGCGGTTCATAAGTACCAACTAAAGTAGTTAGGTCTCCATTGCTTCCATCATCTCGATAAACCTTATATTCGTAGATTGGGCATCCATTGATGTTGAGTGGAAGTTTCCAATGTATAGTCAGTGTGGTCTAATCTGAAGTCAAATATTTTGGAGCAGTAAGATCAAGAGGAGGGAGGCATGAATAGAACATCGACTCAGCACTATCCGGACCCTCTCCATTGAAGTTTACAGCACTGACTTTGAATCTGTAGGCACTTCTTGTCTTGAGGTTTGCATGAAGGTAGCCGATAATTCCAGGCTTACCAGTTCCATCAAAGATAAGGTCAAAGTTGCCATTGTTACCCTAGTCCATATAGAGCTTATAACCGTTAATGGGTGAACTTGTGTCAGGAACGTAATTCCATTGGACTTAAATCGAGTTAAGTGAACTCTTTGAGTTGATCTTGAAAGGAGCTGCAGGTGCTGATGGAAGGCTTGAAGCAGCTAAAACAATCTCAGTTGAGTAGATAGAAGAACCTTTTATGTTAAAGGCAACATACTTGAAATAGTACTATGCTCCAGGTACAAGAACGTTTCCATTTGGGTCAGATGCAATTGTCACAATAATTACCGAACCGATAGAATAGGTGACTGTTTAAACAACTGAATATCCAGTACCACTGTTCATGGATAGTTCATACATAGTCTCAAGTGATCCTCCATTGTCACTAGACTCAAATAGTTGAACTTGGATTTGGGTTTCAGATGTTAATACCGCCATAGGTGTTGGTGGTTTTTAAGGGACACTGGCTGCAAGTAGATAAGTGACCGGTGAGAATTGACTCCAACCTATTTGATTCCTGACTCGGTACATGAACCTGAAAGTGAAGCCCTTTATAATGTTGCTAGTAATCGAAAATTGTCTCTACAAGCTTAAAATTAGATTGTCTCCTACAATTGTTTAGAACTATCCATTCTAACCGTCATCCATCATTAATTGATAGGATATAATGACAGAACCACCATTGGCATCAATCTCTGGAAGGAAGATACCTATTTAACTCATTGTAGTAATTGATGGGACGTCAAGTGGCCCAACTACAGGGTCAGTTGGAAGTCCTGCTACTAAGATTGAAACATAATCGAGACTCATGGACGAACCCATTTCATTTGTAGCCTCAAGTTTGAATCTTACATTAAGGCCAGAAAGAGTAATTGGAAGGGTGAATGTGTACTAGAACAAGTATGGGTTGTTAGCTATTAGAGTCACATCCATGTTTGTACTGAATAGTCCATTTGCTCCATCGTCTCTGTAGAGAGCATAAGATAGAATAGGGCAGCCACCGTTGTCTAATGGTTGAGTCCATCTCAAATCGACAGTCGTTGCTGTGGATTAAATAAGTATTGGAGCCAATACTCCACTAGGTACTATACAACTTGTGAGAACTTGAGTATTACTCATTACTCCTAAACCATTGAAGTTGACTGCCAGTACCTTGAATGAATAATCAATGCCACTTGTCAGTGAGTTGGCAATATATGTGAGTTAAATTCCTTTGAATATCATTTTAAAGATGACACCATTGCCATCATCCATAAAGAGTCGATACTCCAATATTTCTAATGTCTCAGCAATAAGACCGTTCCACTATACTCCAATTGATGTTGCTGAATTTCCAATTAAAGCTCTTGAGGGAGCGTTCGGTTGTGCTGCCAGAGGTCCTAAAGCAATACGAACTGAGTCGCTGAATCTAGAGAAGCCAATAGCATTCTTAGATCTAAATTGGAATCTGTAATTAAGCCCAGTAGTCATCGAGTTTGCAATTCTATTCACGTCAAAGTAGAATCCATTTGTAAGGTAAACGTATGATGACAACTTTAAATAGGTGCTTGTAAGAAGACCTTAGTCCATCCAGAGCTCATAGTCTAGAATTGGAAGACCCCCATCTTGATCACTTCTAAACAGTTGAATTTAAATATCGTCGTTTGTTGATGAAACATAAATAGGTGGAACTGGTGTCGAAGGAGTTGAAGCAGGCTGCAATAGAGTTATAGGACTCCAGCCTGAAAATCCTACTGCATTAACGGCTCTGTATCTGAATCTATAGGTATTACCTGTGATCAAACCAGTCACTGTGAATGACAGGCCAAGTGTGTAGTTGCTCTGTCCTCCAATCACATCAAAGAAGCCAGTGATATCATCTGCTGTTCTCTGCAACTAATAGGAGAATATGCTTGAACCCCCAGACTAGGATACTTGGTTGTAAGTTAGTCTGATAGAGGTTGAGTTGCTTTCTCCAAAATCCCTCATCGGGCCAGACGTCGGAGTATCAGGAACATTTGATACTATGAATGGCACAATGTTTCCGATGGTTGTACCAATGTTGTTAGTTGCTTGAATCTATACTCTATATGTTAGACCCATGACAAGGCCTGAAGAGATCATGTAACTATATTAGGATGAACTCATGCTTGCTACTAAAGTAATGAAACTTCCTCCAAGCCCATCATCAAGTGCAACGCTGTAGGACTAAATAACACAACCACCGTCATTCTAGGGATATCTCCATCCAACAACAATAGATGTCTTGCTTGTAGAAATCTATTAGACACTGGTGAAACCTGAGGGTTGATCACATGAAGCTCTCAGGTTTTAGCCAGATTGACCTGATGGACCATTGAAGTTCAGAACATCAACAGTATACTAATATAAAAGGCCGGTGGTAAGTCCAGTGTGAGTGTAGAAGAGTTTGTTGATGTTTCCATCTCCATTGTAAATCATAAATAAATCTCCCTAGAGCCCAAGATCTGAATAAAGCCGATAGCCAGTGACTGGAGTATCTACAGACACACCAATACTCCACTAGACAGTAATCTAGTTTCTGTTTGATAAGGCTACATTGAAAGTGGGAGCTGCAGGTGTGGTAGGAGGTCTCGCTAAAGCAACTTGCAAAGTGTTTGAGACAGGTCCAAATCCAATGACATTCTAGGCAGCATAGGTGAAAGAATAAGTTAACCCACTTGCAACGGTCATTGATCCGAAGATGTCGTTAACATTAATAGTTATTGAAAGTGAGTTTTCATCATAAGTGCTCACCTCATGATATGGACTTCCATCTAGACCTTCATTGATGTAAAGATGATAAGATGTAATTGAAGAACCGCCATTGTCAAATGTTTCAAACATTATAAGATTAACCTTTGTACTGTCAACGTAAGTATACACTGGTGCAGGAGGTGCTATTGGATAAGTAGCGGCAACTGCATAACCATTGTTACTCCAAGGACTATTACCAACACTATTAATTGCTCTGTATCTGAGTCTGTAGAGATTTCCTTTGACAATTCTTTAGGTGATTGCTATCTTAGTCTCAAGTGTGAGAGCTTTAATACCACCAAGGACAGTTGCGAATGCCCCATTTTTGCCATCATCAATTTGTATTTCATAACTAATGAGAGGTGTGCCTCCATCCATCAATGAAGTGAAATCAGTTATTATTACTGCTAACTGCTCTCCATTTGATTAACTCTGATCTATTTAAGGCACGGTTACTGGCATATCAGGAATAGTTGCGATAAAGAGGGTTGAAACGCTTGAGGTACTAGTGCCTTGATGGTTAAAGGTCACCACTTTGAATCGGTATCGAAGACCCTTGTCTGCAAGAGTAAGTACTACATTGTATTGAGTAAGGAAAGGCTTGTTCTCAATGTTTGAAGGATCAATCTCAATGTTAATTGAAGAGAGCAAAGAACCATTATCCCTGTACAACTTATAACCCTGAATAGGGCAACCTCCATTGTCTGTGGGAGGTCCCCATTGAAGTAAAATGGATGAAACTGTTCCATCTATTCTTTCAGGCTACTTAGGCTGAGTGGGTCCAATGCAGGAATAAGTTGATATACTATCACTCATAACTGATTCCCCATTAAAGTTGACAGCTGTAACAGCGAACTGATACTGATTGCCAATAGTCAGATTCGAGACTGTGATTTGACGTTATAGAGGATTAAGAACTCCGTCATAAACTACTTCATAGACTCCAGTTCCACTGCTCATGTAAAGTCTGTAACCCTATATTGGAATATCTGTGTCTGCGCTCTAGCTCCAAAGCACAGTTATCTAAGTCTTTGTCTATAAAATAGATGCTCTCGTTGGAGTAGCAGGCTTGGCTGGTGGAGCTGCAATAGCATATCTAACCTCAGCACTGAAATCAGAAGATCCTATGACGTTTACAGCTCGGTACTTAAAGGTATAAACTCGGCCAGCAATTATTCCATCTAAGAGTGTTGTTAGAGTATGGGTCATTGCATTATCGGTGTATGACAAGACTTTAGAGAAACTTGAACCAAGACTTCCTTAATCTATCTAAAGTTCGTAAGAGAGGACTAGGGAACCTCCATTTTCTGTTGTTTCTTAGAAATCTAAAGTGATGGAAGTTCTTGTAGCAGAATCTAGAGCAGGTGATGGTGGTGCTCGTGGAACATTTGCAGCTGTCACATAAAGTTAAGGTGAGTAGGCACTGTATCCAATCCCATTCATTGTTCTATACATAAGTCGATATGTTCGTCCTCGAACTATGCCATAACTAATGGTATAAGCTGTAACAAGTGAGAGTGTGCTTGAATTAAGAACTGACTTAAATATTCCTCCTTGGCCGTCATCAATCACAAGTTGATATGAGATAATAGGACTGTTTCCATTGTTAATGTCTGGAATAACTGGGAGTGTTACAGATATGTCTGAGATATTTGTAAGTGACTGAACCAGTTAAGGTGATTAAGTTGGAGTACTTGGAACACCTGCAAGCGAGTAGGTTGAAATAGCTGAGTCGGTCGTCCCTTCTTTATTGAATGCTGTCACTTTGAATCTGAAAGACATGCCACCAGAATTGACTGGGAAGTTTGTGACCATCAGCTTCTTCAAAGTAGGCATGTTTCTTACTGCAAGGTCGTTTACCAAGTTTACTTCCTAATTGAGAGGTCCACCGTTTCCATCATCTCTGTATATGGCAAAAGTAAGAATGGGACACCCACCATCATCAACAGGATGATTCCATCCGATATTAATGGTGGAGACAGTTGATGCGATGAGGAAAGGTGCATTGAACGAGACGGGCACATCACAAGCATTGAAGTCGAATTCGTTGCTGTAAAAAGCAGACTAACCATTGAAGTTCAGTGATGCTACCTTAAAGGAGTAAGTAAATCCAGTCTAAAGGTTGCTAGCTGCATACTCTAATGCCTACGGCTTATTGTATCCATTGTATATAACCTTATAATCAATGCTACCTAAGAGAGCCATCAGGATCACGTATCCAGTTGTATCGGTGTCACTATTAGGCACTTTACTCCACATGACTGTGATTGTAGTCTTATTCGATCTAGTACTGTCTTTCCACATTAATGTTGGTTAGAGAGGCAAGCTAGCTGCTACTATGATAGTCTCATAGCTAATAGCTGACATACCAGCAGCATTTGAAGCTTATAAGGTGAAACGGTACTTTAGGCCAGGTGTGAGACCTGCAACAGTGGTCGAAAGTGAAGTCCCATCATAAGAAATTACAGGAATATTGACGTTAGATGAGTAATCACCCGCATCTCTGTAAAGATAGTACTATGTAACAAATGCACCATTGTTATCAGCAACGGGTATTATCTGCAGTGAGATAGTTGTACTTGTGGAGCTGATATAAACAGGTCTCTCAGGGGTTTCTGGTCGGCCAACCATCTGAAGGAAGTTAGAGTTGCTGAAGCTAGACCAACCATTGGTGTTACGGCACCTAAATCTGGCTTCAACGAGGGAGCCTTGTATTATGTTTCTGATAACTCTGAAGACTAGTTGAATGTTGTCAGCTGATCTTCCAAGCTCTGTTACCCAATCATTTGTGGAAACATACTTAACCTGAAGCTAGTAAGATAGAACTGGAGTGCCTCCGTTTGAACCAGGTGGTGACATAATGATGTCTAGATAAGAACCATCAGATAAACTTGTGGGAATGCTTGGCATAGATGGTACACTTGCCAATATCAAAGCAACTGAATCGCTTTATACCTCTCCTACATTGTTCCAAGCTCCAATCTTAACCCTGTATGTTGCTCCTATAGTAGCTCCAACTGGCATTACAATTTCCAAAGAAGTAGTAAATGGTTCAGATATTGAATACATCTATGTGAATGGACCATTATTTCCATCGTCGAGATATATATTGAAGCCAATAATTAAGCAACCTCCGTCACTCACTGGGTCTTACCAGCTAATAGAAATTATGGTAGTAGTTATATCTGTGATGGTTGGTACATTCAGTTGAGTAGGAAAAGTACATGGCTTGAGATAAGCGATTCCTGATGGAGACCCTTCTCCGTTAAAGTTTACAGCAGTAACGTAGAAGCGGTAGGTCAGACGTGGGTCGAGATTTCTCTATGTGAAAAGATAACTAACCTACTCTGGCAATGCTATCCCGTCATATACAAGGTTGAACTCATCATTAAGTCCTTAATCAGCATAAAGCTTATATCCATTGACACGTAGCAAGTCAGTTGTGATTTTGTTCCACTAGAGAGCAATGACTTTCATACCTGATTTGTTATTGTCTTTCACAGGAGCTGATGGTGCCGAGGGTACAGGACCAAGTGCGAATATCACATCATTACTGAAGTCTGAGTATTGTGAGTCCAAGTTAATTGCTCTGTACTTAGCAATGTACAAAGTGCCTGGAGCTCCAAGTGAATCAGTTGTAACTGTGAGAGTGTATGTTTAAGAGATGCCATCATAGTTTGTTATCTAAGTAAATGAACTTCCAAGACTATCACCTGCATCAATCCAAAGCTCATAGTTCTTAATAGCCAACCCATTGTCATCCGTAGAGTAGAATAGATTAAGAGTGACACTTGTAGATGTTGCAGAAACAAATTAAGGAGCAGGTGGTGTGCTCGGAACGGAGAATGCAGAGATGTATCCAACATTACTAAATGGACTCCATCCATTAACATTGCGCACTCTGTATCTGAAGCGATAAATTCTTCCCCTCACAATTCCTTCAGTTACAATAAAGGTACTCACCTCACTGGTGTTAAAGATTGTTGTAAAAAGTCCTTCAAGGCCATCGTCCATTTAGAGCTCTTAAGCTATCAATGGGGAACCTCCATTGTCAGGGTTTGTATTAGCAAATGAAACCAATATTTGATAAGTAGTCGTGTTAGTAATGTCGACATAAGGAGCAGGTGTTGGTATTCCTGGGGCATCAGCAAGGACAAACTGAAGAGCTGGGCTGAGTGTGCTTCCATAAGCATTGATTGCCTCAATCTTGACTCTAAAGGTCATTCCAGTGCTACTTGCTGAAAGAGTAGATGTATCACTGAACAAATAAGGATTGTTTGCCGTAAAAACAGGATCAACTGGCATGACAATTAATCCACCAGCTCCATCATCTCTGTATATGGCATATCCAGTAATTGGACAACCTCCATTGCTCTGAGGTAGGTCCCAAACGATCGTGAATGTAGTTCTATCAACGTTTGCAAGCCTCGGTTTCTTAACCCCAGAAGGTGGAATACAAGAGAGGAATGAGACAGGAGCACTCAGAGAATTCTGTCCATTGTAATCTATAGCCTTGAGTTGGAAGTTGTAAGTCAAACCTGGAATCAGATTATTCACAGCGTATGATACTTGCTCAGGGTTCAGACTGCCATCATAGACCATATTATATGGGCCCCCAAGACCATCATCAATGAAGAGAATGTAGCCATTGATGTGAAGATTTGAGAGCGTTACTCTAGTCCAGTATATGAAAGTAGTTGTCTAGTTTGAGAGTTGCACGTTTTTCATTGGAGGGCTAGGTTAATTAGGAGGATTTCCAACTCCTTTAATAATATTATTCGAGTAATGAGAGCTGCCTACGGAGTTTGTTGCCACATAAACAAACCTATAAATAACTCCATTGACAACTCCATCTGCACTTGTAGCTTGAAATGTTTATGAATATCCATTATAGCGAGTGATTTTAGTGTAGGTACTTGTGAAATCATTTCCAGCATCTCTGAATAGTGAGTAACTGATAACAGGAGTTCCACCATTGTCAAGAGTTTGAGAGAAGAGAAGTGTGATGGAAAATGAATCGCTAGCTACGAATTGAGGGGCAGGGGGTGCATCTGGCACTTAGGCAGCCTAGATAAAACCAATGTCAGAAAAAAGACTCCAGCCAACATTGTTTAGTACTCTGTATTGGAACCTGTATATAAATCCCTTAGTAATGTTCTTATCAATTATAAACCAGAGCTTGAGATAGTATGATTATGTCCCAATCAAGGATACAAAGTCACCTCCATTACCATCGTCCATTTGGAGTTCATAAGATAATATGTTGCTGCCGCCATTGCTTCTGGGAACAGTGTATTGTAAAAAGATTGAAATCTATGATGTCTTTGTCAAATCAGTGGTAGGAGCTGATGAAGGTTTGTTTGGAACATCGGCAAGCTAAACACTGATTATTGAGCTATCAACATGACCGATCTAATTAATAGCTCTCAAGAAAGCTCTGAAATTCCTTCCTGTCAGAGCTGATACAAATGTTACCTCATATGATCGAAGGTAGGGTTTGTTAGCAACATCAACTGGATCTGTACTCGTTAAAGTACCACCTAGACCATCGTCAAGGTAAAGTTCGTAACCAAGCAAAGCGCAACCACCATTCTAGGTTGGTGGACTCCATATGAATTCTATTTTTGTTTGGGATGTTGAAGTTACAATTGGTGCCATAACTCCAGTCGGTGCAGTGCATGATGTGTAAATGACAGGACTTGAAACAGGACCTTCTCCATTGAAATTCACTGCTGAAAGTGTAAAGGTGTATTAAGCACCAGATGTCAAGTTGTTAACGGTATATGTAAAGACAGATGCACTTGTCGATCCGTCATAAATAACTGAGGGAATAAGATCCTATACTCCCTACATGTAAAGCTTATAGCCGACAGCTAGTTCAACATCTGTTTACTAGAGCCAGTTGAGTTTAATTGACGTTATGGTAGAGAAAGATTAATCCTTGCTGGGTGAGGCTGGCATTGAGGGTAACGGTGATATAACGACATACAGTTCTTAAGAATAGTCTGAGCTTCCATATTCATTCACTGCCTTTATTCTGAAACGGTATTTCTAGTGTGCAACTACTTCGTTAGTATTTGTATAATCAGTGAAGATCATAGAGTAACCATTGTAACTACTCACTACAGTCCATTATGAACTAAGAAGAGGTGAATTCTCGAGCACATAGTTGGTTATAATGGACCCGCCATCATCAGGGCTTTGGAAAAGAATTATAGTGACTGAACTGCTAGTTGATGAACTGTACAGAGGAGTAGGGGGCCTCTGAGGTGTTTAAGCAGCTGTAATATATGAGACCTGAGACCAGAGGCCTGGTCCATTCAAGTTCCATGCTCTATAGTTGAATTGATATATCTAACCCTTGTTGATGGAAGTGAAATAAGTGAAGGTGTTTAATAGAGAGTACTGCCCTGCTCCACCTATTATTGATTGCCATTGAGATGTCGTATCATTGTAGATCTGAATTTCATAACTCAAGATAGCGGAACCCCCATTCTATGCTTGACTCAAAGGGCCATAATTGAGCTCGATTTGATATGCTCTTGTCTAATTGAGGTTCAATATAGGAGTATCAGTTGGCTAGTCTGGTTGTGCTGCCAATAAGAAATTTACTGTGTTACTTTAAGCTTTTCCGATTATGTTCTGAGCAATAAGGTATATATTGAAGAACAGAGAAGTATCAGCAATAGGGAAATTGACAATGTATTCTCTGAGTGAAGGGATATTGTTGACGAGGGCTGAATCAACTTGAGTGAAAACACCACTGTTTCCATCGTCCATCCATATCTAATAAGACTGTATTGGACATCCTCCATTGCTTATAGGAGATGACCATGTGAGATCCATTGACGTCTTAGTAACAATTTTGAGGACTGGAGCTTTTAAAAGGTATGGAGGAATACAGATAGTATATGAGGCAGGGAGAGAGGCTATACTCAGCCCATTGAAATTGATTGCCTATATAGTAAACATGTAAGAGTAACCGGTTATCAAACCACTCACTGTGTACTTTAACACATTAGGATAGCTTTTACCATTGTAAACAACTCGGAAGTTAGTACCAAATCCATCATCCATATTAAGTACATAACCAATGACTGGAAGTTAGGTATCTTCACTTTAAATCCATTAAAGCGTAATATAGCTTGAGCTTGATTGACTCATTAACTAAATGGGTGGGCTTGGCTATGCAGGGAATGAAGAAACCGCTGCATTAATTTAATCACTAAACTCTGAAGGTCCTTAATCATTGAGTGTTCGAACTTTGAATTTGTATATTACACCTGCAAGCATTCCTAGTGAGTCGGCCAGATTAATAGTGTAGATTAAGACCGAATTTTGAAGATCCACTATGTTTGTGTAAGTGAGTGAGTCGCCCCCATTATTTCTCCAAATCTGAATGGCTGTTATAGCGCTGCCTCTAGTATTATTGGAGGATATAAGTGAGAGAGTAATTGAAGTTGAAGTTGCTGTAATGAACATAGGTGGAGGTGGTCTAGTTGGAACTGTAGCAGCAAGGACATATGTCTCTGGAGACCATAGTGAAAGCCCGTTCAAGTTCTTTGACCTGTAACGGAACCTGTACATTAACCCAGTAGCCAAATCATTTGAAATCAAGAAGCTTGTCTCAAGTGAATTAGGAGAAAGTCCAATCAGACTAAAGAAGTATCCTCCATTTCCATTATCCATTTGAAGCTCATAACTCAGAATGTCACTGCCTCCATTTTGAATTGAAAGTTGAGGTCCAAATAGCATCATGATCTAAGTATTGTCAGTGAAGGCAGGATTAGATGTTGGTCCAGTGAGTGGAGTATCAGGAATAGCCGAAAGTATTACGCTCAATGGTGCGCTATCCTTATAGCCTGCCATATTGATAGCTCTAATCTTGAATCTAAAAATTGAAGAGAGAGGAGCAAGACTACTAATCGTGTACTGTAAAAGTGAAGGTCTATCTTAGATGATAGAGGGATCTACTATGATTTAAATCGCGTCAGAGTTCCCTGTGTCTCTGAACAGTTCAAAACTGAGCAATGGACACCCATTACTATTAGGTTCATACCATCCGATGGTTATTGAAGTCTTTTTGGTTGAAATCTTATATGGAGGTAGGACATTGCTTGGAATCAAACAGGCATAAATTGTGAAGCTGTTACCTGGTACTGAATCCCCATTAATATTCACTGAAACTACATAGAAATTGTAAGGAAGACCAGATATAAGTCCAACTGTGATGAATTAGAGTGTATTCGGTAAGGAACTTCCATCATAAATCACTGAGAAAGGTCCGTTATAGCCATCATCCATCAATAATTTATAACCAGTTAACATAGACGAGACCGAATCATCATTCTATTGCCATTGAACAGCGATGGATGTCTAAGAGCTTAGAGTTTCAATTTTGGAAACTGTGTGAGGCTTCCCAGGAACAGAACCAAGTTGACACATTGTATCCTAAGAAAAGTCTGATACGCCGAAAGTGTTCTATGCTTGAACTATAAATCTATAGATTTTACCAAGTTAGAGATTAGACGTAGTAGCATCTAGAACGACTGTAAGAGTATTTCCCTAGTATGCTATAATGTAAGAAGGTATAATCTGAAGTGTGTCAATCCATAGATTATAGCTCGTTATTACAGAACCACCATTATCTAAAGGTGGTAAGATAAGCAGGGTTATGCTAGTAGCTGTTGAAGAGACGTAAACTGGAGCTGGAGGTATTGAAGGCGCAGTAGCTGCTTGGATATATGCTATCCCACTGAAATTACTCCATCCATTGAAGTTTACAGCTCTATATCTGAGTCTATAAGTATCGCCTCTATATATTCCACTAGTGATAGTGAAAATCGGATTCAATGTGAATATCGAGGAGAAAACTCCATTCATTCCATTATCAAACTGAATTTCATAATTCAGGATAGGGGTTCCTCCGTCCTAAATATCATTAAACGGAGCGATCTGAGCAGTTATCTAATATTAATTAGTCCCAGATGGAATTGAAACTGGGATGAAGCTTGGCTGACTAGGAAGTGAAGCGAGTGCAACAGATAAAGCACTGGAATCTACATAACCGTTAATATTACTTGTCCTAATCTTGAACTTATAGATCAGACCTTCAACTCCGACTACCGACAAATCAATTGTACTGATATGGATGCTCGGATCAGTTGTTGCAAATGAAGTTGCATCAATTGAGAAGTCACTGCTACCTGGTGTTCCATCATTTCTGAAAATCTAAAAGCCAATAATTGTACAACCTCCATTATTCAAAGCTGTACTCCAAGAGATTGTGATTGTCTTGAGCAGTCTATCTGAGCTGACATAGAGAGGTTAACTAATGACCGAAGGTGCAATGCATACATAGAATGTTGATATCACACTTGCAAGTGAATTGCCATTTTCATTCATCACCTGAACATAGAACCTGTAAGGAAGACCTGTCTATAAGTCTCCTGCAGTGAATGCCAAGATGTCTGGTCTATTGGTTCCAATGAAGATTTATACAAAGTTGCCATTGATTCCATCATCCATGCTTAGAATATACCCTATTATTGGCAAATCGCTAGGAGGAGGTGTAGTCCAAGCTACAGTCAAAGAAGTCTAAGTTGATGAAACCATTGTTGGTGCATTAGGGGCAGGTGGGACATCTCCATATGCAATGTATCCAAAATCACTGAAGTCAGAGTAGCCAATTGTATTCAATGATCTCGTCACGAAACGATACAAATAGCCCCGAGTCAGTCCATCAAGAGTGGAGATTGAATAAGATAAAGTTTTACCCGTATATCCAGTCACCTGTGTGAATGTTGAGGTATAATCATTACCTTGATCGACCCATAGTTCGTATATAATAATAGAAGACCCTCCATTATCTGCAGAAGGCTAGATAACAATGTTCATTGTGATTCCTGAAAAACCATTGAAAAGAAGAACTTGTGGCTTTGTGGGTACTGTTGCTGCTAAAACAGCAGCTGCTTCAGAGAATGGACCCCAGCCAATAAAATTCTTTACTCTGTATCTAAAGAGAAACTCTCTTCCTTTAATAACTCCTTATGTAACTGTGTAAGTTGTCAGCAAAGAGTTCGAGCTGAAGCCAATCAAAGATGTGAAAGATCCAGATAGTCCATTGTCCATTTGCAATTCATAACTTATGATTGAACTTCCACCATTATAGGGTGCTGGGTTTGAGTAAATTACCTTGATTTGCTAATCATTAGTCACAGTCGAATCTGATACAGGTACATCAATAGGTTGTGAAGGAATAGATGCTAATGTGATATAAGCAACTTTTGAGAATGCACTTCTTGCACCAATTGTGAATACCTCAACAATGAACCTGAATGTAAAGCCACCAGTGTTAACTGGAAAAAATGTTGCTATCAGCTGAGTGAGGGTTGGTTTGTCTCTCACATTAATATCATTGACCGTGTTGACTTCTGTTGTGAAGGGAGTTATCTATCCTGCAATTGATGTACTCATGCCTTCATCTCTAAATACAGCGTAACCTGTGATCACACAGCCACCATTGTCAGCAGGGGCAATCCATCGAAGTGTGATTGCTGAAACTGATTAAGTGACAACAACTGGTGCATTAAAATTAGCAGGAGCAGTGCAAGCATAGAATGATGAAATGATACTTTGTTATGACTTTCCATTGAAGTTTACTGCTTATACCTTGAAGCTGTATTCAAGTCCATTAGTGAGTCCACGCTTCAAGAAGCTAGTTTGACCTGGTAGGAATGATCCATCAAAGATAGTCTGGAACACTCCTCCCTTTCCATCATCCATACTGAGTATGTAACCAAGGATCGGAGAAGGAGGATCTGTAACAATGTTCCAATATATGAAGAGGGAAGTCTTTGAGGACTGTATCCAATCAACAAATGGAGCACCAGGTGTTGGTGGGAGGTTGCTTGCTGCAACTGTAATTGGATCTGAAGGAGCTGAGTTTCCGAACAAATTTACTGCGTAATACTAGAACCTGTACTTCTCACCAGCAGTGAGACCAGTGATGGTGTAAGTCAATGAGATGCCATCGTAGCCAGCGACGAGAATATTAATGTCAGAGACAAGGTTACCTCCGTCCTACATTATGAGATAGCTAGTGATTAAGCTGCCACCATTGTCAGGACTTAGAAGGAAAGACAGTGTTACTGATGTGCTACTAGACGATACGTAAGTAGGCATTGGAGGAGCTAATGGAATAGTAGCAGCAGTAGCTAAGTTTAGAGGTGACCAACTTCCATAACCAACTGCGTTTATAGCTCTGTATCTGAAAGCGTATGTCTTGCCTTTTTGAATTCCTTTCGTCACTATGAAACTCAAGGCAAGAGTCATCGGATCTTATCCTTAGATCGATGAAAAGTCCTTTAGATTTATAGAGCCAATCTGTAACTCATAGCTGATAACAGGAGTGCCACCATTATCAGTGACATCTGTGTAGGCAACTCTGATCTGATTCTAGTTAGTGATAGTTGGATCTGATATAGGTCCAGCTGATGGCATGCCTGGGATTGAAGCTAGAGGAAAGGGTCTTGAAAGGCTACTTGTCACTTGCCCTTACACATTGGTGGCAACGATCTAGAACTTATACAAGTCACCGACTACTACATCAACTGGGAATATTGTGCATTTGAAGGTGAGAGTGTAGGGATCGTTTCTAATGTATGTAGGAGATGGGTTGACATTCTACCAAATAGTAGCAGCACCTTTGTTGTCTCTATAAACTGCGTAGTCATATACTGAACAACCTCCTTGATAGGTGGGTGGCAACCATGTGATTGTGATCGATGTCTTGTCAGATGCTACGTAAGTAGGTGATGCCATTCCACTTGGCATACCACAAGCATAGACAGTGAGAGACAAGCTTGGAAGACTCTTTCCATTGAAGTTAACTGCAAATACTCTGAATGTGTATTGTTGACCAGCATTTAAGCCAAACATTGTAAAGGTGTTCAAGTTCTAATTGTACTGAGCATTCTGAACCTCTACCCATTCACTGTCAATCAACATTTCAACTGTGTAGCCTTGGGTTGCTAGTTTCAAGTCAACTACTAGGTCCCAATCTATCGTGATATATGTAGAGCCTGTGTTTGTTAAATCTGCTCGAAGGTTCACAGGAGCTAGGATTTAAGTTGAGAGGCCCACTCTCAGCACATTAGAGAATACTGAATAACCAATGATGTTCATTGCTCTGAATTTCAGTTGATAGATTGATCCTGCAATCAGCCCATCAATAATGTTTGTCAATTGATATTAGATCAAAGGACTTGTGTACCCTGTAACTTGAACAAAGGCGGAGTTAGGAGAACCTTAATCTCTCCATAGTTCATATAGAGTGATTTCACTTCCACCAGTGTCCATTGGTGGAGACAGACTAATAAGCATTGAACTAGAATCAACCTGAATGAGAGTTGGGACATCTGGCTGTGAAGGAATATCAGCTGCAAATAAGAACCCAGGTGTTGAGAAGTCACCCCAACCATTTATGTTTCCAACTCGGTAAATGTACCTATAGACTCTAAGCTTGATCACGTTTATGTCGAAGTAAACAGTTGAAAGGACATTCTAAACTGTATAGAGGCTGGTGTAATTACCATTAAGGCCGTCATCTCTCCACAAGTCATATCCAAGAACTATACTTCCTCCATTTTAGCCTGCAATAAAAGGTGTGTAAAGTACCTTGATCTGATTTCATGTTGTCTGAGTGTAGTCCTGATAGGGGATGACAGTTGGTGTATCTGGGATTGCAGCCAAAATGACTACAAGAGAATCACTTGAAACGAAACTGATGTCATTGTAAGCTAAGATTTTTATCGTGTATCCTAAACCAACCTGTGTAAGTCCACTAGTAGTGTGCAACTGAAGGTAAGGTCTATTTTTGATTTAAATGTCATCTGTAAGTACCCCGTTTAACAAAAACTGGTAGGTGTAGATTGGGCATCCTCCATCAAAGAGAGGAGGGTTCCATGCAATGGTGATTGATGATTTTGTTGATGACACATACTTAGGAACTGCAAGTCCATATGGGGCAAGACATGCTAATGCAAATGTCTCACCACTTGGCTATCCAACACCGTTGTAATTTATTGCTTCTACATAGAATGAATAGAAAGTTCCTGTGATGAGTCCAGTCACGTTGAAGTAAGTTGTATCCTTGTTCATTGTGCCATCGTATATCTTGTTAAAGACACCCAAACTCTACGAACTCATAAAGAGTCTAAAACCTTGAGTGTTTGATCCTGGGGATAACCAGTTAACGTATATTGAAGTAAGCGTGCATTTAGTTCTATCAATTATGGGAGATGCTGGAGCTGCTGGCAATGCTTAAAGAGCAATTCTAACCTCATGACTTGGATTACTCTCTCCAATGACGTTGACTGCAGTTATTCTAAATCTGTACAGATTACCTGTAATGTACTGAGGAAAGAGAGTATTATCTAGAGTGAAGTATAGATAGGATGTTGAACCAATCAAATTGAACGTATTAACAGTAACATCACCAGTGTCTACATAAACATTGTAACTTGTGATTGTAGAACCACCATTATCCTAGCTGTCAACCCATGCGATGGTGATTGATGTTGCTGTTGAACTCTAGTATAAAGGCAACTGTGGAACACCTGGTATATTAGCAGCCATTATCATTTAACTAAGTGCACTCAATGAACCAGCTCCAACTCGGTTGATTGCTTAGGCTTGGTACTGATAAAATTGACCTGGTTAGAGACCCGAGGCTTGATAGCTTGTAATGGTTGGAATGTTGCTTCCATCATAGACTATGTACTATCCACCAGTTGTCACATTAAGCTAGTAGAGGAGATAACCAAGAACAGGTGATCCACCATCTGAAGCGAGAGTCCATGCTACAACGATTTAGGTCTGAGATGCTAATATCTCAATTGGAGTTGTGGTAGTTGGTTTAGATGCGAGAATGAATGTTGCTCTAATGGAGAAAGCACCATCACCTCTATTTGACTATGCTCTGATCTTGTATTGAACATCTTCTGTGCCAGTGACTCCATTGTCAGTGTATGTTAAGATGTTGAGATCAGTTGATCCTATCATGGTCCATGCAGTTTCATCTTAACTTCTCAACTTATAGAATATTTGATATCCAGAGATCTGGCCTCCTCCATTGTCAGTTGGTGGATACCATCCAAATTACAACTGATTAGGACTTGAAAGGATCAAATATGGTTGAGTTGGAGCCTCTGGGAAATCAGCACAAAGGAAAACTGCCTCAACACTTTAATCGCTCTCTCCATTCTTGTTCATAGCTGATACCCGGAATCGATAAGTCTATCCAGCAGTCAGCCCATTTTGAATGAATGTTATAGTAGAAGGGTAGTTGAGTCCATCATAGATCATGATGAAAATGTCGTTTTATAATACATCATTCATGAAGAGTCTGTAACCATTTATCGGAGAACCCCCATTACTACTTGGTTAGTTCCATGCAATTGAGATTGATGTAATTGTAGTTGATTCTAGTATTGGTGTTAAAGGAGCGGTTGGTTTGTCGGCACACACAAAGTATGAAACCTCTGATGGAATTGAAGAGCCCACATTGTTTACTGCAACTACTCTGACCAAGTAGTTTCCTCCAGCTTTGAGTAAAGTAAATATGTTCTGGTAGGTTGAACCTAGAATAGAAGGAATAAATGAGATCGGAGTGCTTGGCCATTCTCCAGATCCATTATCGATCCATAAATCATACCTGATTATAGAAATGCCTCCAGTATAACTTGGCTCTACCCATGATACAGTGATTGATTTTCCTGAAACACTTGAGCTCACGAAGACAGGCTTAATTGGTTGAGCTGGCACTGTTCCGATCAGGACTTAAGTTGTTCCAGCATAAGTGCTTAAGTAGATGATGTTCATCGTAAACAGCTAGAAGTTATAGATGTGGCCTGTCATCAAGTTAGTCACATTGTAGAATATGATCTCAGGGAAACTTGTACCATTGTAAATCATAGAATATGGGCTTCCTCCTACACCTTGGTCTCTGTAGAGAATGTAACCAGTAATGAGATTCCCTCCATTATAAGAACCTGGAACAAATCTAAGAGTGATTGAAGTGATAGTTCTTGTGACATCTTCCAGAACAAGGGATGGTGAGTCAGGAGGATTCACAGCCATTAAGACTATCCCAATACTGTAAGGTCCAGTACCGTAGAGATTTTAAGCGGCAATCTTGAATCTATAATTAGTACCTTCATTGCCTGGCTCTATGATAGTCTGAGTGTATGTTAGCAAAACTCCATTATTAAAAGGTACACTCTCTGTATTAAAGTTGTCTTGATCATTTGAAACTGTGACCCAATATGCAAGAATAGGAAGTCCTCCAGTGTTCTCAGGCTGCTAATATGCAATAGACAATTGTGTAAGACTCTATGTTGTGATTGAGACCTAGCTTTGCTAGATTATGCCAGGAGGTTCGGTTGCGTAAGCCGAAACAATTGACGATATTGGGCCATCTCCTGCTCCATTAGAAGCATAAATCTGATAGTTGTATGATCGGCCTACAACTAGACCCGTATCAGTGAATGATGTTACAGAAACTTGATGGAGTGGGTAGAAGACTCCACTTCCAACGTCCCTCAGTATAGTGTATATTGTTATGGGACTTCCATTAAGTAAAGGTTCGGACCATATCAACTTGATCTTGCCGTTCTCAAAGTTATATGACAACTGTTGAAGTGTAGTGATTGGTCCTGGGATGAGTGCAATAATATGTGAAATTCCCTCAGAAAAGTTTAGAACATCATCAGGGATGAATCTGTTTGTAGTCAAAACAGTATTCACAGCTGCGATTCTGAACTGATAGATTGCTCCAGCTACCAAGTTTGTGAAGGTAAATGAAGTAGTCCCTGAAGTTAAAAGGGTGCCAGGCTCTATGAAGGATGTTGCATAGCCTAGGTTACTTTGAAGATAGTAGCCTGTTAAAGTTGAGCCACCATTCTTGCTATTAGGCTCAACCCAATTAACAGTTAGGCTGCTGTATTAACCATTTGGCACGATTGTTCCTGGAACTAGTGGAATCATTTGAGGAGGCATTGTCGCAGCCATGATAGCTACGGAAGGACCTGGGAGAGAATATCCCTTAACATTGCGAGCAACGACTCTGAAGTTATAAAGTTGTCCTGCGATTAAGTTCTCAAATTTAAATGATCTAATCATTGGTGCAGATGAACCATCATATGTGACTGAGTAAACTCCAATTCCAATGCTTGACTAGATTTGATAACCCAGGACAGAGACACCGCCGTTGTCAACTGGGCCATCCCACTTAATTGAAATTGAAGATGACAGACCAATTGATGTGTCACCACCTGATCTTGCCACGTAACTTGGGACAGGTGGAGATTCAGGGATCACAGCGTATTGAATAGAGAGAATGTCAGAGTAAGGGCTTGCTCCAATGATATTCTCGACTTTCATTCTGTATCTGCATATGGATCCAGGTGTTAGACTTGATATTGTGTAGGTTACTGTAGAAGTTGTCTGAAGCAATATGCGAGAGAAGGCTCCGTTTCGGCAATCATCCATCTCCAAAGTGTATATTGGAAGTATTGTCGAATACCCCTAGAGACTCTAACTCGAAAGGAGACTCCAATAGAGGACTGAACCAGTTTTGCTCAGAGTGTCATAGGTCAAGCTTGATATACTTTGAGGTAAGATACTTGAGTAGAATGTAGCGACTGCACTCCAAGTGCCTACCAATGTATAAAACTGTGTGATGAAGTTTCTAGCTCTAACTTGAATATGATACTTCTCTCCAGCTCTGAAGCCAAATGCAGAACTCGAGTATTAGTATCTGTTTGCGTTGATTACAGTGATGCTTTGCACGAAGTTGTCACTTAACCTTAGAATACCAACTTCATAAGAAGTGATTGAAGTGCCACCATTATCGAAAGGCTCGTTCCAATAGAACTCAAAGAGCAGATTTGATTGAGAGATCATCTAAGGCTCTCCTGGTGCTGATGGGATGGTCCCTGACATCATATATTAAATGCTAGAGTATACACTCTCTAACTGGATGCTGTTACGGGCCTTTAGTTTAAACCGGTACATAAGTCCTGGTGTGAGATACTGAACTAAATAGGTAGGGGTGATGTCTGACTTTATGAGCTTGAAATCAATGTTGTAACCGTTGTCCATGTACAAATCATAACTTGTTATTGTAATAGGTTAACTAAGAGTACCACCTGTATCGTCTCCAATAAGCATCGGCCATGAAAGCGATAGAGTGTTCCTTGTTGATGAAACAAAGGTGATCAAGTCTGGTCTCGTAGGTTCAATGCCTGAATAAGCAAAAGTGGGAAGGGACCAATCTGAATCGCCAACTAAGCTTCTTGACTTGATCATTATAGAGTAACTAACTCCAGGTGTAAGACCTGTGAATGTATAGTCATAAGCAGAAGATGCTAACGTATATTCGACCACAGATAGATCTGCCATTGATTTAATGCTCAGGATGTAAGCGATTAATGGCTACCCACCATCTTCAATTGGTGCCATCCATTGCACAACAATTGCTGTTTTGAATTTCAAAATTGAATCTTGTACCAAGCTTTGAGGAGACCCTGGATTAACTGCTGTCAGAACTAGTAGACTGCTACTAAACTTGAGTGAATCACAGTTGTACATGTTGAGCTGATCATAGACAATGTTCCTTGCAGCATACTTGATCCTATAGCTTCGACCACTGCGTAGATTGCTTATAGTCAAAGATGCTGTTGAGATAGAGTTCTGAACTTCCGTGAACTCACCTCCTAGGCCATCATCGATCATAATGATGTAACCTGTGATCGGAGAACCTCCATTGCTGAGTGTTGGAATTGCGTCGATGTTTATTGTGATCGATGTTTAACTGAACTCGAAGACACTGGGAGGGTTTACAGGTGATTGAGGCAAGTCTGCAGCGAATACAAAGATGTGATCTGTTCTTAAGCCTTCTCCAATAGGGTTAAAAGCTGACACCTCAACTTTGTAGGCGAGACCTGCTGTCAGTCCAGTGCTCGTGTAAGTTAAGATTGTAGGGTTGAGCTCTGTGGGTGAGCTTACCACTTCAAGGTATTCTCCACTGCCTTGTGCGATATATATCTTGAAACCTGTAAGCTCTAAGCCACCATTATCAGTGGGTGCTTCCCATTTAAAAGTAATAGTGCCTGACCCTCGACTAACAAGATCGAGAGCAAGAGGCACTGATGGAACAAGGGCTGTAATAAAGAGGTCTGATGAAGCACTAGCATCGCTTGCTCCTCTTGCATTAATAGCTCGTACTCTGAACTGATAGTTGAAGCCCTTCGCCAAGTAATCAGCAGTATATGCCATACTCTTTCCTGAGTAGACTTCTCTGTACTGACTTTCATATTCAGCTTTGATGTAGAGAATGTATCGTTCAATTTCAGAATCACCTGTTAAAGTGGGAGGATACCATTATACTGTGATTGATGTCAGTGTCAAGGTAACCAGAGTTGGTGCTGGTAAACCGCTGGGTACTGTTATGGGTGTAACTTTTGCAGAGACACTCTAGGCAGAGTTGCCACCGAGGATGTTAAAAGCAACCAAATTGTAACAGTAAAGCATTCCGCCTGTAACTGAAGTGTCAGTATATTCAAACTGAGAGGGTGGGAGAGTTGCTATAAGGATCTGGGATGAAAGTGAATCGGAACACTATTGACGATAAACTTAGAAGCCAGTTAGTGCTTGTCCTCCATTGTAGAGAGGTTGCTCCCATGAAATGCTCACATATGTATTGTCGTATGAGTCTACTAAGAGATTAAGGGGTTCAGATGGTTGGTCCACTATTATGAACTGATAAATTCTGGACCATGCTCCATCACCAACAATGTTAGTAGCTTTGACTTTGAAGCTGTACAAATCTCCACTAGAAAGTCCAGTGACCGTTGTCAGAAGATTCGTTCCATAATAGAAGATTTTGTCATTCTAATTCTCGATGACTTATACTAGAGTATAAGCAAGGATATTAGAACCACCATTGCTAACTGGTGCTGACCATTAGAGTCCAATACTTTATCCAGTACGTGATAAGGTAATCTCAAGAATAGCTCCAGGTGCGCCTGGAAGTCCAGCTGCTGTGATGAGCAGGGCAGGGCTCTGAGGACTTTCATAGCCATTGAGACAAGTAAGGTAGAGGTTGTATTACTGGTTAAGAACAAGGCCTGCTATTGTTGTTTAAAGGATCTAAGGTTGGTTAGTTCCATCATAGACGAGCGATTGCACACCTGTAGAAATAAGTGTTGCATACATCTTATAGCCAGTCAGTGGCACTCCACCAGACTCAATAACTGCATACCAAGAAATGGTGGCTGATGCAGTTGTTACACTAGTCTATGTTGTACTCGCAATGAAGAGCTGTTGAAGTGCCTTGGGAATAGACATTGCCAGATGTTGAATTTCACCTGAGAGTAATCCTTCACCAACATCATTGACAGCTGACACCTAGAACTTGTAAAGGTGGCCTGTTTCCAAGTTAGTTGCAGTGTAGAAGTTCTGATCATAAGAAGCAACTAATGAGAGTAATACGAACTATCCACTATTTCTGAAACCTTCATCCCAGTAAATTTTGTAGTAGTTAATGGGGACATTTGCAGTTTGATCTATTACAGGCGTTACCCAATTGAACAGTAGACTTGTTTCAGAGATAACTGAGAAAGGAGTTGCTGAAAAGCTTATCATATCAGGCAGAGATGCTGCGATATATTCACTTATCTGAGAGAACTAGCTCTGTATGTTGTACTCACTTTGAGCAAGGATCTTGAATCTATAGCTGGACTTTGGCACGAGTCCACTTGCGACTGTATAGGTGAGTGAAGATCCAGCGAATTGGAGAACCCAGTTTTCAACATTAGGTTGATTTAGACCTTCCACTTAATCCATATAGAGTTGATACTACTTTATGGGAGAACCGCCATCATCATATGCAGGTTCCCATTAAAGCTAAATTGTAGTTGAAGAGGATGAAACCATCTTTGGCTTTCCAGGTTCACCGGGATTAGTGGCTGTGTAGCAGCTAATAATGAGAGAGCTATCTCCATTTCCAGCTTTGTTAGCAGCATAGACCATTAATCTGTATGTTGTTTGTTGCCTTAAGTCTTAGATTGTATATTTCTGAAGAGATGGGTTGATGCTACCATCATAGGCAATTGATAATGCACCACCGAGACCATCATCAATCATAACAATGTAGCCAGTGACGAGTGAGAAGTTCGGAGGAGTCACTGCAGTCCATGAAACTGAGCAGGAATCTCTTGAAGTGTCTGTTACTGTGAGTGTAGGTGCAGTTGGAGTGTCGATTGCCCAGAATAGAGAGTCGAGAGATCGAGGACCTTCTCCTATTCCAGTTACTCCTGTTATTGAAATCAGATAACTTGAACCTTCTGTAACTCCATTGAATGTATAGCTGAGAGTTTGAGGCGAGATGTTGGCAATGAGGACAGAGTTGCCTTTATAGATATTGTAAGAGTCAAGCTTTGAAGAGCCGCCGATGTCAGTTGTTGCTTGCCATTAGAATATTATTTGAGATGCAGACGACTTAATCAAAACTGGTGCTCTCGAAGGTGGAGAAGGAAGTCTACCAGCAATGAACTCAAGGTTTGAACTGATGTCACTCCAACCTGCCCTGTTCAGAGCACGTACAGCGATATAGTAGCCACTTCCGGTTTGTAAGGCATTAATCTATGTCGTGAAGATCATTGGTATGACAGCTCCATCGTAAGCTAGAATAGTGGGGATCCCGTTACTATCAGGTTCGTTAATCAATACCTGATATCCAAGAACATTAGTTGATGAAGTTGTTGGAGCAGTCCATTGCACTGACACACTGTCATCAGTTCTTGACCCTACTACTAGAATAGGAGCAGCTATTGAGCTTGGTACAGCTGAAGCATAATGATATATAATTCCTGATTAGATACTTTCTCCCTTAACGTTTGCTGCAGTAATGTAGAGAGCATACTCTTTGTCAACAGTGAGACCAGTCACGATTGTAGCCAGTTATTGAGCTGAGATGATTGTCCCCTTTGTGAAAGCTGCATTAATACCTGCCAAGGTTTGCTTCGTGTAGATGTAATAACCAATAAGTGTTGCACCTCCATCGTGTCGAGGGGCTTCCCAAGAGACTTCAATAGTTCCCGAGTTCGATGACATGAAGGTCGGATTTAGTGGACTGGAAGGGACTACTGCAATTAAGGAGGTTAATGGGAGTGATTCTTGCGATTCTCCGATTATGTTGATTGCAGACACTTTGAAGTTATAGTTGAGGGTCTTCATCACATTAGTAGTGACGGTGTATGAGATGATATCTGATCTAGCAGTTCCATCGTATATCAAATGAAACTCTCTTGCACCCTCAGACATGTATAACTTGTATCCAGTAATGGGTGCACCGTTATTCACAGGTGCGATCCAAGTAACTTGTACAGCTGCTTCACTTTTATAGTAGTCTGGAAGGAATATCTTAGTTTCAGTAGGGACTGCAGGCATAGCTGGAGCTGTTGCTACATAATAAGTGCGCACATCTGACAGCTCTCCTTTTCCGTTAATGTTTGAAGCTGAAATCTAGACGTCTACTCTCACTCCAGTTGTGAGCAAGGTCGCATCAATATAGTTCTGGAGGGTGTTCGTGATTGAAATGGTTGAAGTTGTTGCGCCTGTTTGTCCGACATCTAAGTAGACAGTGTACTGTGTAAGAGAAAGGCCTCCATTACTCAGAGGGTAGGCCCATCCAATCAACAATGAAGTTGTGGTAGAGCTCTTTAGTACGACCTTCACTATTTTAGAAGGTAGGACTCCTACATGAACCGTGAGTACTGCACTTGGCAGACTTTCACCGATTATGTTAGAAGCACTGGCTGTCACATGGTATGTTTTTCCAACTATCAATCCAGTGATTGTTGTGCTTGTAACAAGTGCCTTGTTAGTAGTATCGAAGACGATGATAGGTAGGTTGCCACTTAAGTCATCCAAGTAGACTTTGTAACCAAGAGTTATTGGATTGTTGGCAATTTCTAATCCTGTTGACCATGCGACATGCACTTCGGAGTAAACAGTCTGTTGAGTGATTACGAGGTTGCTTGGTGAGTTAGGAATCAGTCCTACTGTCACTTATAGAATCTCAGAGTATTGAGAGGATCCTGCGTAATTGACTGTCTTAAGCTTGTAAGAAATAATTGTGCCAACCAACCCACCAGCAGAAGCAAGGTGAGTATCAACAAACATTAGTTGATTGGGTCCAATTACATCAACCATGTCAACACCATTTTTGTTCAGGACATAGCTTATTAGAGGTAGACATCCATTATCAAAAGGTGCTTGCCATGCAAGTGTCAGCGACGTTGATGGGACAAGCGATGTCATATTGAGGAAGAGAGGTACTGAGGAGGGAATTCCAACTCTCAATCGTTGCAGAGTAGGTAGACTTTCACCTGCACTGTTGAATGCTGTTACTTTGACATTGTAAACAACTCCACATTTGATATCCTGTTTGATTACATAGAAGTAAGCATCAGAGGTTCCATCGAAGACCTTGGAATAGTCCCCACCTTCTCCATCATCAATATAGAGCTTGAAACCGAGTATGGAATCACCATTGCTTGAAATTGATGTCGTCCATGTAGCTAATATTTGGGGGTATTCTATTGAGGGGACTATTGAAGTAAGAGTGAGCAAGGCAGGAATAGTAGGTACGTTGGCGAAGAGAATAGTCACTGAATAAGACTTCGCACTTTCGCCAATCTAGTTGACCGAAGAGATTTGAACCTTGTAGTAATTGCCAAGTGTCAATGAGGAGATAAGATAGTTCTTCTAAGTTGCATCAACATCTCCATCAAGGAGTGCATTGTTAACGTAAAGCTTATAGTTGAGGACTGCATAGCCACCATTGCTAGGAGGCATTTCCCATTCAATCGACATCGAGGTTGCACTTACATATTGAACTAACCTGGGTGCTTGAAGTATCTTAGCAGGAACTGAAGCACTTGCGACAGTAATCTGACTGCTAACTCCAGTTGAGAAGCGACCACAGTTCTTTGCTTGGACCTTGAAAATGTAGTACCTGCTTGGTAAAATTTCAGGGGTTGCAATAGTGAACTAAGTCACAGTAGGCAATGTAATTCCGTTGTAGACAAGGAAGAAGCCACGCTGAAGAACATCTTCCATATAGATTATATAACCTTCAATGTCACATCCACCATTGACAGTTGGTGGTAGCCAAGTGATTGTTATAGCGCCTTGACTTTATGCTATGACAGAGACCGAAAGTGGATCACTAGGCACATCGGCAGTGTAGAAACCAATAGCTTCCGACCACTGTCCTTGACCAATATAATTGATACCAGCAACTTAGAATCTGTAGATCAGCTTCTATTAAAGTAGGCCTGTGAATGAGTGACTGCTAGTAATTGATGTGACCTGCACTTGGAAGTCTGTGTTAGGGCCATCATCTCTTCTGACTGCATAGCTAGTCACTGGGACTCCACCATTGAAGATATCGGAAGTCAACCATTTAACAGTGATTGAAGTGCTTGTTGCAGCATTGAGGAATGGCTTGTTCATCTTCTGTGGGTGACTTGCAGCAATGAGACTAACAGTAGCTTATGTCAAGCTTTCTCCCTTGGCGTTGTTAGCACTCACAGATATCTGATATGCTCTTCCTACGATTAGGTTCACAATTGTGTAGACAACCTCTGTTGAGAGCGAGCTTCCATCATATAGAAGTACAGTGTCGAGGTATAGTCTATAGCCTGTAATTGGAGAGCCGCCATTATCAGAGGGCATGCTCCAAGTAACACGGATTTGACCAGCAGGTAGGATGTTAGAATCAATCCTGACGAGACTCAATGGGACTGTAGGGACTTCAGCTAATAGAACACATAGCTCGTCTGAGAGAATCGACTCTCCTGCAATATTCACTGATGTGTACTTGAACCTGTATGTGAGGCCAGTTGTGGGTAAGACTGGAAGTAGATCTGTTGAGAATAGCATTGACATTCCATTTGTAGCACTTGTATAAGGCCCAGCGAATGCACTGTAATGTCCATCATCAACATAGACGTTGTATTTAATAATAGCAGAACCGCCTGTATTCTCAAGAATGGGTAAGTAGCTGATCACAATAGTTGTTCGCGAAGAGGAACCTGCAACTAAAGTGGGAGCTGAGGTAGGCTTTCCAGGAGCCTCTCTAGGAATGTATGATTGAGGTGTAGAGAAGACACCATATCCCATTAAGTTCGCTGCATTAACTCGATAAGTATATGAATGACCGAAAATCATATACTAGTGCCGGTATGTCATAGTAGTTGTAAAAGGACCGTCAAATTAAACATCATAGACTACAAGTGGAACGAATCCAAGTCCGAAGCCTTCATCAACTTCGAGTTAGTAATAAGTCAATGGGACAGTAGTAGCATCGTTGGCGCCTGTGTCAGTTGGAGATATCCATGTAAGATCAAGCCAGTCACTACCGAACTTAGTTGCAAGGACAGGGCCTGGAGCTGAAGGACGTACGGCAGGAGTTAGAGTAATAGGTTCAGAAGGAGTTCCATAACCAAGTGAATTGCTTGCAACAAGTCTAACCTTTGTTAAGGTTCCGCTCACAAGTCCAGAAACCATTCCACCGGTAAGAGGACCGTTCATTGTCGTTAAAGTAGCATCGTTCCAAAGAGTTGTAATAAAATTGAAGATTTGATATTTGTATCCTGTAATTTTCCTGCAACCAATGTCTTTTGGAGCTGACCATGTCAATGTCAAAGTTGTATGTTGATACGTTAATGGTCCTGCCTGAGCTAAAATCGTAGAAGCCATTGGAACATCATAAGTGTCAATCATGAAACTGTTACCAGTTATGGGAGTTTCAGACTGCTTAAACAATAGTGAGCTTGATGGTATAATCTACCTTATTTGCGAAGTACTTTGCCAATAGAGGGCAATCATTGCAACGCCAGTTATTTCGTAATACTCGATAATTATTGGAACTAAAGATCCAGCGTTCAGAGCAATCGGTTTAGTGCTAAGCTCAAGATGAGTGTCAGTATCTGTTGCAGAGTCTATTAATGAATCAATCAAACAGACGCCATTAATTGAGACTCGAATGCCATCGTTTGACTCACTGTAAAATGTATAGGATTCATCAAAGAGAGGATCGAGGAAACCAGTCCAAACTATACTCACGTAGTCCTTGGCAACATTAGGAATGATATCTCCTTGGCCCCAGTTCATGTTAATTGTCCTATCAATTTAAGTCATGAAGGGTTTTCCTGAAAACCATTTATTAGTATAGTACTTGCCAAGTAAGCCACCAGTTTTAAGGATATATCCTTGGAAACTGTAGATGCCACACTTAGTGGAGGAGGATGAAGAATCTCTTGGAATGTTAAAGGTCACTTCATAAATACCTAAAGCTTGTGTCACCACAACACTAGATTTGTATATATGCTAACCCATTCCGAGAAGCTCAGAGATGAGCCTAACAGCAGTTTAAATAGGGTTACCGTAGGAATCAAACATTTGGAAACGGAAGTTATGATCTACAGCAATAGTAAGTGGAGTGGTGGCTACCAAAATAGACGTAAGAGAATCAGGTATGTTAGTTACCACAGAAACAGTGCTTGTCTGCGTATTTACAATGTCATTGTTTACTACAACACTAATCAAATAAGTTTGAGATGAGTCAATGACTTTGTACTCTACTCTGTATGTTCCATCATGGTTATCAAAGACCTCGATCTATGAGATTGTGTAAGAAGTGCTTGTAATTGTGACAGCAACAGAGTCTCCCCCCATTTGCTGTTAATTGTTTCCCCTGTCGAACACAGTAACAAAGAATTCAGCAATTACTCCGGCCATAGCATTCAAGCTTCCGGATCCAGTAATTATTGTTTTAGACGGATCAGTAGTTGTAACCTGGCAGCTGATCTGAAAAGGCGATGTTTTTAAATCGTAGAAGGATCCGATTCCATTGAACTAAATGCTAATGTCCATGATGTATTCACCTGCTGTGAGTAGGTTGTATTGGATTTGATACACGCCGTTATTGATATTATTGAAGAGAACTGTTTGCAAGGTTCCACTGGCAAGGTAAGCAACAGTGACTCTGAAGATGTCATTCTAGTTGTTTTGAATGTTTCCAAACATATCTCTAGCAATGACGGTAAGAGTCTCAGTAACTCCTACGACTGCAATCTAGAAGTCGATACTGTTTGAGAGTGCAGTGTTTGTGGAGTTAGAAATGTCCGGAACGACTTGTAGAATGAACGGAGTAAATTAGCTGCATAGTTTATAGAAGAGATTGGAAGCAGGTATGACCTGGTAGTCCATTGTATCACTCTCCCAAAGCAATCTTAACTTGTGGGGCCCAATTTTATGGGAGTAATGGATCTCAAGATCATAGAAGGTCTCAGCCACAAACTCAACGTCTGCATACATTATTTGACCTTAACCAGTAAATTCTTTGTAGACTATTCTTCTTTGGCCATTAAGGATGAGCTCAACTTAAGAGTTGTTATAGCAATCAACAGTGAGGCGATAGTTTTCAGTGGAGGGTGCAAGTAATTTACCCTCCCATATCACTGAAAAGAACTAAGTTGGATAATTTGGCGATACCATAGGCTCACTTAGATCGAAGTCAAAATCGATCTTGGGATCAAGCTATGTGTAGGTATGACCTGAGTTATCATAGGTCTGAAAAATTGTCAAAGGAGACTAAAAATCTATTGTCTTGTAGTAGGTTGCTCTAAGCCCACCATACTGCGTCAAACTGATCACTACAGAGTATGAACCGATCTTTTGAAGATTAAATACGGCTTAGTAAAGCCCGAAAAAGTATTCTAAGCTGGAAAAAACTTTCACTCCAATGTTTTATACTTGTGTTCCAACAAGCTCAAATTCAAAGAGTTAAGGGATTTCGCTCAATGACACAACAATGTTGGAGAATATGTCTTTCGCCTGGATCTTGAAGGTGTAATTATGACCTGAAATGAGAGGAGACTACGACATGACAAGCTGAGAGTACTGAGCCTCAACCTTACCAACTAGAACCTGGATGTGTTGGATCGGGCTGTTTTTCAAGTCAACTCCATTTAGGCTTGAGTGCAAGGTATAAGGTTCGGCAACTGAGAACATCTGGTGAGCAGAATAAGTTCCATTATTGTTTGCTGTTGGTTTAGTCGCAGTGATAACAGTACCAGATATTTCTCCCGTGAGAGTGACTAGGTATACATCTGTGGTGGAAGCGATCCTCAGGTTATTGAATTAATCTCTTGATTCAATGATGAAAGTGAGAGACTGGCCTGTGGTGAAGTTAAGTGAGTTGATACTTGTAATATCGGAATATGGAGCACTTGTGAGAGCTGCAGGACTCACAGTGATTAGGTATGGTGAACTATCGACATTAAGACCATTGAACTAAATAAAGAGGTTGAATTGACCAGCGAGTGTTGGTGTCAACTACAACAAGAAGATGCCTGCTCCCTCAACAGCGTCAAGGATAGAGCCAGAAAGGATGGTCTTGTTGGTTTTTATATCACGAAACTCTATTTTATAATCAGTTTTGGCATCGTTTAGCAAGGTAACGATGTTGTTAGCATAAAAATCACGTCCTTAAACGTTGAAAGAGGATAAGGTTCCAGCTGTGTAAGCTAGTACAACATTTTTTACGATGCAGTTAGGCGCATATATGTCAGCCGGAGTGACATAAAGGTAGTCAGACTCAGGAAGTTCATAAGGTGATTTAATTACGTTAACTCCGTTGATCATCACGAAGACTGCGAAGCGACCAGCTCTGAAAATTGTGAACTGTGATGAATAGGTGCCATCGTTGTTATCAATAGCGATACCTGACACGTCCTTTCCATAGACAAAGGCCCATTCAGCCAAGTCAACCATATTAATTAGGGACAGGTATTGGTCGTGGTCGATGTACTTCACAAAGATTACGACATCAGTCTTGTTGTAGGAAACTGGCTCCAAGTTGTTAAAGAGGTCGAATGTGGTAATGGTAAAGAACTTGGTCATGCCAGCACTCGCCAAGAGTGGAGCCTGGCCCAAGTTTGTGATGCAGTTAGTAGGAGATACTTCTCCTGGGGTGATCACTAAAGTGAATGGGGAGCCGATTATAGGAATGCCCAGCAGAGTTATAGCAAGGGAATAAGTGCCGGATATCTAAGGCACATATTGAGCTAGATACAGCCCATTTGATATGTAAACTCCCGTGATGTAGAAGCCGCCTTCATCTTTTACATCAGGCCCAGAGAATTGAAGCTCGTAGTTGTCGTCAGTAGTGTCAATGATGCCACCAATCTCATTGCGTGACTGGAGATGGATGTAAGACAGCTTGCCAGCCATTGCTTGGGACAGGCCGTCACCATAGGCAGTTGTTGTGTAAGCGATTGTCGGTCCTTACTTGATTTTTAGGTTGTATGGGCTTGAAGCTACACGAACTGGATAGTAGAGGAAGACAGGTGAGATGATCTCCTTAGGCCTTGAAATTGATGTCCAGAACAGTTGGATGTAGGCCTCCTCTTGGTATTGTTTGTATTCTATGCGCAAGTCATAGAAGGAGCCCTGAACTAGAGGAAGAGTGACTGTGATATCATCGCAGCAGGACTCCCAGCGATCAATCACTAGGACTCCTTGAAAGTATAGCCTGACACCGTCGTCGGCTCTGAGAATGAAGGTATATTCTTCTGTGGATGGAGAAAAGACCATTCCTGACCATCGAATGCTCACGAAGTTAGCAACATCATTGGTAATGAGGCCCAGACCCCAGTCAAAGTCAATTTTGGGGTCATTTCGAGTAATAGCTGGCACTCCATCGATGAAGGCATTGTTGTAGTACTCTCCATAGAGACCACCCTGGTAGATTGCCATGATGTCTACTGTGGCAATGCCATTTTGGATGATTTTGTAGGTGGTTAAGTAGCCATTGAGGAACAGACTGGTTGAATCATATGTGAGTTACTAGATGATTTCAGGGATCACGATGCGTGAGGAGTCTTGCTGCTCTTAGCAGAAGAAGTTTCCTGGCAGTTAGGCGCAACTGTCATAAACGTGAAGAAAGTATAAGTCTGAAGGTGATGCTGCCTTAGGAGATCCAGTCATATCATAGGATTTGAGGTAGACCAAAGCATCAACTGAGGCATTAATGGCAAGGATCCCATCTCCTGACAGCGTAGTGGCAGTTGGAGAGACTTTAACGGGCAAGGTAAGGTTCAGCGACCCTGAAGTGTTGCTCCAGCCGACCCAGTTGCGGGATTGTGTCATGAAGTTGTAGGTAATAGCTTAAAGAGGATAACCCAAGTACTGAGTAATGTGCTAGAGGCGGGTTACTGGGTCTTAATAGCCATTATAGATGGGATTATTAAGGTCGAAAGATGAATCAAGCGATCGTTTCATGTAAAGCTTGTAGCCGAGGATGGGCGTGCCACCATCATAGGTCGGCGGATCCCAGCGAAGTATAATAAGGTCTTGTGTGGCCATATCTGTATAGGATATATTGGAGGCATGAGGTAAATAGGCACACATAAAGGTCTCAGGGACGCTCCAGTCCGAGGTTTGCTGGGCGGTAGTGATGTAGCGGAGCTAAACAAAGACCTTGCGTCCGTCATTTGTGCTGTTGCAATTGATCGAGGTGTTGGTAGACGACTCAGAAAGTTAAAATGGAGTGCTTGTAGCACCATCCATGTCCGTGTACTGAATTTGATAGTTCAGAGCCCCCGGGACAGCATCCCATTAGATATGGATCAAGCTTTGGTCGTAGCTGACCCAAGTCGTCGGACTAGGGGGTACTGGCACGCCTTGCGCAAATGGCATGGCGAGAGCCAAAAGTATAAGCGAGAGGACCATAAGACCTGTCCTCTCTAAAGTATAAGTGATGCCCGTGAAGGCATAGTGCGGGCAGTCGTGCCTCCTTATAAATGGAGGCGCCCTTTGAAGATGACCATTGGAAGCCATTTTTC